>ERZ772971.2039-NODE-2039-length-11335-cov-6.112500_pt1 | contig 11335 bp, 15 predicted proteins | sample MGYA00511943_ERZ772971 | MGnify/ENA primary metagenome ERZ772971 (study PRJEB29015, sample SAMEA2737929) | human oral metagenome | biome: human oral; feature: human-associated habitat; material: dental | place: China | collected 2144 ... | reverse complement strand
ACCCACTTCTCCCCCGCGAGCCATGCAAGCACACGCGCCTCGATCGCGGAGAAGTCCGAAATGCAGAGCAGCTTACCCGCCGGCGCGATGATCGCCGTGCGGATGAGCTGTGAAAGCGTATCACCCACATCGCCAAAGAGAAGGGCGACCGCTTCCCGATTGCCCCGCCGTACGAGATCACGGGCAAGGTCGAGATTCTTGATGTAGTTACGCGGCAGGTTCTGCCCTTGGATGAGCCGCCCTGCCCAACGTCCCGTTCGGTTCGCGCCGTAGAACTGAAGCACACCGCGCACGCGGTCGTCTTCTCCTGCGGCAGCGTTCATCATCTCGTACTTTTTGACAGAGGTCTTGGAGAGCCGTCTGCGGATGTCCAGTACTTTTGCGGCGGTATCGTCAGCGACCGCGAGCGCCTCGGCGACGCTTTCCTTCGTCAGCTTCTCCATCTCGACATTTGTATTGTCGTTGAGCCATTTGAGGAGCTGATCGCGGCTGTTCGGATTGTCAAGCCCCGTGATCGCTGCGGCTTCCTGCATAAGACGCTCCTTTTCGGCCGCATCGATCTGGAGTGCGCCGCGTACGAGTTCCATGTCAAGGAGAACGCCGTTCCGGTTGATCTTCTGGTCGGTCACCCACTCTGCTTGCAACGCATCGGGAACGGGGAACGCCGCAAGTCGGCGGCAGACATCCATCTCCGTCACAACGTCCTGCGCGTTGTACGCCTTGAACGCCTCCCACTTCTCTGGATCGTGCTCCGGCAGGTTGCGCGTCCTGCCCCCGTTGCGCTTCGTCGGCTTGCACGGCAGACAAAAATAACGAATGAGGGCTTTGCCGCTTGCACTCTTTTTCTTGTCTTGCGGTAGCCCGAGCGCCTTGCCGATGCCGTCAAGACTTTTGGGGTAACCGAGATAGAGACCGTGGAGCTGCGTGCATGCCCACTGATCGCATGGCGTAGGTATGCCGCTGCGGTGCAGACAGTGCAGCTCAAACGCCGCGTTGAATGCGTGCTTCGTGACCTCTGGATCCGTGAGCGCGTCGATTACGTCGGCGGGAACTTCCTCCCCGTGTGTCAGATCGACGACATGAACCTCGCCAAAGTCCCACGCGTATGCGAATAGCAGTATTTTGAAGTTCGGGCACTCCACATATTTCGGGATGCCCAGCTTGATGTCGTTTTCGCTGTAGGTTTCAAGATCGATGGATAGATGTCGCATAAATAAGTCCTCAAAAGGGGGCGACTGCCCCCTCGTTCGACAGATCTTCGGGTTACATCGGTGCGCCGGTCAGCGGGTTGATCTGCGGCTGCATCGCAGCGGCCGCGACCGCAGGAGATACGTTCGGCTGTGCATACGTCGGAGCGCCTGCTGCGTATGTCTGCCCTGCCATCGGTGCCGTCGCGTCCGGCGCTCCGAACACATCATCCGCCGATGGCAGCGTGCCTCCGAGCGGTTCGCCGTCCGCGACCTTCTGTACGGGGCCGAGACCTGCACCAACACCGACGGATTCGTTCTTGTAAAAGTAGAAGCCCACAAGGACGTTGGCGTACATGCCGCTGTAGATCTCACTCTGACTGAGAATCGGGTTGCGGCTGAGGTCAACCACCTGCACGGGACCGCGCGCTTCTGCAAGCCCCGCCGTGAATACCCAGTGCCCCTTTGCCTCAGGACCGAACTCCTTGCCCGACTGCGTGTAGCCGTCGCCATCCCAGACCACCGTCTTGGGCTTCGGGGGAACTGCATTGCCGTACTTTTCGCGCCCGATGGCGATTGCGGCATTGATAGCGCTGTCGATTGCCTGCTTCTGCGCGAGATCCGTCTTCGGTACGAGGATCGTGCAGCTGTACTTCTTCTCCTGTCCGGGGTTGCGCGATACCGCCTTGTCAAAACGAACGTACGAGAGGCGCACGTTCCGCAGCAGTACATCCGAGGGTCGCATTTGATAGCTCATGATTCTTTTTCTCCTTCTGTTCCTAAATCCTGAAATACATCTGCCGCCTGCGGCATGTTCGTCACCGCAGGACGAGGATCAAATGCCGGAGCGAGCGTAGGCTTGCCCGGTTCTTTGACAACCAACTTGCCGACAAGTTCCGTAAACCGTTTCTTGCCGAGTTCTTTCTCTATCTGCGCCAACGTCAGCGGTTCGCGCTTATAGAGCAGACATTCATCGATGCCGTCCTTCTTGAGAATGGCGAACGCCTTGTCTGCATCCGTAAAGAAGCGACTGCCGCGCCCCTCCACCGCTTTCCAGCCGGGGACGTTACTCCCTGCAAGGCACTCGCTGAGGGCGTATTCCTGCATATCCTCTACCCATTTTTTGATCGCTTCCGCTGCACTTAGATAGTAGCTAAGTGCTTCCGGAGTAATGCGGCGGGGATCTCTGAACCGCGCGTCAATTCGATATTTTGCATAGTGCTCACAGCGCGCCTTGCACTGCTGCTTTGCGCGGCAGAAGCGGCAGTGCTCACCGGGGGCAAATACGGGACTCTTGCCCATTGCCTCTGCCGCCTTCACTTTGACGACCGTCTCGCCCCAGTGGAGCAGCTCGTCCGCCGCACAGGCGAACTCGCTGATATTGCCGACACGCGGCTGTACGATCGCCATTTTGACCGTCTTGAAGCGGTAGAGCAGGGCAAAGTCGTGCATCGCCCCGAGTGCGTAGAGCATCATCTGTGGGTTGTGATCCGCATCGACGACGACGCCCTTGCCGTGCTTATAGTCAATGACGTGCAGCGTGTCGCCCGCAAGCAGGAGGCAGTCCGCCGTACCGAAGCCATCGGGGGCGTAGTCGCTAAAGTTCACACGCCGCTCGATCTGAATGCTCGGCGGCACCGAATAACTGAGCGCCGTCCGTTTCACATAGTCAAGATAGTGATCCGTCGTCTCATCCATCTCTGGATCGTAGAGTTCGTGCTTCTTGAGCGCGTTGAGTTTTTTTGTATACGTCCCGCGCGGCATCGTTGTAATGTACTTCGTCAGCTTCAGCTCGCAGATCTCATGCGCGAGTGTGCCTTCCTTGGCGTACGTGCTCGTCGTGTCGGGGAACTCCGCCTCAAGCTTCGGTGCCGCCGTGCAGACGATCCAGCGGTGTGCGCTCGATGCGCTGAGGAGCGCGTGCACTGTGGCGGCCATCAGAGGCGCGCCCCCAATGCGCGCAGATCGGCGGCGAGTGCGCCGTACTGCTCCTTCGGGATATCGAGGAGCGATGTCGCGCCGTACTTGGCGATGACTGACTGGATTTCACCCATACGGTTCGCGTCCATCAGCGGCGCACACGCGAGCTGCAGCTCCTCAACTGTATACGTCGGCGCGGCAGCCGTCGGAATCGGTGCAGGTGTCGCGGGAGTGACAGGTGCAGCGGGCGGCTTCGGAAGCGGTTCATCAGGCGTTATAGTTCTTGAAATACACCCATCTGCAGACACGATAGAAATCCGCATATTTTTCGGCTCAGCTTTCGCCGGAATCGGCTCGTCCGCATACACCTTCTCCGGCACGACGATGCCGTCGCCAGTCTTCGCCGTGTGGGGCACCTCCGGCAGTTCGATTTCCGCTCCGAGTGATGCGCCGGCGAACGCCGCGCAGGCGTTCACGAGAGCAGTGATCCCCTCCTTACCCGCTGCCGCGAGATCCATGCCCGTAAGATTGATGTTGATCGTCATGTTGTAAATCCTCCTTGCGTTGTGTTATACTGTGTCTGTAAGTCTTTCTTGTTGCCCGGAACGGTTAGCGTCGCTCCGGGCGTTTTTTATGCCTGTTCACGGTTCAGCTTCTCCGCGAGTGCCATTGCAGCCGCCTCATCATCGGTCAGCTTTCCCGCGTACTCACGGTTGCCGCTGTGATCGACGATGCGCATATCCTTGATGCGGTACACCTGATAGACCTTTCTCCCGCCAAGATACTGGCTCGAAATTCTCCACTCACTCTTCATTCTGTCTCCTCCTTCACGCGCATTCCCTTGCGTTCTGCATATTCCGCAAGGTCATGTTCCGCCTCTTCCTTCGTCTTGCGCCAGGGAAGCGCAGCGACGTTTTTCCAGCCCTCATCATCCCGCCGTTTCTTCTGCCACGGCTTGTTTGGTTTCCGATAGCGAGCCTTCCAGCTGCCATCAAGCCCCTGCATCACGCGGTAACGCCATCCGCGTCCATCAATGTACTCCATTATTGACCTCCTCAGCCCCCAACATCTTCATCAGTCGCACCGCCTCATCATGACGGCGGAACGCTTCGTGCTTCGTATAGGCGATATTCCAGATCGTTGGGTTGTCCTCTTCCAAAACAACGAGCATCGTATTCCATTGGGTAATGAAATCCCCCGGTCCGTAAGTGACGACCGCAGCCTCCACTCCGTTGCACCGCAGCGAGGTCTTGCGTTCTACTGCGTTCGTTTCCATCACTCATCACCTCGTATCCAATACGTCAGCGTCAACTTATCTCCGGGATAGATCATCCCGTGCCGTTCGAGCAGCCAAGGATTCAGCTCTTCGATGCCACTCTTGTACTCAAGGATGTACCGGCGCGTGCCAGTATTCTTCCGCAGGTATGTCTCCGAGATCCCCCAAAGAGTATCGCCTGGTTTGACAATGTAGACCTCCTCAACGAGGACGGCGTTCTTGCCGTCATCATGTGTTGCCGCTCCTGCGCAGAGGATTGCAGCAAGTGCGATTGCCGCACCTGCGACAGCCTTCTTTCCACTCATGCGATCGCCTCCTCCCTACTGATATGGTGTACGGGTACCGCGTCACTCTTGCGTCCCCGGTACTCCGGCAGACTTTGGATGTACTCATTTAGACGGCACTCTTTGACCTTGCGATCACCGGTGCCCGCCTCCTTCGTCCAGATGATCTCCCCACGGCTCATGCGCTGCGTAACGAGTTGTTTGCAGCACCCCAGTCGTGCGGCGACCTCCTCAAGACTGAGGAGGCGATCAGACTCCTGTACGACGGACGGAGATTTCGACTGCCGATCTTTGAGTGCCTGCAGCTCCTCTCGGACGATGCTGCGGACGATGCTGCGGATGATCTCCGAAAGCTCGTCCCGTAGCGCATCGAACGGATTAGCATTTGTCATCGTGTCACCCCCTCTCGCGGTTGTTGCCCTCCTCCCCTCCGTGGTATAATCAGCACGGAAAGGAGTTATTGATATGGCATCTATATACTCATCCCTGTCTTTTCTTCAAGACAATCTACCAGTAAGAGCGATGCGCACCGCCCAAGCCACACTTGATGCGTCTGTTCAGGCATTGCCGGCTGTTCAGGCGGCACGCGGAATCGCCATGCAACAAACGGAAACCATCGCTGCACTACAACGGATCCCACAAATCGCAATCAATCAAGCGCTATTAGATCAATCTGCAAAAATGACAGACTTTGTGCAAAACCTACGCTCATCCATAGCGGCATCCGGAATTGTGTCGGCATTGGAGTCGTCTAAAGCTCTGAAAAATATCCCCATCTTGCAAATGCAGCGCTCACTCAACAAATGGCAACCTTCCTACATACCTCCTGCATTCATTACCTATGGGCTTTCAGTGGATGATCCACCTGTATCAGAACCTCGCCGTCAAACAAGAATACGAAAACCGGCACACCCACGCACCCGCCTGATCAAAAGACTCGCAAAACAGGAGTTTTTTTCAAATATCCGCCGCGACCCTTGTTATGATACAAGGAACCTCTCCCGAGATACTGGATTCCGTAAAGACGTTCTCACAAAGTCCTGCATGCGATAAACTTCTCACGCTCCTCGGACCGAGTGCCGGTATCTTGGCAGAACAGCTACCATCAAGTGATAGGAAAGCTCTATTATGGATTGTGTGGATATTGACCTTGCTGCTTGTCTTCAACAAACAGTAGCAAGGTCGTCATTTGAGCCAGATACCGAGAGCAATGAACATCAACCAGATATTTTTACTGTCAGACTCATCGCGGTATATCTGGATAGCCCATGTCACAAAGATAAGAACAATGGCTACCGTCTTGAACTCCATCCCCTCACCTCCTCTCGCGGTTGTTTTTGTTGTTCAAATTATTGAACTTTCTTGGTAAAAAAATAAGCCTTGATGTCCTGCGGCGTATCCTGCAACAGCGTGATAATCTTGTCGATTTCATCCTGTCCAAACGGGATACGGTTATTCATCTTTAGCGAAAGTGTACGCGAAGAAACCCCCAGCGCTTTCGCAAAAGCCTGTTGCGTTCCAAACTTCTCCACTATCCGCCCTCGAAGCTTACTATAATCAAACCTCACATTTTCACCTCCCTTGGTTCAACTTATTGAACTAAGTGAATCATATCACCCGCCCGCGAGAAAGTCAACTCATTGTTCAAAAAAATTAACCACCAAATTAAACTTATTGAACTTAAGTTCATCGTGTGGTATAATATGAAGTAACTTCTTTTAGAATTGAGGAAGCAACATGAAACAGACTACACAGCAACGCTTACGGGAAGCATTGTCTGCTCGAAATATGCTCCCCATAGAACTATCTCGCCTATCTGGAATAGGTAAAAGCGCAATCAGTCAATACCTTTCTGGCAAAGTTACGCCAAAGCAGGACAAAATATATAGATTGGCTCAAGTTCTTAAAGTGAGTGAATCATGGTTGATGGGGTATGACGAGCCGATGGAGCAATCCCCCGCTCCCACATCCGACGATCTGCCCGCGCTTACGCAACGCGATGAGCGACAGATTGCAAAAGACCTCGAGGATATGCTGCACTCGCTCAAGGGTTCTGCCGCGATGGGCGAACTCGAGGACGAGGAGGATATGGAGCTGCTGAAAGCCTCGCTCCTACAGGCAATGACCCTCTCAAAGCGTATCGCAAAGAAGAAATTCACGCCGAAGAAGTATCGAAAATAACTTTCCGTGAGCAAAGGGAATGATATGGATATAAGGGAAATCGTTTCAACGCTCGTTGCGAAATATAACACACGGAATCCGTTTGAGATTGCAGAATACCGGAACATCGAAATCATCCACAACGAGCTAAAGTCAGTTCTCGGCTATTATACGAAGTATCATAGAGTACAGAGCATCATCCTAAATAGTGATCTGCCGGAACACCTTGAGAGTTTTGTATGTGCGCACGAACTCGGGCACGCGATCTGTCATCCCGATATCAACGTGCAGTGGCTCTGTGAGGGTACGTTTTACTCCAAGGGCAAGTTTGAACGGCAGGCAAACATATTCGCTGTCGAGCTTCTTCTTCCCGACGACCTGCTTCGAGAGTATCCAGAATGTACTGTATACCAACTCGCACGATCTGTCGGTGTGCCGGAGGAGTTTGTCGATCTAAAGCAGTTGTAAAAGCCACTATTCGAAGCGGCTTTAGATAGTCATGTAGGGAGGATATTATCATGGATTTCATCGATCAGCTCAAACAGTTCTCAACGCGTATCGCCAAAATGAAGGATAGTATTCAGACAGAGGAGGCCACAAAGACCTCAATGATCATGCCGTTCTTCCAGATGCTCGGTTACGATGTATTCAATCCACTCGAATTTGTTCCGGAGTACACTGCCGATGTTGGCATCAAGAAGGGTGAAAAGGTTGATTATGCTATTATGGATGAGGATCAGAACCCACTCATCCTAATTGAGGCAAAATGCCATGATGAGGATCTCGGAAAGCACGGCTCGCAACTTTTCCGTTATTTTGGCACTTCTACCGCGAAATTTGGCATTCTTACAAATGGCATCATCTACCGTTTCTATACCGACCTCGAATCTCCAAACAAAATGGATGATCGCCCTTTTCTTGAGCTCAATCTTTTGGACATAAAGGATGGGCTTGTTCCAGAGCTCAAGAAATTCCAAAAGTCGGCGTTTGACTTAGACACAATTCTCACGACTGCATCGGAGCTCAAATATAATAACCAAATCAAGCAGTTGCTGGCAAAGCAGCTTGAGGCTCCGTCCGATGAGTTTGTGACATACATACTAAATAATGTATACGATGGTCGTAAGACTCAGAAAATCATCGAGGATTTTCGAGGAACTGTCAAAAAGTCATTCGTTCAGTTTATCAACGAGCAAGTCAACGACCGTCTAAAGACTGCCCTTGGTTCAGAGGATTCCGAGCCAACGCCCGAAGAATCGCATACTCCCGATTCTGACGACGCTAATACTGAGGAGCAAAAGCCCAAAATAGTAACTACGCAGGAAGAGTTAGAGGCGTTTTTCATCATCAAAGCATTGGTTCATGATAGTCTTGGTACGCACGATCTCGTACACAAAGACACAGAAACCTACTTCGGAGTCTTACTTGATGGAAATACACGTAAATGGATCTGCAGGTTGCAACTCGATGGGAAGAAAAAACTCATTCTACCAGATGATAACAAGAAGTATATCAACTTTCCGATTGAATCAATTAACGACCTCTATAAGTACAAAGAGGAACTTGAAAGCATCATCCGTCGTTACATAGAAGACAATTGACCTGCTAAGTACAGCATAAAAAAACCACCCACCGTGCGCCAACACGATGAGCGGCGAAGCAAGCAATCCCTGGAGAGATATACCTGCCGTAATCAAGCAAAAGTATATCACACCTTCGGGGATTATTCCACAACGAATCTTCGGAGGTGTTTTATTATGGCAAAGAAGGCAACGATCCGCACGAGGAGACGCGGCAGCACCTACTCCTACTCTTTTGACGCGGGCAAGAACCCGACGACAGGCAAACGCCGCGCCATCGAGAAAGGCGGCTATACGACGGAGCAGGAGGCGTATGATGCAGGTGTCGCCGCCTACGCAGACTGGAAGTCCGGCAACATCGGCATTACGAGTGAACGCATTCTTCTGAGAGATTATCTCGCCGCGTGGCTCGAGAACGTCAGCCGTCCGAACATCGCACAGCTATCTTACGAAAACTACGCCTTTGCAATCCGTATGCGTATTGTCCCTCACCTCGGAGGAATTGCGCTGCAAGATCTGCGTCCCCGAGATGTTGACGCATGGCTGCACAAGCTTGCGGCAGAGGGTCTCGCGAAGCGCACCATCTCTAATGCGCGCGTTGTACTCTCCCACGCCCTCAAGTATGCAGTCTATCCCGCAGAGCTGATCGCAGCAAATCCATGCACAGGGCTATCGATTCCGCGCTCAGCTCCTGCCAATGTTATCCCTCGTGTAATCATAACCCCCGCTATACTCTCGTCTCTTCTTAAAGAATATCCAGAGCGGCACAAATATCACATCGTCATCTTGCTTGCCTTCCACACAGGGGCGCGTATCGCTGAGATTCTTGGCCTCACATGGGATAACGTCGACCTTGATACTGGGCGGATATCCATTGTCCAGCAAATGATTAAAAGCAAAACGGCACACGGATACTTCCTTGCTCCACCAAAGACCAAAACCAGCACGCGCACGATCCACCTTGACGGGCACATCGTCGGTGCGCTGCGTTCGTGGAAGCGCCAGCAATCAGAGAACGCTTTGCGGCTTGGCGGTGCTTATCAGTGCGTTTACGAAGCTACAGATGGGCGCATCCTCACAGAGGCAAGGATAGAAAAGCCGCCCGAAGGAAGTGTGCTGCGTCAATTTGTCTGTACGGACAGATTCGGCCTACCAGTACTCTACGGAGCTTTTCGGCAGATGCTGCAGAGGCATGGGCTTAACGCGCATAGTTTTCGGCATACCCACGCTACGAAGCTAATTGAAGCAGGCGCCAAGCCTGTAGATGTTGCTGCACGTCTTGGGCATGCCGATGCAACCATCACGCAAAATCTCTATACACATGACACAGAGGAGATGCGGCAAGAGACCGCTGCAATCTTTGGGAATGTTGTAGACAAGATGGGATTGTAGGCAAATTGTAGACAAAGTGCTGTTTCGTCAACGGAAAACCGCATAGTTAAAGGGCTTAGATAGGGTTTATCGTAGAATCCTATCTTCTATTGTTTTCCACGAAGTTCGCGCTGTGCTTCAAAGAAATGGAAGACCGCCTCCGCCGAAGGGCGATTCATTCCGGTGACAGAGGCGAGTTCATCGACCGAAGCCGCCTTGATTTTCTCCAACGTCCCAAAGTGCGACCACAGATTTTGTCGTCTCTTTGGACCAACGCCAACGATATGATCCAATACAGAAACGAGATTCCGCTTGCCGCGCAGCTTGCGATGAAAGGTGATGGCAAAGCGGTGCGCCTCGTCGCGAATGCGCTGAATGAGGTAGAGCGATTGACTGCGGCGCGGCAGTTCCACCGGCTCGGAATTGCCCTCGGTAAAGACGAGCTCAAACTGCTTGGCGAGTCCAACGACAGGCACATCCTTATGCCCCGCCTCGTTTCGGATGATCTCAAGCGCGGAGGAGAGCTGCCCCTTGCCGCCGTCAATGATAATGAGATCGGGCAGTTCATCCTCCGGCAGTCCGACGTAGCGACGCGTCGTTACCTCGCGCATGGAAAGGAAGTCATCGGGCTTGCCCTCGGCACTCCTGATCTTGAAGCGGCGGTAGTCCGACTTCTTCGGCATGCCGCCTTCGAATACGACCATCGAGGCGACGGTCTCCTGTCCCTGATTGTGTGAGATATCGAAGCACTCCATGCGATACGGCGGTCTCTTGAGTCCAAGATAGCGCCCGAGTTCCTCGACCGCGCCGAGTGTCTGCTCGTCTGCAAGACTGCGACGCGTTTCCTCGTCCGCGAGGAATTTTTCCGCGTTCCCCGTTGCCATCACGACAATATCGCGCTTCGTACCGCGCTGCGGTGTGAGGAGCGCGACCTTTCCCCCCCCCTTCTTCTCCGCAAGCCAGCGTTCGATGATCTCCTGCCCCACCGCATCAATCGTATGCGGCAGCAGCACTTCGCGCGGGACAAACGTCGCCTGATTGTAATACTGTTCGAGAAATGCGCGCAGAATGTCCGCATCGCTCTCCTCCTCACTCCCGCGCAGGAGAAAATGCTCGCGCCCGATCATCTTACCGCCGCGGATGAAGAAGATCTGCACACAGACCCCCGCCGCAGACCGTGCCATACCGATCGCGTCCTGATCGCCCGCGCCCGTCACGATGTTCTGCCGCTCCGCCGCCTTGCGCACTGCAGTGAGCTGGTCGCGCAGGCGCGCCGCCGTCTCGAAGTGATAGGCTTCTGCCGCAAGCTGCATACGGTGCTCCAGTTCGCGCTCCACATCGTCCGTCCGCCCCTCAAGGAAGAGCAGAACGGCACGGATCATCGCGCGGTAGTCCTCCTCCGTCACCTTCCCCACGCAGGGCGCAAGACAGCGCTTGATGTGGTACTCCAGACAGGGGCGGTCGGGCATCGTCCGGCACGTACGCAGAGGAAAAAGGCGCTTCAGGAGCTTCAAGCTGTCCCGCAGCGCCGTCACATTCGTATAGGGGCCGAAGTAG
>ERZ772971.2035-NODE-2035-length-11364-cov-3.752586_pt1 | contig 11364 bp, 3 predicted proteins | sample MGYA00511943_ERZ772971 | MGnify/ENA primary metagenome ERZ772971 (study PRJEB29015, sample SAMEA2737929) | human oral metagenome | biome: human oral; feature: human-associated habitat; material: dental | place: China | collected 2144 ... | reverse complement strand
GTCACTATGACGTACAGCCTGCGGTGCCTTTGGAACTATGGGATACCGACCCCTTTGAGCCTGTAATCAAAAAGACTGAAACACACCCCGATGGAGCTATCTTTGCTCGTGGGGCATGTGATGACAAAGGACAGGTGTTCATGCATGTAAAAGCGCTTGAATATATGGTCAAGGAAGGCAAACTTCCTTGTAATGTGAAGTTTATGATCGAGGGCGAAGAGGAAGTAGGTTCTAAGAATCTTGGAGCATTTGTACATGCCAACCGAGAAAAACTCAAGAACGACATTATCCTTATCTCCGATACCAGTATCATCGCCAATGATGTGCCTTCGGTAACCCTAAGATTGCGTGGACTTAGCTACGTAGAAGTAGAGCTGACAGGCCCTAACCGCGATCTACACTCTGGAGTGTATGGAGGAGCCGTACTGAATCCTGTCACAGTACTTAGCCAGATGATAGCTAAGCTCTATGACGAGAAGAATCGTATCACAATCCCTCATTTTTATGATAAGGTGAAAGAGCTCTTGCCAGAGGAACGCCACATGTTTGCCCAAACGCCTTTTTCTTTGGAGGCTTACAATAAGGACTTAGGTATAGCCGAAGCCAAGCATGAAGAGGGGTATTCTGTTTTGGAGAGTGCCACTATTCGTCCAGCCTTGGATGTCAATGGTATCTGGGGAGGTTACACAGGCGAGGGTGCTAAGACCATTATCCCAAGCAAGGCCTATGCCAAAATATCTATGCGATTGGTACCAGACCAAGACAGCAAGGAAGTGGTAAGCCTATTTACCCAATATTTTGAGCAGATCGCTCCTAAAGGGGTAACAGTTAAGGTAAAAGACCTAAGCGGAGGCCCAGCTTATGCTATGGATATAGAGAACAAAGGTTATAAGGCCGCAGAGAAAGCCATGGAAAAGACCTTTGGTAAGGCGCCTATTCCGGCTGCCGAAGGTGGTAGTATTCCGATTGTAGCCCTCTTCGAGAAGGAACTCGGCACCAAGTCTATCCTAATGGGCTTTGGTTTGGATTCCGACCTTATCCACTCACCTAACGAACACTACGGTCTGTTTAACTTCTTCAAAGGCATAGAAACTATTCCATACTTCTATGAGTACTATGTGAAGAGTGAATAGTGAAGAGTGAATAGTGAAGAGTGAATAGTGAAGAGTGAAGCGTACGTTTTTCACTTTTCACTATTCATTTTTCACTAATAAAGGTTGGTATGATTTTTGAGGCTTATAGTTCTTATAAAGATATTATATTATGAATACAACTGCATTAGAAGTTTATATCAATGAGGTAGATATGCCTATATTTCAGGCGTTATTTGATAAATTTAAAATAAAGACAAAGGTACTAAAAAAGGATTCTCCGAAGAAATTACCTATAGAAAAAGCTCTTCCTAACGAGGAAACTCATCAGGCCTTTATGGAGGTAAAAGAGAAAGGACATCTCTTGAAAAGGTATAAAAACGCTAGAGAACTATTTGAAGACATTGATAATGAAGACTGAAGAAAAGGAAGAAGCAATATTATTTGAAATAGCAGTAACTTCCTCTTTTAAAAAGGACAAGAAGAAGCTGGCTAATAATCCTCTAAAAATAGAAAAACTACTATCTCTGATAGATATATTACAGACAAAAGGAAGTGAAGGAGTTCCTGCCTATATGAAACCTCATCAGTTGATAGGACAATACAATGGCTGTTTAGAGTGTCATATAGAGTCAGATTTGTTACTGATATGGATACAAAATGATGAAGAAAAAGTAATATATTTGATGAGATTAGGTTCTCATTCTGAACTATTTGGCAAGAAAAAAAGATAAAATATTAACAACTATAGACAAGTGACCAGTGACTAATTCTCACACAAAGATTAGTCACTGGTCATTTGTTTTTGTCTATAGTCACTAATTGCTAATCACTCTTATGTAATCTAAAATTTCAGAAATAAATATAAAAACACTCAAAGTTTTATTATCGGTGGTTAATAACTTTTTTCAAATAAAAATTGTGAATATATGAAAAAATATATTATTTTTGCACCCAAATTACTAAACAATGTTTTCTTAAATCATGAAAGAAATGAGAAAAAGAGCAACTTATTTTGTTAAACTGTTAATTTTCACACTGTTAACGCTCTCTATGGGGAGGTTACAGGCACAGATAGGAGGGATCAACTTGACTTCTACTCCTTCGGCGGCACACTTTGCCAGTGAAGATTTTAAGGGTGGAACGCTCTCGGTGAGCTTCAATATGCCTCCAGGTAAGAATACTGCGGAGGTGGCACTCACTTTCCCTGCGGGAATAGAGTACTTGGCAAGCTCAGTAACGAAGGGCGCCAATGTAAATACAGTAGTACAAAAACCAGGTTCTACAGCTGTAAGTCCTGTTTTTACAGTGACTAGTACAAGCCCAGGGGCGACAGTAACTTTTACCATTACGCGTAAGGTTACTAAGGCAGCACTTGCTATACTTAAGAATGGTACTATTCTTAAGGATAGTGCTACAGTTACTGTGACAGGGGTAGGTACCACTACCAAGCAAGCAGATGTAGCTTATACCTTACCTTATCCAAGCCTTACGGTACAAAACGTGCCTGCTACTCAAAGTAATGCACAAGGAACCCATACGGTGTCCTTTGATGTGCGTAACACAGGAGACGGAAGTGTAAAGGATATTTACTTTTCTATAAAGTATCCTGCCGATGTAGTAGGAGGGAGTGTTACCTATGGTGGAAATACGGTTACCAAGATAGGGCAAGTACCTACGGGCTTTGACAATGCAGGAGCGGATCTCTATAAGGTAAGTTTGGCTACTGCTTTGGCAAAGAATGCTGCGGCTACTTTTTCTCATACCTATACGGTGAACAAATGTACCGCCAGTAGAACCATAGACTATGTAGCCTATTGGGGAAGTGGGATAAGCGAACTCTTTGAAGCAAGTCCTAAAGTTACTAAAACACTTAATATAGCTACAGGTACTCCTCGCATTGGCTGGGATTATACTAACTCTAATAATACCTATTTCACTTGGGCTGATGGGCTTTCAGGAAATACCTTAGGTACTTATACAGTCAGATATATTAATGATGGTACAGGTGATAATCCTACTGCCTTTAATATTAGAATCAAAGTTTTTGAACGACACAGAGACAGAAAATTCATTGAGTATGAGCCTAAAAACTTTCGTTTGGTAGCCACCGATGGTACTGAAATCTTGATTCCTACTTCGGCTATTAGTAGACCTAATGGAGCAGATAAAGATATGCAGATCAATTTTGATAATATACCTGAATTATCTGCTAGTCACCCTACTTATGGTAGTAAGACTATAGGACTTACTGATGAAAATAATGATGGCCGTCGCAATGAACTTAGAAAAGGTAATGGCTTTACGCTTCGTTTTGACTATGTAAAAAAAGCGGGTATCAGATGTTTGGCTACCAATGGAGGAGAATTTATCGTTAGTCCTTGTTCGGAAATGTTCTCTAAGAGTGTTTGTGGCACCGATGGTACTACGGGAGGGGCTTATATACACGAAAGGACTTTTGAACGTTTTGTCAATGGGGTAGTTGATGGTGTTAAATTACCTACTCAGTTAATAGAAAATGTAGCACTTCCCGGTTACATGATAGCGGATTTCAATATTTCGGGCTATAATAATAAGCAACGGCTTAAGGGAGCAGCAGCTTCTTCAGAAAATGATCGCAGGTACAAATATGAAATGAAGTTACCTGCTGGAGTAGCTCTTAAGAATATACGTTTTCACAAGGGGTGGAAGTATGGTACCGCTACAGAGACTCCAATTACTTTGTCCGATGTAGCTGCGGGTGGCACCTTTACTTATACTACAGGTACAACAGCTTATGGTTATATTACCTTTGATATGGTATTGGAAAGCTGTTTTGGTACTGGTGAAGTGAAGGTAGATTACAAAATCTCTTATTTGGATAAAGATGGAGGAAAGACTACCTATTCTGAAATACCTTATGTATGTGTAACACAGAAGGGAATTCCTACAGGTTGTAGCTCTCCTTGCGCTACCAATGGACCTCGGATGACCAGCACCAAAGTAGAGCGTGCGGATAATTCTTATGGTTGGAAAGACTATACGATGGCCGAACGCAGGATCCGTGCTCAGGTGTCACCACTGCAACGTCAGCGTGCTCTTTACTTAGATGATATTGAAGTAATTTCTGAAGGGAAAGAGTTAGGGGTTGCTACTTCTAACCTCTATTACCACGCTACCTTTGCTAAGGCGCCAGGGTTAAAACCTAAGTCCCTCAAGTTCACAGTAGGTAGCCATACTGCTACCTTAGCAGGAAGTGCAGCTGTTAAAATCACTGTAGGGGATAAGGATTACTTCCGTTGGGATCTTACCTCAGCTTTGCCTGGAGGAAACTTGCCTAAGGATGCCACATTCAATGTGGTAGCTACCTATCAGATTACCAATAATAATGATGCTAAGGGAAATAATTCACATGATATAGAATCCGGAGGAGAAAGTTTCTTCTATCGCTTGGACAATCCTGCGACAGAGACGGCACTTACACCAGAAGGCTATCATACCGCACAAAAGCACTGTGGGGCGAATCTCTATGCGACTTTCTATTATGCCAACTTGTTCAATCACCTCAATACCAATACCTATTATGTAGATGGTTGTGCCCCTGCAAATATAGGGTCATCTTTTCAAGTATTTGCAGGACGTAGGTTTGATGCAGGAGGTAACTATTTTACGGATGAGTTCCGTCCTTCACGCCTAATCAAAAAGGTTACTTTCCAGATACCAAGTTCTATGAACTATGTAGGTAGTGTAGTGTATAGGTACCGACAAAAATATGGAGCTGAAGCGGAAAAGAGCGTCAACTTCACCTTAGAATCAGACAATGGCACTTATAAGACCTATACTTATACGAATCCAACCAATAGAACCGATCCAGGCTACTTGCCAGCAGGAGAGATTTCGGTAGAGAATTTCTATGATAGTTATTTCAAAACTACGCTACAGGCCACTTGTAAGACTCCTGCGACTGATAATTTTACAGTCGCAGAGGCTAAAAACATGATGGTGAAGTCCAAAATAGAATACGAAGATTTCTATTACCATTATGCAATCAGTGGTGACAAGAAAGAAGTTACCTACGAGATGCCAAAAGGACTGACCGCTGTATATCACAGATATAAACCTGCTATAACAATGGCTACGGTATCGGCTTCATCTATAAATGCTAATAAGCGTGAGCAGGAGGCTAAATTTACCATAAGCAATGGTTCGCTCTCCGATGCCCCTTATGGTTGGATATCCGTACCCGATGTAACAGGGATAGAAGTAATCTCATTGCAAGAGACTACCACAGGTAGTACTTTTACCTATACAGATAAGGGTATCTCTGGAGAGAAGATGTTCTTCCTCAAGGACAACAACAACAAAGATAAGATAGAGATAGGAAAAACACGTAGTTTTACTCTTAAGTATAGAATAACAGGTTGCGAGAATACAAGCCTAAAGGTTTATGCAGGCTGGAACTGTAATGAGAACCCTACACAAGGGTATAAGACTACCTGTCACGACCAGTCGCTTACCTATGCCATTACGGTACCAAGAAGCCGTAGGGATATCAGCCCTGATGCGGCCAACCCTACCCAGATAGATATGTGCCAGAAGGCAACCTATAGCTATACCATTAATAGTGCGGGAGCTGGTGACCTCTATAATGTGAAGTTGGTAGTCAATGAAGTGGCCAACACCCTTTCTTTCTCTGATGTAACAGTACAATACCCATTGGGAGGTACTACCTACACAGTAGGAGCAGGAGCGGGTCATATCACTCATACCCAACAAGGAACCAAGCATATCTATGACCTAAGCAATGTATTGCCAGGAGGTAGCCTATCGGGTAACCTATCTGAACCTATTGATGCCAATAAGCGTCAGCTAAAACTCACCTTTAAGGTAGAGCCTAAGTGTGACTTCACTTCAGGAACCGAATTTGATATAGATGTAGAATCCACTGACCTCTGTGGGCGCCTTGCCGATGGAGATAAGACGAAAGCTATTGTCGCAGGTATCAAGAACGTTACCGCTGTAAATTATGATATAGGACTTACACCTCTCACCCTTATACCAGGGGGGAATGCAAGTGCTTGTGCCTCAGGAGCCACTTATAAGACAAGGGTTACTGTTAATCAGAAAAATGCTACCTTTACAGAGATAGGCCCTAATGCACGTTTGCGCTTCCGTATCCCTGAAGGCTATGAATTGCTTACTTTAGGTATGGTTTCTCGTACGCCTGCTTATAACCCACCTACAGTTACTTGGGCTAATCCAGTAGAAAAAATAGCAGAGAGAAGAACTATAGGAAATGAGACCGAAATAGTGATTACTATTCCTCAAGGAATGAAGAATAATGATAGCTTTGAATATTCGGTGACCGTACGACAAAAAGCCAATACCTTGGTAGAATGTACCGATAAGAAGCTCAAAGTCTTCTCCACCGATGCCACTACAGGTGCTTCTTGTGGAGGAACGCCTTGTCCAGCTACCATAGCAAACACTTCAAATAGTGGAACTAAGGAGGTTGTTATAGATAATAACCGTCCTAAACCGTCCTTCACCGATGTAAAAGCGACTTCTGTAGCCAAGAATGGCAAGGAGGAACTGACCATTGCTTATAAAATAGCCAATGCAGCTGATGCAGGAGTAGCACTTTCTGCAACCATGCATAACCTGAAGATAGACCTTTATAAGGATAATAATAATGATGGACAATATGACGCAGGAGATACCAAGCTTAATCCTGCCTCCTATAGCTTTGTAGAGAATGTAGCTAAGGGAGGTACCTCTACAGAGAAATCATTTACCATAGAGGTAGCTCAGGCAGATGTATGTCGCTTGCTCTTGGTGATGAGAAATGAGGAGAATATATGTCTCTGCTCCAGTGTAGCTGCTGGAGTACCAGCTCCAGATAAAATTACAGGCTTGGTAGATGATCTTACCATTTGTGAAAACGAAACCAAGCAATTGGCTTACAAGGCAGCAGGTGCTACCTATGACCAATACACTTGGTCAGGTAAAACTGCTAATGATAAGATTGATTACCTCTCTGCCGCCAATGTGAAGGAACCAAACTTCCATTACAATGGTACTAAGCTCACTGCCACTCAGACCTTTACCTATGTACTTACCGTAAAGCGTACCAATGGTTGTGAGGCTACTCAAGAGATAACCGTAACAGTAACGCCACAAACGGCTGCCCCTGATGATAAGGAAATGCTCTTCTGCCAAGGAGATACCTATAATATAGGAACACTTAAAGCAAAATTACGTACAGAATTGTCTTTGCCAGCCACTACGGTGATTAAGTTCTATGATGCTTCTGATAGTAACTTCACTACAGAGCTTGTAGATGCTACAGCAATAGTACGCAATGCCTACTATGTCTTTACTCTTACCGAGACAGGAAAATGTGTTAGTGAAGGAGTGAAGGCCTATGTTAAAGGGATTACACCTCCTACGGTAGCCAATGCCAACCAAAGTTTCTGTGGTGCTGCTACTGTAGCTGACCTACAGCCACAAGGAACGAACTATGTATGGTATGCAGCTGCTACCAGAGGTACAGCTCTTGCACCTACTACTGCCTTGGCGGACAACACGCTCTATTATGTGGCCAAGAAGAACGGCTCTTGTGAGAGTGAGCGCGTATCAGTGAAGACACGTATCCTGCAAGCACCTGCTACAGGACAGAGCTATACCTTCTGCAAAGGAGCTACTGTATATGACTTGAAGAAGAAGGTGGATCCTACACGCCCTGAATCAGTACGTGTATACCATAATGGTAACCGCCTTACAGGAGATAACGAACGCTTGCCTCAGACAGGTGCCTTTAAGGTAAGTCACTATACTAACAACTGTGAAACTAGCTTGGTAGATGTAACAGTAGCCTTTACTACTGTGGAATTTACCTCCCTTACAGCTAATCCTACTTTCTTACCTCAGGCAGGTGGTAGTGTAACCTTTACGATCAAGGGAACACCTGGAGCTACAGTAAGCTATACTATAGGTACAGAGACAGGAACCAAGGTGCTTGATGGTAATGGAGAGGCGAAAGTAATCAAATTGACTACCAATCCTATAGCACTGACCGTTACTAAGATAGAAAAGGACGGTTGTGAGCTTGTCCTCAGCCAAACCCTCTTGGTAGGAAAGGCTTGTGGTGATAATGTGCCTGAACCACAGTTTGATCAGCAGAAGATTAGTTATAAAGCTATGAATGGGGTTATGGTAAAACGAGAAGTCTCAGGAATACTCTCCAGAGCTTACTTCACACCAGCCCTTAGCAGTAGTCTCACTTGTAAGCCTTCGTACACACCAGGTTATGTACATATGCACTCTACTAAGAGTACCAAGGTAGTTTATACCTTTGGAGAACCTATTACCAGTGTGGATGTATCTCTTCTGATGATGGGAGAACGTAACTTTATCCTTGACTATTGGGATAGAGCAGAGTTTGAAGTCAATTGTGGTACCCTCCGATTGGATGTACAGAGCAACTGTAATGGTACAGAGGCGATCAAGGAAGGAAATGTGATCAAGGCCAGACGATTGAATGATGTAGTGGTACGTGTAAGCTCTAACAAGCCATTTACCACGCTTACCATACGCCCTAACAATGACTTGATTACTGATGGGTTTGCTATGGAGCTTTGTCCAAGCTCTGTGAAGAAAGCGGACTTGCTACATGTAATTACTCAGCCACAGCCTACAGCAGTGTGTGAGGGTAGCACAGCACGCTTCACTTCCAAGGTACAACTCAAAGCAGGTCTTTTAGGACAGATAGGCTACCAATGGCAAGTTTCAGCTGACCAGACTTCTTGGTCTGATGTAGGAGCTACTCACTATGCTAACAGTGATGAAGAAGTAGAGCTTTTAGTACCTAATACTACTGTAAGCCAGTACAATGATCACTATTATCGCGTACGTTATACTTATGAGCGTACAGCGGCTATCTGTGATGCTAAAGTAACAGAGTATTCTCAGACAGCGAAACTAACCGTTTATGGCAAGGCAGAGGTAACCAAGCTCACCGCCAACCCAGGCTCTATAGCGCAAGGAGTATCCACTCCTGTAACCTTTGCTTTCAAAGGAACCCCAGGGGCAACCGTAGTTTATACCGTAGCAGGTGGCGCACCTGCAGAGATCACCCTCAATGCACAAGGAGAGGCTACCAAGGTTATTCCAATCTCTCAAGCAACGACCTTGGCCGTTGTTCAAGTGAAGAAAGGAGATTGTACCTATCCTTCCATTCAGAAGATAGAAGTAACAGCAGGCTGTGGGGCTAACAAACCTGAACCACAATTTGCTACAGGCTTGAATGTGAAGAAAACCATGAATGGGGTAGAGGTTACACGTGACTTAGACGGAAATATCTCCTACTCATCAAGAGATACTGACCCAGCCTACTGTAATGGTCCGTATGAAGCTGGCTATGTATGGATGGGACGTCATTTGGATCCATTGCGTCCAAACCTTACCACCAAGACCACTTATCACTTTGATGCCCCAGTAACCAGTGCTGAAATCTGGTTTATGGGTATGGGTAGATCAGGCTTTGTAAACCGAGAGTTCAGAGATAGAGCTAAAATTAGAGTGAACTGTGGTACGGCTCAGGTAACCAGAGTCTCTGATTGTCGTGACAATAGTTCAGATACCTATTCTAAGGTAATTAATGGTAATGAGATAGAAGGAAAAAGACTTACCGATATGGTGGTAAGGGTAACTTCTGATAAGCCATTTACTCGAATTGAGATAGAAGATGGTAATAGCAACGGACAGAGTGACCCCGCTGCTTATGGATATTATGTAGAGCTTTGTCCTTCCTCTATCCAAAAAGCGGAAATTCTCTCCGTAGAACAGGAACCACAGAGTGAAAACCACTGTGAAGGAGATACCACAGCCTTTACAGCTAAGGCACAATTGGAAACAGGCTATACAGGCCAAATCGCTTACCAATGGCAAAGCTCAACCGATGCGCTTACTTGGACTGATATGGCTGGTAAGAGTGGTAACACTGCCAGTGGAACAGCACAAGTATTAGACTTGGTAACCACTCGTAGTATGGATGATACTTGGTATCGTGTGAAATATACCTATACAGAATCTACTCCTTTACATTTGTGCAATGGAGTTACTGTAACACGCTATAGTGAAGCGGCTAAACTTAATGTGACAGGGGTAGATAAGCCTATCCTCAGTGAAGTAAGTGCGGCCGACTGTACCCACGACCGAGTGATGAAGATTACTAATGTGGATATACATGCTACCTATAGCTTTGTTAGAACCTCTGACAATGCCTCTGTAAATGGAGTAGTAGGTTCCAATGGAGAGATCTCTGCTCTTTCAGCAGGTAAGTATAAGGTAACTGCTACCAAGAACAATTGTAGCTCAGAGGCTTCTGATGAGTTTGAAATCATAGCAGCCAAAGGTTCTGTAACTCCAGTAGTACAAGAAAAGACTTTTGCTACTTGTGATGAGGTTAGTGTGGCTAAGATTACTAACTATGTACCAGGTACTACCTACCACTTTGAGAAAGCGGACGGTACTGCTGTAACCGATCCAATTACGGTAGATGCTACCGATGGTACCATCACTGGACTTGCTGTAGGTAAGTACAAGGTAAAAGGAGAAAAAGACGGCTGTACCTCTGATGCTTCAGCTGAGTTTGAGATCAAAGATAAGCTCGTACCTGTCGCTCCTACTGTGGCTAAGGATTCTGATCCTATTTGTGATGATCCTACTATAGTAAAGATTACTAACTATATAGAAGGAGGTAGCTATACCTTTGTTAAAACAGCTGATGATATAGAGATAACCACAGGCTTTACTATAGATCGCACTACAGGTAAGGTAACAGGTCTCGAGGCAGCCAACTATAAGGTGAAAGTGAAAGTAAACGAATGTACTTCCGCACTTTCTGATGAGTTTGAAGTCAAGGCGAAGAAGCCGACACCTGACAAACCGACAATTGACCTTACTGCGGAAAGCTGTACTGCTGCTACTGTGGCTAAGATTAGTAATTATGTGTCAAGTGGTGTAACTTATACCTTTACCAAGGCAGATGGTACACCTGTAACAGGAGTAACCATAGCTACCGATGGAGTACTTTCAGGTCTTGCCGCAGGTACTTACAAGGTGAAAGCAGAAAAAGATGGTTGTGAATCTGAGGTTTCTGATACCTTTGAAATCAAAGATCAACAAACAGCACCAGCCAAACCAACGGTAACCCTTACTGCTGAAAGCTGTGCTGCACCTACCAAGGCTGTGATTAGTAACTATGTATCAGGACAAACCTACTGGAATGGAG
>ERZ772971.2034-NODE-2034-length-11370-cov-3.696332_pt1 | contig 11370 bp, 14 predicted proteins | sample MGYA00511943_ERZ772971 | MGnify/ENA primary metagenome ERZ772971 (study PRJEB29015, sample SAMEA2737929) | human oral metagenome | biome: human oral; feature: human-associated habitat; material: dental | place: China | collected 2144 ... | reverse complement strand
AAACTAGCCTTAATGCTTTATAAAAACGATAAAAAGCTGTTTGAGAGAATTTACGGTGAAGACTATGAGTATTTTAAAGAGGTATTTGAAGATACCTTAAAGTATGTGCGCATACTTCATTCCGAAGTAGGATTAAACGATATTAAAAAAACGGACGATAAGCCTTATGCCGAGTTTTTAAGAAAGTATGATAACTATACCGGCGACCGCGACTTCTATCATATCCATGATCTACTCTATATAGTCTTGGTTCAATACTCCCTAATAGACGAAAATGGTCATCTAGTGTTGCCTGAGGATAGAAAGGAAGAAGGGGAGTAGTGTGCCTACTCTTCATAACTGTATAAACTAGATGACGGAGAGACTGTTATAAAATATAGAACGGGATCAGGCGCAGGCGGAGAGACGATAGAGATGGATGCCGTTAAAAAAGCCGGAGATAAAATAGGCAATATAAGCGACGGTCAGTGGAAAGTACATATAAAAGGATGGGAACCAAAATGAAAAAGATTAAAATGATTCATGAATCAGGCGAGCAGCTTTTTACAGAATATGATCGTTTATTTTGTAGACCAATAATTGAAGTATTTTTAAAAGTTATACCTAATACTACGAAGACGGATATCTTAGAACTTCTAGAGCATTGTTGCTTGTGTATGGTTGCATCTGCTCCTAGACACGAATCAGACGAAATGATGCCGCATTTAATAAGTTACGATAACGATGACATAGACTCCCCAGAGCCAACTTACATAAGCGAATACATAGGCATAGTAGGAAATCTCTTTCTAGCAGGATACATAGACTTTTTATGCGACTGGGATGATGAATATAAACAAACGGATTATCCTACAAATTTGTCTTACTACGGAAATTCCAAATACGAAGCTTGGGTATATTTTAGAGATAACTTCTTTTATAAAAAGAAATTTTGTAGAAGCTACGACGAAGATAGAAATAACGAAGAGGGCTACTCCGTCCTATACTCTTGTACCTCTTGGGATAAGCCTGATGATTGGAGTCAATATAATATCCTTGTAGCCCTAACGCCAAAAGGCAAAAAATATCTCAATGAAACTCTGGCTCCTAAATTTTACGAAAAGTATAAAGACGTAGAGATCTATCTTGACGATGAAGGCAATATAATAGGAAGCAATGCGGATACTGCGATAAAAGCCTAAACCCAAATAATGTAAAGATAACATGGATAAATTCATAAGCTCGTTTAACGAGTCAAAGAGTATAACCAGAGTAGATAAGGGTATGTGGGAGGATGGGGATGAGGGGGTAAATGTTTTAATAGATATAAAAGATTATCCATTTACGCTAAGTATGTTAAAACAGGTATTTACCGATATAAAAAAAGATCAAGAATATATCCTGCAAGAGATGGTAGATGAGCTAAACAGAAGAGACATCGACGGAATTCAAATGTATATAAAATACAAGCTTGATACTAGACATAGATTGGAGCATTTTTTTGGCAATGCTTTGTAGAGGCAAAGACAACAAAAGGTGATTTTACTTTAGAAGAAGAGCTGGGGAAATTTACAGAGAATAATATAATTAGCTATAGAGGTAAAGCTAGATTAGAAGAAGCCAAAAAACTATATCCACAGTATTACGATAAGACAGATCCTTCAAAGTGGGCAAAATTTGTTGGTAACGCTATGTACTCTGATCGTGGAAAGGGTTATTTGGGCAATGATGGTGGCGATGATGGATTTAACTTTAGAGGCAGAGGCATTAAGCAACTTACTGGAAAATTTAACTATAAAGATTTCAACAAATATGCGCATAATAATTATTGGCTAGATGAAGAAGTAAATTTTGTAAATTCACCAGATTTATTAATTTTAGATGGAAAATATGCTCTAGTCTCTGCTGCATATTTTTGGATTATAGAAAGATCTAACCCTAAAAAATATCGTCTTTATGAAATAGCCGATAAAAGTAAAGCAGATTCGGACAATAGCGATATAGTAGAACGCATAACTGCTGTTATAAATCCGCAAAAGCTTAGTCTTGAGCAGAGAAAAGAAGCCTATAAACGCATAAAAGCAGCAAATGTGTTTAAAATATTTCAGTAAGGAAATTAGGATGAAATTTAAAATTTTATTACTAACTCTAATTACTAGTTTAAATTTATACGCTTACGAGCCTTTAAGCCCTGAAAATGCTATTAATAAGTTTAATAATGATTTTTACCAACTAAATGATTATGATTCAAGCCCTTGGAGAGACTACGGCACAAAGAGCAAACCAAGCTTTGCCTGCTATGACACCAAAGGAAAGTACAAATTTAAAAAATACTCTCTAGAGGACTTTATATGTCAGTCAAACTATAACTCTTTTAGAGATAACTACTTTGCTGATCTTTATAATCTAATAGTAAAAGAAAATCCAAATTTAAAAGACAAAGCTCAAAAGATAGCTAGAGAAAGAATTAAAGATAGCAAAAAAGAGTGCATTAGATACTCAAAAAAAGAGTATGACTATAGTTTTGTTGCTAAGTCAGCATTTTTTGTATCTGAAAATATCTACTGCGTAAAGAATTTCTATAGAGAGTACACTGCAAAACTAGCTTTAATACTTTATGAGAGCGATAAAGAGCTATTTAGTAGAATTTATGGCGAAGACTATGAGAAATTTAAAGAGGTATTTGAAGACACCTTAAAATATGTACCTATAGAGTACGGAAACATACCAAGAGATGTAAAAAGAGCTGAAAACAACAACGAATTTTTACAAAAATATAAAATTTACCACTATGATGACGACTACCCACAGATAGATGACATGCTATATATCATGCTTGTGCAATACTCCCTAATAGACAAAAATGGTCACTTGGTTTTACCTGAGAATAGAAAAAATGATGGCAAAAACTAGATCTTTATCCCTATTGCTATTTTTAGCTATGTTTTCCGATGCTCAAAATTTAAATTTAGAAACCCACAGCAACGATAACAAATGCTCCATAAAGATAAATGGTGAAGAAATTTATAGTAGAGAGTGTGAATACGAACTAGGGGCAAATTTGATCTTTTATATCAAATTTAGCCATAGTGAGGTGTGGATATTTCAAGACATACAAAACTATGCTGCTTGCAGCGGACGTGGACCTTTAAGAATTTTTGAAAAGAGAGATGATGACGTGGTTAAATTTAAGGGCGAGGTAGACTGGTGTGCGAGTGTGCCATATTTTGATGTAAGCGATGAAGCTATTGTAATAATAGATAAACCACATAAAAGCGCCTTAACTAACACTGGCGAGCCAAATTTTAAAAGTAGCGGAAAACTATCAGACGAAAGAAAATATAAATTTAAGAATGGAAAAATTAAAAAGATATAGTTTTGCCTTTGTTAAATAGATATAATGCGGTTAAAAAAGAGTGGATATAAATATGAGAAAAAAGATGGTTATTTTTTATTTTATGCTACTAGCATTTACGACGCATAGTGCCTACGCAAAAGATATAAATTTAACTGGAATTTACAAGAATGAGCCTTGTAATATTTCAATAAAAATAGTGAAAAATACTAGTAAAACGAAGTATTTTTACAAGATAGTGGATAATAATCAGACAAAATTACAAGGCTATATATCAAGCATAAAAAGCAACGGCGAAAGTGGATTTTATATAAAATTTAAAAAGATTGGCGGAGTGTATGAAAATGGTAGCATAGTCATACAAAACTATGGAAACTCTATGAATAAATATAATCATTTTGAAGATTGCGATAGTAAATATTTAAAATTTGATAAATTACCCTAGTGCTTTCATTTTTAGTTGCTATTGTATTCTAAATTAATTTTTTGGAGAAATAATATAAAAACGATACTTTTTATTGTAACTATTTGTAGTGCCTTATATGCCCAATTTTTTACATATAAAACAGATATTGTGAGTGCAAATTTAAGCACAAAGCAAATAACAAGAGACAAGATCAAATTTAGTCTAACCTATAAAAATGACACATACAAAGATGTTGTAAAAATATCTGGAGTAGCCAAGAATAAAAATATAGATCTTGACCCAGAGACAGACGATGACGAATATGGAGAGAAACTAGCCTATTTTGCAAATGAGTATATATACGAAAGCAACGGATGCTACCTTGCACTGCGAATAGACGCCAATGAAAACAAGAGAGCTGTTGTAAATTTTGAAGCATGTGAGGCGATAAATAAAAAGGAATGGGTGCCAAAAAATATGTTTATATCAAAAGAGTATTTTAAAAAATTACGGTAGTTAAAACAAATACAAAAAATGAAGACTACCAATAAAATAATTTTTTTCTATCTAGTGATATTTATGTCATCCACTCTTTTTGCAGAGCAAATCTCGAAGCAATGCTTTAGTGGATATTTAGATAGCAAGGCTCATTTTATCAACGACGACAAATTTGACAAATTTGACTTTTCTGGCATTTTGGCTGACAGTCGTACAAAATTTTTGGGCTATATCGGGGCTGATTATCACAGGCTACATATAAATTTTAGTAACGTCAAAAAAGCCTCGCATACAAAATACATAGTATCTGGTGAGTACAAAATATCCGCAGAAGCTCACCCATTTAACGGCGAAATTCAAATAACCAAGATAAGAAAGTATACAAATTTAAACTACGGCGTTGATGACTTTATGAAAGGCAAGATCAATGCCCAAGGCATAGCCTTAGCGAGCTATTTCTTAAAAGGCGATGGAGGTTTTCAAGCCAAAGGTCAAATGCTCATAAAATGGTACATTGATAGCGATAAAAGGCTAGCGTATGACGATATATCAGAAGATGAGGATATGTACGCAAATAATTTATTTTGTGGAGAGTGCAAAGTGGGCAAGGCGCAAATAAAGCCATGCGCGTGGGGGCATTACAGGATACCAAACAGCGGCGATCTTGACATAGGAGCTGGGGAGTTTAGCCCTAGTCAAAAATATATCAACAACGGCTGGAGCGACTTTAACAAGGATGAATAAATTTTCTATAAAAAGCTTTTTAATACTATCTATAATTTTAGGATTTCTAAATTTAGCTGCCAGCGAAAATTTAACTCACATAACAGGCAATGAGATAGTCTTTCCACTAAAAATCAAGCCTTTAAATGATAAAGGTATGGAATATGACTGGACGCTTATGCTGGGCGATACAGGAGAAAGCCAAGCTATATTTAATTGGAATAGACCTGGTGGTAGAAAACATGCTGCAAGAGATCTATATACGGACAGAGTATCTACAACCAACGATAATGAAAAAGCATTTACACCAGATGTGGAGATAGTGTCTATAGCTGATGGCGAAGTAATAAAGACTAGTGAATTTTACTATAAAACCAACCAAATAACGATACAATACGACACGGTAGAATTTGGTAGCTTTATCATAAGATATGGCGAGGTTGATCCTTCAAGAGTAAAAGTAAAAGCGGGCGATAAGGTGCGAAAAGGTCAGGTTATAGGATATGCAGGATTTATGATCAATAATGGAAAGCATCCAAAAATAGTTAAGGAAAAGATAGTCACTATGCTTCATTTTGAGTATTTTACAAATGGAGTCGATATAAAAAGCGACCTAACCGTCAGAAACGACCCGAATAATAAATTTCAAAGACGCAAGGATCTAGCAGATCCACTGGAAATACTAAAAGAAGGATATAAAAATACTTTTGGAGAGACACTATGAAAAATACATTTTTAAAAATGGTCTTAGCTTTATTTTTAGCAATAGGTACATCATTTGCAACAGATGATTATGATAATAGTTGGGAGAAAAAGGCAGTACCAAAGAAGTTTTTAAATAAAGACTGTAAAAAACTTGCGAAGAAAATTTGGAATGAGGGTATGGTTCCTTACTACGGAAATACAATATTAGATATATGGAAAGACTATATTTTTGGTTTCTTTTTCCCGCCAAAACCAGAGTTAAAAGATATAGAACGTATGAAAAACACAAGATATATAACCCACGATGCAAATAACTATTCTTATGACTTTGATTTTAAATGGATAAATAAAAATACCCTCTTAGTTCAATTATTTGACACTAGTCCTGAAAATAGCTGTGAGTTATGGCTATTTGAGGAAAAGGATGACAATGTAGATGTGTATCATTTTATATCTTGGAATTTACCCGATTAATAATGAACAATATATTTATGAAATCAATCTTTAAAATAATCTTAGCTTTACTTGTAGCTGTAAATTTATCATTTGCAACAGATAATTATGATGACGACTGGGAAAGAAGGGTAGTACCTAAGAAATTTTTAAATAAAGATTGTAAAAAGCTTGCGAAGAAAATTTGGGTTGAAACTAAGTTTACTTATTACGAAACCACCATATTAGATGTATGGAAAGACTATGTTTTAATGTTATTTTTCCCGCCAAAACCAGAGTTAAAAGATATAGAGCGTATGAAAAATATAAGATATATAACCCACGATGTAAATAACTATTCTTACGACTTTGATTTTAAATGGATAAATAAAAATACTCTGTTAATTCAATTATTTGACACTGATCCAGAAAATAGCTGTGAGTTATGGCTGTTTGAGGAAAAAAATAGCAATGTAGATGTCTATAAATTTACATCAAGATATTTACCTGATTAATAAATTTATAAAGGACTAAGATATGAATTTTAAAACTATATTATTATTAAGCTTTCTAATGAACTTAAATTTATATGGATTTGAACCTATGATGCCAAGCGAATCTACCAATAAAGCATCTTATGGAGGATTTTTACAGGTTAATATTCTTATATCATGTGGTGAAAACTATAATAATGGCAATTCAATTACTCCTAGCTTTAAATGCTATGACGATAGTGGCAAGTATAAATTTAAAAAGTATTCTTTAGAAGATTTAATATGCCAGTCAGACTATAGCTCTTTTAGGGATAACTACTTTGCTGATCTTTATAATCTAATAGTAAAAGAAAATCCAAATTTAAAAGACAAAGCTCAAAAGATAAATAGGGATAGGATAAAAAACAGTAAGAAAAAGTGCATAGCACGTAGTTATAAAAAATTTGAGGTAAATTGCAACGATACTGATGTTATGTCAAATACTATTCACTGCATAAAATCATATTATAGAAGCTATACAGCTAAACTAGCACTTATGCTATATAAGAATGATAAAGAGCTTTTTAAAAGAATTTACGGCGAAGACTATGAGTATTTTAAAGAGGTATTTGAAGATACCTTAAAGTATGTGCCTATACTTTATTCCGAAGTAGAATTAAACGGTATTAAAAAGACGGACGATAAGCCTTATGCCGAGTTTTTAAGAAAATATGATAACTATACCGGTGATTTTGATAGATACAAAATACATGATCTACTCTATATAGTATTAGTCCAATACTCCCTAATAGACGAAAAAGGTCATCTAGTGTTGCCTGAGGATAGAAAAGAAGAAGAGGATTAACGTAATTTTTAGAGACACTAAAGCATTTTTGAGTAGGGATACTGAGATGGTATGCGCAAAGCGCTTTTGGTATCTCTTGTTGCCGTAAATAAGTTATTCGCACTATATTATTAGCATATATAATTTACTAGATATCCAAAAAGCTTCTAAATAAAATTTGGAATGAAAGTACGGCTATTTACTGTGCCAGTATATTAAATATACACAAAAACCGATGGCCGGGCAAGGCTTAGATTTGACTATATTCATGAGAAGACATACCTTACTCCGCTCTTACTTCTCCTCCTATGACGGTTATGCCTCGTTGATCAAATATCGCTTCTACCCCGCCGGCTCTAATAATTACGTTATCTGACGTTATCTGGATTTGAGCGTTGCCGACTTGATGCAAGATTTGATTACCCGCATCCACCTCGTAGTTTGACTTAATGTCCGAAAATTTAGAGTCTGCGACTTCCGTGTGCTGAGAGTCTGTGTTGGTGGTTAAATTTGACTTAGATTTTATATCTATGTAGTTGTCGGCTTGGAGAACTATGTGCTCTTGGGTGTATTTGTTTATTCCCTTTGAAGAGCTCATCTCATAACTGCCTTCGATCACGTCTTTTTTATCTTCTTTGACGGTTCTGTTTTCGTTTTGATAGACGACGGTATCTAAATTTCCTTTTATTTCGACATTTTTATCGTTTCCTACATATTCTGAGCTATCTTGGCCGACTCTTATTTTATTATCTACCCCTACGTTTACCGTGTTTGATAGTCCCACCACTGTATCTTTGCTAAGACCTACCGTTGTGAGATATTCCGCCCCTACGTTTACGTTTTTGGCTAGGTCTATGGTTTGCACGTGAGCTTCTTGTATTCTTTCAGTGTAGGTTCCTAGGACTTTTGAGGACTTATCGTTTAGTATGGTTTGGGTAAAATCATGCTGTATGAGTTCGCCGTAATCTTTCTGGGCTTTTAAATAAATATGCTCTTTGTCTTTCAAATTTGAAAAAGTAAATTCATTTCTACCGCTTTCGTTTACGCCTATGGTTTTTGAGCTTAACGTAGTTTGATGGTAATCGCCGGGTAAATTTGGCAGCTGCGGGTTATAGGCATTATATAAACTAGCGCTAACCATAGGCTTATCTATATCCCCTTCCAGAAACGACACTACGACTTCGTCGCCTATCCTAGGTATAGCAAAAAACCCAGAATCGCTACTAGCTATAGGCGTCATTACTCTTAAATAAGCGCTATGAGAGTAGTCTTTGGTATTTGTTGAGTTGATGCCGTTTGGGTTAAAACTAGTAGAATTATCTACCGTCTCCTGAGAAGAAAAGGCATTGATTCTTACTTTTATGCGGCCGTGTTCATCGGTGTGGATAGTATTCTTCTCGTCGTCTATGCCGTTGTTTCCTATAACTACTCCCAAGGTTACTTCCGGGGATCTAGGCTTTGTTTTAAATTTTGGCACGTATACGGTACTAGAAGGAAGCATTATTATTTGATTGCTATAAGATGTCGAGAAGCTTTTGCCGGAGATTGGGACTATATCGTTGGTATCTAGTCTATTTTCCAAATTTGTCTCGTCTACGAAATTTTGAACGAGGGCTATGATTTTAAAATCAAATTTAGTATCGTTTTTTAAGGCAGAGGGATCATAGCTTAAAGACACCCCGCTATTTAACTTCAAACCAAATACGTTGGAATCGGCTATATAGGTATTTAAATTTAAAATAGATCTACGCCTTTTTAGCTCCGTAGGGATATTTAAATACTCTTGCTGCGTAAAAGAATACTGACCTAAATGAAAATGCGCATTGTATCTAGTCTTCTCGTTTTGTTTGGAATTTACCGTATCTAAAACGGTGGGATACATAGTATTTTGTGAAGAATAAGAAAAGTTGTTAGCGTTTAAAATTTCGGTCTTATTTATAGCTCTTATGCACTCTTGTTTTAATGTATTGTTGATATTTGGATTAAAATTTACCTCCCTAAAGCTAGAAGGAGCGTTTGATGTCGTGCCGTCTTGATTTGCTAACTCAAAACCGGAAATAGTTACCGTATCGTAAAAATATATCTTGCTATCGTCCTCATAAAAATATATACCGTTATTAAAGCAAATCCTTTGCAAGAAATTTAAATCGCTTTCATTGTATTGCGAGATATACTCTCTTGGCTCATACGAGTTTTTTATATTAGAAAAATCAACCTCTTTTATCAGCGAGGTTCGGTAAAATTTTAAAATTTCTTTTACAACGTCTATTATGGTCTGATCGGTAAAAATTCTATTTGCCGAATTTATCGATAGCCTAAACAGCGGAGAGCTTAAAACGAATTTAAAAAAATACTTTTGAGAAATAGAGCTTTTATGGCCCCCGGTATTTGACGTCCCTATATACCCCACTTCGGATATTATTCCATTATATACCGATTCATCTATACCACCGCTACTTGGTAAGTTAATAGAGCTTGGATCGCTCGTATTTTGCAATGCTATCTTTTTTATTTTTAAAACGGCTTGCTTGTCTAGGAATTTATATCCGTCTAGATCATTGGAAAGAGTAGAATTTAAGCTTTGAACAAGCGGACTTTCCATACTTTCGCAGTATCCTTCGCACTCTGCAAAAAATATCTCTTCCAAGCTCTCTTTTATCGTAGCTTTCGTTACGGTAAAAACCTGTCCGTTTATAGTCAAATTTGCATACGAAATCGGTTTTTGTGAATCCATGCGTATCGTTCCTGTACTCTATAATAGCTCAATTTTGTATTCCGCCGCGCTTTGTGTTTATGCGGCTAACTTAAATTTTAAAACATTTTAAGATATGGCGGCAATACAAAGCATTTTATGATAGATCAAATTTATCTAATTTTATAAATACACCATAGCCTTTAAATTTGCTATACTATATTTATAATTACCGTTTTAAAGGGTGATTATAAATATAGTAAGAGACTTGCAAAGCAAGCCTCCTAAATTTAGCTTAGCTTCTTGAGTTTTCTCTCCAGTCGTCGCTTCCGCTGGTTCCTGCCGCAACGTGCTCCCATGTTATCTTTCTATAGTTCATAGAGACCTTAAACAATTCCGTCTTATCGTTGTTGTTTTTATCCTGAGCATTTGGCATGACTAGGGTTATATCGGTTATTATCGCATCTTCCAGCTTAGTGGTAAAATAGTGCTCCGCACCGCCGCTAGTAGATGTTCTAAACCAATGAACTTCTACGTTGTTTAGTCTCTCCCCGCTAGTTAGTGCATTGTAAAGTAGCGGAACCGCCTTGTTTAGCGATGATGTGAAAACAAAAGGTTTATGTACTCTTTGTCCCGAAGGCTGACCGCTTTGCGGATCTACGGGGACGTTTACTATATGAGATACTTCCTGAGCCATGATTTCATCTTCGTGTCCCGACTGATAACGGTTGCCTATACTGGTTTCCGTAGATGCTCCGCTTGAAATTAGGCCTTGCGAAGAGCCTTCTATTCTGATATACGCCGGCTGTGCCATTTTTACTCCTTTGAAAAAATATTTACTATTGTATCCAACGTAAACTTTTATTTTACTTGATTTTCTTACGAATATCCTCTCTTAAAATTTAAAAAGCTATAATACAAACAAATACCAGGTAACCAAAGGATACGTAGTGAAATTTACCTTAAGCATATTAGCCCTATTAGCTATAGCATTTTTAGTAGGATGTAGCGCAAGGGATACTAGCGGCAACGATATCGGGAAAGCAGAGCTAACCGAGCTATCCAAAAAATATAGCGGAACATACGTATTTAGCAGAAAATTTGAGAGTGAGATAAAGCAGAGAGAAAGAGAAAGGCGAGCTTATGAACTATCTGTCCTCGATAGAGTTAAAAGCGATGAAGAGATGAGGGTGGAATTGAGAGGCTTTGATCAAAAATTCCCCCAAACCCTCTCCAACGGTAAACAGTATTATCTAAGAAGTA
>ERZ772971.2030-NODE-2030-length-11378-cov-3.124525_pt1 | contig 11378 bp, 5 predicted proteins | sample MGYA00511943_ERZ772971 | MGnify/ENA primary metagenome ERZ772971 (study PRJEB29015, sample SAMEA2737929) | human oral metagenome | biome: human oral; feature: human-associated habitat; material: dental | place: China | collected 2144 ... | reverse complement strand
TATTGCTGAAGCTCTCTCCAAAGTAAAAGATTACTTATAATACACTGCTAAATATTAGCAACTTTATCTTCTAATCAGTAGAAAAACAAAAATACCCCGTCGCACTTAAGCTTCGGGGTATTTTTATTGTATCGTAAATCAGTAGAAAAGGCTAAACTGATTGGGATGAAATTTTTTCGGCTATCTCTTCAAAAAGGTCTAACTTTGTTTTTACATATAACTCTTGAAACTTCTTAGCATATTCTTTGGGAAACAGCTTCCAAAAATCAGCATCTTCTATCAGCGATCGGTAATAGTATTGTTGAGATTTCACCTTAGAGAGAGCCTCATACAATATTTCAAATTTATTGGGAATATTCCGATTGAGAAGCATTCTAAAAACTAATGACTTATCATAAGCTCCTATCTTAGGAAGTACTTTCAGAATAAGTTCGTCTAATCGTGGACTGTCCTTTTCTAAGGCATCTAATACAATAAGAGCTTTCAGACTGTAATTATCATCTATTTTTTTCAAACTTTCTAAATAGGTATAAAACAGTTCTGCCCAACGGAGATCTAATCTCTCAGAAACGATAGGTTTTAGTTCTTTGTAATAATAGCCTATTGCATACATTCCTCGTGTGCCTGCCAGAGCATCAATCACATCGTTCTTTGTAAGAATTTTTCCAAACTGAGGCGCAAAAACATCATAAATTCTTTCTTTGTCATAGTTCCCCTCTCCATTAACAACACGGTAAAAATAGTCTGTAAAAAGTGGATATGCCCAATCGCTATGCAACAAAGCTTCGGTGTACTGCTCATAGAAAGCAATAACTTTTTGTGCATTAAAACTGGCTATCACCTCTACAAGAGTTGGTACTATATGATAATTGCTTGCTGAACGTTTTTTTGCCATTGAATTAAAATCCTTATGACTAATCATATCGGCTAACAACTCGAAGGTTTCTGGATAATCTTTGTTTTTTAGCACTTCTAAATCAACAGAAAAACGTTCAAAAGCAGCAGCTACGGCTTTCTCTTCAGTTTGATCCATTGTAAGCAATGCTTCAAAACGCTCATGTACTTTTTGAACAAATGGCTGATAGCACGAGGGAAGCGGAACTTTTGCAATAGCTGTAGCAAGGAGTTCCGAATTCCCTTTCTGTTTATTATTAGCATACAGTTCGTAAAGCTTATCTGTACTACGCTTAGTTGCCATTTTAGCCAAAGCTAAATAGACCGATGCACGTACAGTCTTGTTCTTGTCATTTACTAAACTGATAATGAACTCTTCTGTTTTTTCATCCTTTTTTTCTGCCAAAACATCTGTAATAGCCACTGATTGCAACAAAGGTAGATTTTCAGCAAATATACTTTCTATCCAAGTAGTTAGATCGTAGCCTAAACGATTGAGTAGTCGAAATCTGCGCAAATTGGCCACTTTGTCTTCTAAACGAAATTCGGAAAGCAAAAAAGGTATCATAGCCTGACCACACGAAGGAATGAGAGTTTCTTCTACATAATCCCCTAATTCGGTGTACTTATCGCCTAAAGCAATATTCAGATAACCATAGGTACGTGAATCTTTAAACACCCCACGTTCAAAAGCATCTTTGAGGACTTCTAAACGTCCTGATTTGCTTTCTGTAAGAGCTTGTAGGACAGGTTTTAACTGAAGATATGAATAATTCGTATTCACATCGGCTAGAGCAATATTAGGTTGATACTCTCGTCTTTTAGCTTCTGGTAGGGTGGTAACCCCCTGAGTGTAAAGTACTGAATAGAGCAAAGTAGAAACATTCAGTAATTTCTCTGCTGAGTACTGCGTCTCTATCTGTAATAGTTCTTCTACCTCTTGAGCTAATTTGTTAAACACAGGGGCTTTTTCACCTAACTTCTTTAAGATAGGAATATGCTTTTGCAAACGAGGGTCATTCTTTGCAAATTTACTTCCTGCGATGAACAAGCGATTAAGTTCTTGTTGTAAGTCGTATAGCGGTTTCATTTCTAATTTGTCAATTTGTTAATTTTCCCATTCATAAGGGAGCTATTAGCTAATACAGTAGACGAATGATTTTCTCAGAAGTAATAAGCGACAAAGGTTGTGCTGATAATAACCCTGTAACTACATTATTATGCATCATTACAGCAAGGCTAATTCCTTTTGCTTCTGCTGGTAAAAAGGCTCTCAAATTTGCTGTAGCTGAAATGGCTCTTTCTGTTATATCTTTTAGTGTAATGGTAAAACCGTTTGAATCTTCTACTACCAAATCCTCCCCATTTAAATAAGCTTTATGCAATGATAATAGTACAACAGGATGCTTATCAGCCAGCGGATTTTTAATTGTGTTTTTCACTGCTTTCACCGTATCAGCAAACTGTCCTGATGCCCATTTCTCGATAGTAGCAAAGTCTTCTTTTTGTAGAGGGCGCTCTATGCTACCATCTGCCTCCCAACGGATACGAGGATTGGTATCTCCAGGATAAATATAAAGGTCTTTGAGTTGCAAAACACCAAATACACTATCATCTTCCTTGATATACTTAGTAGCTTTGTAAGGTCGATAGTTTATTGTTTTGAATATCTTTCCTGTTTTTAGGTTAAGCCATATCCCTTCATCTATATATTCTTTACGTGCAGGATTGTCATAACTATTAAATGATAGCTGTACAAGAGTAGCATTCTCTTCGTACTGTCCATATTGCATTAGCTCTACTAACTTCCAAGTATATCCTATTTGTTCTTCGATGGCTGATGAAAGTTCCGGAGTAGCTTCGGGGTCAGCTTTGCGCGCTGTTAAATAATCGGTAGCTCTTTTCAGTAGAGCAGAAAGATAGTTAAGATTATTCACTACTTCGGTATACTGTTCATCTTCTACAGCTTCTAAGGAAAGCAACAGATTGTTAAAAGTAGTTTGTATCCCTCCTATGTAATAGTTGCCTAATTCTTTGATTTGCCCTTTAAGAGTTAAACGCATCTTAACATCTATAGCCGATAAGCCTGTAGTTACCATATCGCGAAGAAGTTTCTGTGCAGTCTCTATGCCTATTAGTTGAGTATCTATTTTCTTAATAAAAGCTGCTTTGTTCACTTTCTTAGGCTTCTCTGCTTTTTCTTTGATAGACTCCTTTTCTTGAGCTTTTTTTTCTTGTTTTTTCTCTATTTTTTCTCGCTTAGAAAGAATATCTTCTGGGACTTCTGCTTCTACAAACTTAGTTGCATCGGCTTCATAGCTATACAACAATCCTACAGAGTGCTTGCAAGGAAACTGCCGGCTGGGGCAATTACAACGGAACACAGGATTGTGTTCTTCTACATAATCGGCTGAACAATAATATGGAGTTTTGCCACTTCCCGCACACTCTCCCCATATTAGGTTCTTTTCAGCATTGATTTTCAGGTTAGCAAACTTATTCTTTTTTACCAAATCTCTTCCTTTTTTGGCAGCTTCGGCGTTAGGAGCAAGAGCTTCAATTTTTTGTTGTGTTAATTCAATCATATAAAGTAATTTGTTGTCATTTAAGGTATTCAGCAGTAAAACTTTTCTCGTTCTTAGCCACTTCCTCAGGTGTTCCGAAAGCAACGACTTCTCCACCACCTTTTCCTCCATCATAACCTATATCAATGATATAATCTACTTTTCGTATTACATCAATGTTGTGTTCTATCACTAGTACTGTATTGCCCTTATCGACCAATCGGTCAAGCACTTCCAATAGTACTTTTACATCTTCAAAGTGTAGTCCTGTGGTAGGTTCATCTAAAATGTAGAAGGTATTTCCCGTATCAATCTTTGAGAGTTCTGTCGCTAGTTTTACACGTTGGGCTTCTCCTCCCGATAGGGTCGTAGATTGTTGTCCTAATGTAATGTACCCTAAACCTACCTCTTCAATGGTTTTCAGTTTTCGATAAATTTTAGGAATAGGCTCAAAGAATTTCACTGCTTCGCTAATAGTCATATCTAATACATCGGCTATTGATTTTCCTTTGTAGCGCACCTCTAAGGTTTCTCGGTTAAAGCGTTTCCCTTTGCAAGTTTCGCAAGGCACATACACATCGGGTAGAAAACTCATTTCAATTACTTTCATTCCTGCCCCCTCGCAAGTCTCGCAGCGTCCTCCTTTCACATTAAAGCTGAAACGACCTGGTTTGTAACCACGTATTTGCGCTTCAGGAGTTTGAGTAAAGAGCGCTCGTATTTCATTGAAAACACCGGTATAAGTAGCAGGATTGGAGCGCGGAGTCCGACCTATAGGAGACTGGTCAATATCTATAACCTTATCAATATATTCCAATCCTTCAATACTCTTGTAAGGCATTGGCTTTTTCACTCCATTGAAGAAATGAGCATTCAAGATAGGATAGAGTGTTTCATTGATAAGTGTTGATTTACCACTTCCCGACACACCTGTTACCCCTATCATCACTCCTAACGGAAATTTCACACTTACATCCTTAAGGTTATTCCCTGTGCAACCTTTTAGAACTAACTCCTTACCATTCCCTTTACGCCTTTGAGAAGGAATTTCTATCTGTTTGCGTCTACTCATATAGTCAGCAGTGATTGTATTGGATCCCTTCAGTTCTTCTGGCGTTCCTTGGAAAATAATATTGCCTCCATTTACACCTGCCTTAGGCCCTATGTCTACTACATAATCAGCCTCTTGAATCATCTCCTCATCGTGCTCTACTACTATAACTGAGTTGCCTATGTCGCGCAATGATTTAAGTGAATTGATGAGTCGCTTGTTATCACGCTGATGTAGTCCAATACTCGGCTCATCAAGAATATAAAGTACTCCTGTAAGCTGAGAACCTATTTGGGTGGCCAACCGTATGCGTTGAGCCTCTCCTCCAGAAAGCGATTTGGAACTGCGACTGAGTGATAGGTAGCTAAGCCCTACATCAATAAGAAATTGCAAACGGGTAGTAATTTCTTTAATAACTTCTTCAGCTATTTTGCGTTGTTTAGAAGAAATGCGAGCAGGAAGTTCTTTGAACCATGCTAGCAAATCGGCAATATCTAAAGCTGAAAGTTCAGCGATATTCTTATTATCTATCTTGAAATAAAGAGCTTCTTTGCGCAAGCGTGTACCTTTGCAATGCTTGCAGGGTACTGTATCCATAAAATCCTCAGCCCAACGTTTAAGACTTGCTGTATCGGCATTCTCGTATTGCTGATTGATAAAATTGATTACTCCTTCAAAATCAATCTCAAAATCACGGGTGATGCCAAGCACTTCAGATTTCACAGCATATTTATCTTTCCCACCATAGAGAATGATATCTAAAGCTTCCTTAGGCAAGGTATTAATTGGGTCAGAGAGCTTATGACCAAATTTCTGAACTATGAGTTCCAATTGCTTGAATATCCACGTATTCTTCTGCTCACCAACTGCTGTAATTCCTCCATTTTTAATAGACACCGAAGAATCGGGAATCATCTTAGCTAAGTTAATTTCTTGTACCTCTCCTAATCCATTGCAGTGTGGACACATTCCTTTTGGAGAATTGAAAGAGAAAGTGTTAGGCTCTGGCATTGGGTAGGAAATACCTGAAGAAGGACACATCAAGTGTCTGCTGAAATACTGAGCTTTCTTCTGCTCGTGTTCCAATATCATCAGCACATCATTGCCATAATTCATTGCTATCTTGATGCTTTCTTGTAGCCGCTTTTGGGTGTCGTCAGTATCGTCTATCAGCATCCTATCTATTACGATTTCTATGTCGTGGGGCTTGTAGCGATCAAGCTTCATTCCTTTTTCAATATCGCGAATCTCACCATCGGTGCGCACCTTCACAAAGCCTTGTTTGGCTATCTGCTCAAAAAGTTCGCGGTAATGTCCTTTTCGTGATTGTACGACAGGAGCCAATACATTGATGCGTTTGCCATTGTATTCCTTCATTACCAACTCTTGAATTTGAGTATCGGTATAGCTTACCATCTTCTCGCCTGTCTCATAACTAAAAGCATCAGACGCTCGAGCAAAAAGCAAACGCAAAAAGTCATAAATTTCAGTAATTGTACCTACTGTAGAACGCGGTGATTTGGAAGTTGTTTTCTGCTCAATAGCAATCACTGGCGAAAGCCCATCTATCTTGTCTACATCTGGGCGTTCAAGGCCTCCAAGAAACTGACGGGCATAGGCAGAGAAAGTCTCGATGTAGCGCCGTTGCCCTTCGGCATAAATTGTATCAAAAGCCAACGATGATTTTCCACTTCCTGAAAGCCCTGTAAAAACTACTAGCTTCTCGCGCGGAATTGTTAAATCAATATTTTTCAGGTTATGCACTCGTGCTCCTTGCACTTCAAGGGTATCAATTGCTATTTCATTGGTTTTCTTTTTCATTTCTATTTAAGGTATTCTGGGCAAAAATACAAATTATTTTTCAACTAACAACTTTAAAAATTGTTTAAAAAGATTGTTTTTAATGTCCTCATACTATATTCCAAGTATTCAGAGATAACTTTCAAAAAGAGAGGCAAAACTTAAAACCAACTTTTTGTAGCTTAAACAGCTTAATTGAGAAGATGCAAGTTTTATAGACGTCATTTTTGTAGTCTACTATATTTTTCTGAATGGAAATGTCATATCTTACTGCTCCATCATCTGTAACACTTTCAGAGCTTGTAGTACACTGCGAATATTGTCAAAAATAATAAGCAAACGTAGTCCGTTGCGAGTTTCCTTCTCTTGAATGCGACACTTGTCAGGATAACGTTGCACAAAGAGAAGTACCTTCTGAAATCGGGCACTGCTATAAAAAGGATTCTTAGGGTCGCCTATAAAATACCCCGTCATCTGCCCTTTTTTCATCACGAGTTTCTCTATCCCCATACGTGTAGCTAGCCACTTGACACGCACACTATTCAGCAAGTCAATAGCTTGAGGGGGAAGTTTACCAAAACGGTCTGACAGATTGTGCTGATATTGCTGCAAAGCAGCTTCATTAGGTACATTGCTAAGCTCATTATAAAGGTTCAATCTCTCAGCTACTCTGTTTACATAGGTATCCGGAAAAAGCAGTTCAAAGTCTGTATCTATCTGCGTGTCGCTGAGGTATGTTTTTTCTTCCTCCTCTGTCTGATATAGTTCAGAAAACTCATTTTCTTTTAGTTCAAAAATTGCTTCTTGCAATATCTTCTGATAGGTCTCAAATCCTATCTCATTAATAAAGCCACTTTGTTCTCCTCCCAAAAGGTCTCCTGCCCCACGAATCTCTAAGTCTTTCATTGCAATATTGAAACCACTTCCTAAGTCCGAAAACAAGGCTATGGCTTCTATTCGCTTACGAGCATCATCGCTCATCGCTATCAGTGGAGGTGTGATGAAGTAGCAGAACGCTTTCTTGTTGCTACGCCCTACGCGACCGCGCATTTGGTGTAAATCTGAAAGTCCAAAGTTATGTGCATTGTTGATAAAAATAGTATTAGCATTCGGAACATCCAGTCCACTCTCAATGATAGTAGTAGCTACCAATACATCAAAAGCCCCTTCCATAAAGGCAAGCATTGTCTCTTCTAGTTTCTTCCCGTCCATCTGTCCGTGCCCTATAGCAATGCGTGCATCGGGCAACAGTCGCTGAATCATTCCTGCCACTTCTCGAATGTTTTCCACACGATTGTGTATAAAGAATACTTGTCCACCTCGTTGAATCTCGTAACGAATACCATCTCGTATCACCTCTTCGCTAAAAGGGACTACTTGTGAGTCAATAGGATAACGGTTAGGGGGAGGAGTATTGATTACTGAAAGATCTCGTGCTGCCATTAGGCTAAATTGTAAGGTGCGCGGAATAGGAGTTGCAGTAAGCGTCAGTACATCTAAGTTCTCTTTGAGGGCCTTGAGTTTATCCTTCACGCCTACCCCAAATTTCTGTTCCTCATCTACTATTAGTAGTCCCAAATCCTTGTATTTCACTTTTTCTCCTACTATCTGATGAGTCCCTATTACGACATCCAACTGCCCTTTTGCCAATTCCTCTAATATGTTTTTCTTCTCCTTGGCAGTGCGAAAACGGTTCAGATAGTCAATGCGCACTGGAAAATCTTTCATACGCTGACTAAAAGTCTGGTAGTGCTGAAAGGCCAATACCGTAGTAGGTACTAATACCGCTACCTGCTTGCCGTTATCAACCGCCTTAAAGGCCGCTCTGATAGCTACTTCTGTTTTTCCAAAGCCTACATCGCCACACACTAACCTATCCATAGGTTTAGGGCTCTCCATATCAGCTTTCACATCGGCAGTAGCCTTGCTTTGGTCAGGAGTATCTTCGTATAGGAAAGAGGCTTCCAGCTCGTTCTGCATATAGCTGTCGTGTCCAAAAGCAAAACCTTGTGCTTCTTTGCGTTTGGCATAGAGTTGAATGAGGTTGAAAGCTATTTCCTTTACACGTGCTTTGGTCTTTTGTTTCAGTGCTTTCCAAGCGCCTGATCCTAGCTTGTAAATCTTGGGGGGCTTGCCATCTTTACCGTTGTATTTAGTGATTTTGTGTAGTGCGTGAATACTAACAAACAGTACATCGCGATCGCCATAAATCAGTTTAATAGCTTCTTGCTGTTTGCCCTCTACTTCTATCTTTTGCAAGCCTGCAAATTTACCTATACCGTGGTCTATATGGGTTACATAGTCGCCCACTTGTAGCTGCATCAGCTCTTTTAGGGTAATGGCTTGCTTCTTGGCATAACCATTCTTAAGCTGAAATTTATAGTACCGTTCAAAAATCTGATGGTCTGTAAATACATTCAACTTTTGCTCGTTGTCTACAAACCCTGCGTGAAGTGATAGCAATAGTGTTTGGTAGTGCACTTTCTGCTCCATTTCCTCGAAAATATCGTGAAAACGCTTGGCTTGCTGCTCTGTCCCACAGAGAATATAGTTCTTGTAGCCCTCACTATGCTTGTCGTTCAAATAGGTAATGAGTAGGTCAAATTGTTTGTTAAACGACGGTTGAGGCGTAATAGCAAATCTTTCTATTAGTCCGCTTGTAGCTTCTGAAGGGGGATAGCTTACTCTCACTAGTTGAAACTTTTCCATTTGTGCTAGCAAGTCTGAAGCTTGGCTATAAAGTTCTATAGGAGAGGTGCGTTTCACCTCTTTAGAAAGTTGATTGTAAATACTTGTTGCTTTGTCAAAAAGTTTGTCTATCTTCGTGCCAAAGCTATTCATTTCCTTGACTACTAACAGTGTATCCTTACTAATGTATTCTAAAAACGACTGCCGTATTTCATCGCTCCCCTTGTTCTCTACATTCGGAATGATCGTAATTTGCGAAAGTTGTGCTGTAGATAGCTGACTTTCCACATCGAAGGAACGAATACTCTCTACCTCATTGCCAAAGAACTCAATGCGGTAAGGTTCATTGTTAGAAAAAGAAAAGACATCTACTATTCCTCCTCGTACAGAAAACTCTCCTGGTTCGGTAACAAAGTCGGTGCGTTGAAACTGATAAGAGAAAAGTACCTCATTCAAAAACTCAATAGTCAGCTGGTTGCCTTTGTGTATCTTAAGGGTATTCTTTTCTAATTGCTTGCGTGTAATGACTTTCTCAAAAAGTGCCTCTGGATAAGATACTACTACCAAAGGTTGAGCACTATGACTTAACTCGTTGAGCACCTCTGCGCGCAGCAGTACATTAGCGTTGTCAGTGTCTTCTATTTGGTAAGGCCGACGATAGCTATCAGGGAAGAAAAGTACCTGTTGTTCACCTATCAAAGCCTCCAAATCGTTTAATAAGTAAGCACTTTCTTCTTTGTCTGACAAAAGTACCAAAAGCGGCCTATGAGTGGCCGCAAACATATTAGCAAGAAAGATTGAAAGCGAGGCTCCTGCCAGACCATTGGCTGTAACCGAATGCTGCGTCTCAATTTCAGCTAACAGACGCTTATAAGTAGGGTTGTCAGAAAATAGTTGTAATAATTCTTTCACGGATAGATTATTATAAGGCATCTACACTGATGTCTGGATAGTTTAATTTGTCTTTTAGAAGTAGTTCAATTCCTTTTTTAAGGGTTTGGGTAGAAGAAGGGCAACCGCTACACGCCCCTTGCAAAAGCACCCTCACTTGATGTGTATCTGAAGAGTACGACACAAACTGAATATTGCCTCCATCGGCTACTACTGCAGGAGTAATATGTTCTGCTATTAGAGCTACTATTTGTTGTGAAACAGCATCGGTAGTAGTATGGTTCAGCCAGTAGGCTTGAGCAGCTGCTTGGTGCTTTTTCACCTCTGTAGCTTCTATTAGGAGGCGACCTTCTTCCAAATATTTTTTCAGGAATGTTCTTATGGTGGCAATACTTTCTTCCCATTCTACCGACTCTTTTTTGGTAAGCGATAGGTAATTGTCATCACAAAATACTTCTCTAAGAAAAGGAAAAGCTTTCCATAAAGCCACTACCAAAGGAGCTCCCTTAGCCTCTGATATATTCGCATAGGTAATAGGGATAGGAGTCAAACGCTTAGAAAGTACAAACTTCATCACCGCGGGGTTGGGGGTAGTTTCAGAGTATACACTTGCAGCTATCATTAGGTTGCCTTCATTGTCTAAGAGAGGCTTTCCAGATTGCAAATACACCAAAACTTGTTGCCTTACCTCCTCTTGCACATCTTGCCATTCCACTATCGGGAAACGCTTCAGCGCAATAAAGTTGCTAGAGAGGTAGACCGTTTTCACAAAAGGCAAATAAAAGAGCTCCCTTACTAAGGGAGCACTTTTAGCTGCATCAATATTCTTAAACTCATAGCTCCCTTTCACCAAAGCCCGATTGGCTTCTAACTTGATGATATCAGGATTAGTGGTGGCTTGCACCGTAAGAGTAAAGTCTGTCATTCTCATTTGTCTTTTCTGCCAAAGTCAGCAGGAGATTCTCCCCACGCTTGGGTTTCCCATTTCAGGATAGGATTAGAGTAAGAGTGCTGTCGCAACCATAGCTCGGCACGAGCTATCAGCTCAAAAAGCTTAGTGTTGTGAGGAGTATGTGGGACTTTGGTCTTGCATACTTTTTGGCGTACCCAACTAATAGCTATCTTGCTGTCCGAATAAATTGGTAAGTTCAAGTTGCGCTGCTTTAGGAAAGCCAAAGCGTGTACGATAGCCAAAAACTCACCTATGTTATTCGTGCCGTCTTTCATAGGCTGCAACCTAAATAGCTCAGCTTTAGTTTCGGTATCTACCCCTCGGTATTCCATTACCCCAGGGTTACCACTACAAGCGGCATCTACCGCTACCGATGGCAGTATAGGGGTACCTATGCGCTGCAGCTCTAAGGGTGATAGAGTAGGAGGCGCAGAGGTGTTTTTACCCTTATATAGCTCAAAACTCTCACCAAAGGCTTTTTCGGCCATTGCCTGACTCTCAAAACTCTTGAACTTAGCATACGGATAGCCCTCAACGG
>ERZ772971.2028-NODE-2028-length-11387-cov-7.640399_pt1 | contig 11387 bp, 11 predicted proteins | sample MGYA00511943_ERZ772971 | MGnify/ENA primary metagenome ERZ772971 (study PRJEB29015, sample SAMEA2737929) | human oral metagenome | biome: human oral; feature: human-associated habitat; material: dental | place: China | collected 2144 ... | reverse complement strand
AGACCGTCATGAAGGCGCTCTACTATGCGCGCCGTGACCGTCGTGCGAAGAAGGGGACGTTCCGCCGTCTCTGGATCGCCCGCATCAATGCTGCTGCCCGCGCAAACGGCATCTCGTACAGCCGCCTCATTGCAGGTCTGACGAATGCCGGTGTCGAAGTCAACCGCAAGATGCTTGCTGATCTCGCCATTGCCGATGCAGCTGCATTCACGCAGATCGTCAACGTGGCGAAGGAGAACCAGTAAGAAGAGATTACGTCTGATGAGTCGTTTGATTCATCAGACGTATTTTTTACGATATGAAGAACATACAAAGCATTACTAGCGCGGCGAATCCGCTGATTCGTCTGACCCATGCCATTGTGCACACGCATCGCCGCGCGGCAAAGGAAGGGCTGTTCACGGTTGAGGGACTGCGTCTCGCCGAGATGGCGGCAGAATCGGATTGGAAGATCCGCCATGCGCTTGTGACGGAGCGTGCGATGACCGGGGAGCGGACATGCGCGCTCATGAACACGTTGCTCAAGCGCGACATTCCCACATTTCTTGTTGCGGAAAAACTGTTCTCGACACTCTCTGACACGGACAGTCCGCAGGGCATTTTGCTTGTCATGGAGCGCCCAAGGGGCGGCTCGCTGGATACGCTTTATCAAGAGCGCCGTGCGGATGAGATGCCTCTCTATATCGTACTTGACCGCGTGCAGGATCCCGGCAACGTCGGGACGATCCTGCGGACAGCGGATGCCGTCGGTGCGTCCGGCGTCATTCTCCTGCGCGGCTCTGCAGATGTCTACAGTTCCAAGGTTGTGCGTGCGACGATGGGCGCCGTCTTTCATATCCCGTTTGTCCTTGGAGTCACGCCAGAGGAGCTGATTCACTTTGCAGAGCGTACTTCGATTTCACTCCTCGCAGCCGCATGTGATGCAGAGGCGCGCACTCACTTCGCGGCAGATCTGCGGCGCTCCGCGCTCATCGTACTTGGCAATGAGGCAAACGGCGTGTCGGAGGAAATCCTGCATGCGGCGGAACATATCTACATCCCCATGCGCGGGCACGCGGAGTCGCTGAACGTCTCTGCGGCGGCAACCGCAATTCTGTATGAGGCATTTCGCCAGCGATTCTGCGTATAAACAGCAAAAGGGCTTGATCTAAACGACCAAGCCCTTTGTGCTATGTAACTATGTAACTTTATTCCGACAGCAGTGATAGGATTCGCTCCTTTGAGATGAGTCCAATGGAGTCGTTGATCAGCTCACCACCCTTGAAATAGAGGAGTGCAGGGATGCTCATAACACCGTATTCCTCGGCGATGTCCTGTGCATCGTCCATGTTGATCTTGCAGATCTTAATGTCCGAGCGCTCCGCAGCGATTTCCTCAAGAATGGGCGTGAGCATACGGCAGGGCGTACACCACGTTGCCCAGAAGTCGACAATAACCAGCTGGTCACTCTGCAGCACCTCAAAATCAAATGTTTCCTTTGTTACTTCAATAAGCCCCATCATCTGCACCCCTTTGCATCATCTTGCATACTTTTGTTTATCATATACAATGTTCCTATCTTTTTCAAGTCCTATCAGTGATTCCTTTGGTTGCGCGTAAACGAGAAAAGGTATATAATATCGAAAAAAGGGGAAGTCATCATGGATGAAGATAGAAAAGCGAGGGAAGGGAATATGACCGGAAAGAAGAGAATTTCGCTGAGTTCTGTACTCAAAAGGCATAAGTTCATCTTTGATCTGATGAAAAACACGACCTTTGATTATACCTTTATGATGGATCCCGTCGCCGATGTTTTCCTTGCGGCTCCGGCATTCGTTCAGGCGTATGACCTCCCCGCAGAGACGATGGAGCATGTGGCAGATGTACTGAGTCCGCTCGTCTACATGCAGGATCGAAAGCCTCTCATGGAACTCTTGTCCTCACTTGGCAGTCTTGCCGAGGGGCGGGATCGTCAGCTTGACTTTCGCATGAAGAACGCAAAGGGCGACTATTCATGGCTGCGTCTGAAGGGAAAGATTGGATTGTCTGAGGATGGGCATCCGAATCTCTTCGTTGGGACGATCAGTCAGCTCGCGCGACGCAACTCGGCGGACTCTGTGACGGGGCTCCTCAATCGTTACCAATTCATTGAGGATCTCGGTGTTGCGCTGCGTGAGGCGCGCGAGACGGGCGGCGGCGGTGGACTGCTCGTCATGGGCATCGACAATTTCCGCACGGTCAATGAGGCGTTCAATCACGAGATCGGCGATATTATCCTGCGGCAGATCTCGGAACGTATTCTTCAGAATATCCCGCGTAAGCTCTCTCTTTATCGGCTGGATGGTGACGAGTTCGGCCTTATCTATCCGGGCGCCGATGCGGAGATGCTCACGGAGTTTTTCATCCGCGTACAACGTGAGTTTGCGCACCCGCAGGTCTACGACGGACGGCAGTACATTGTCACCGTGTCGGCGGGGATGGTGTTCTATCCGCAGTCGGCGCGCGATCCACTTGTCCTGCACAAATATGCGCAGGCGGCTCTGGATGCGGCGAAGTCAGGCGGCAAGAACCGCATCAATGAGTTCTCGAAGGAAGTCTATAACCGCTGGCTGCGCTCCCTGACGATACAGGAACAGATTTTGGAGGATGTCAAGGCGGGCTGCCGCAACTTTGAACTCTACTTCCAGCCACAGGTGGCGGGTGACGATCAGCATCTCGTGGGAGCTGAGACTCTGCTCCGTTGGAAAAACAGCAAGGGTCGCATGGTCGCACCGATGGAGTTTATCCGTATTCTCGAGGAAACAAAGACAATTGTTCCGGTCGGACGTTGGATCTTTGAGCAGGCGCTTCGCGTCTGCAAGGAGTGGCGGAAGCGCATTCCGCTCTTCCGTATGAGCGTCAACATGAGCTATGAGCAGATCAAGGATCTTTCCTTCCTTGAGTTTATCGAGGACTGTCTGCGTCGGCACGATATGCCGTCGGATGCCGTTGTATTGGAGCTTACGGAAAGCAAAATTGTCAGCGATTTGAAGTTCGTCAATGCGCAGTTCGATGCCTTCCGCAGCCACGGAATCAAGGTTGCGATGGATGACTTCGGCACGGGCTATTCTTCGCTCTCTTCGCTCAAGAATCTGAACTGTGACATTGTGAAGATTGATCGTGCTTTTGTCATGCGGATCCTTGAGAATCACTTCGATCAGAAGCTCGTGGAGTATACGGTGGATCTATGTCACAGCATCGGCATGACGACCTGTATTGAGGGCGTGGAGCAGCAGGAGGAGTATGACTGTCTTGTGAAGATCTGCAAGACGGATACGATACAAGGATATCTCTTTGGGCGCCCCGAGCCGCAGGATATATTTGAAAAGAAATTCTTGGGGATGTAATGGCAAGAGAAAAGAAAGAAGAGGGGCTGACACTCCTCGGCGAGCAGCGTACGGACTACGGCTACGACTATGCACCCGAGGTACTTGAAACCTTTCAGAATAAGCATACGGATCATGACTATTGGGTACGGTTCAACTGTCCCGAGTTTACGACACTCTGTCCGATCACGGGACAGCCGGACTACGGGACGATCTACATCTCCTATATGCCCGCAGAGTGCATGGTGGAGAGCAAGTCGTTGAAGCTCTATCTCGTGAGTTTTCGCAACCATGGGGACTTCCATGAGGATGTGGTCAACGTTATCATGCGTGACCTCATTCGTCTGATGGCACCAAAATACATCGAGGTACAGGGGAAATTCCTGCCGCGCGGCGGTATCTCAATCGACCCCTATGCGAACTACGGACTGCCGGGTACGAAGTACGAACAGCTCGCGTGGGAGCGTCTCTCCGTGCATGACCGCGTGCCGGAACGGGTGGATAACCGTTGATGGCGCGGCAGAAACGCATCGCCATCATCAATGACATCACGGGATTTGGACGCTGCTCGGTGACGGTGCAGCTTCCGGTCATATCGGCGATGCGCGTGCAGGCGTGCCCGCTTCCGACGGCGATTCTCTCCGTACATACGGGCTTTCCAAACCACTACATTGATGACTATACGGAGCGTATGCGTCCCTACATGGAGAACTGGGCGGCGAATGCACTCGATTTTGATGCGATCTTGACGGGCTTTCTGGGGGCGGAGCGTCAGATCGAAGTTGTACTGGAGTGCATTGCGCGCTTCAAGGGGCGACATACACGCGTTATCGTCGATCCTGTGATGGGGGACAATGGCAGCCTTTACTCCTCCTATACGCCGGAACTCTGCGCGAAGATGCGCCAGCTGCTTCCGTACGCAGATGTGGTGACGCCAAACCTCACAGAGGCGTGTCAGCTGCTTGGCACTGACTATCCTACAAATGGTTTGGTGACGGAAGAAGAGCTTGAGGAAATGGCAGCAGCGATTGCAGCGATGGGACCGCGTGATGTCATCATCACGGGGCTCCATGCCGGAGATCATGTGCGTACGTATCTCTATGTGGATGGAGCAGGATGTGCCTTTGATAATCCCAAGGTTGGGCGTGACCGCTCGGGCACAGGCGATGTCTTCTCCGCGATTATCACGGCGTCACTCGTGCGCGGTATTCCCATTGAGGCAGGAGCGCGGCATGCGGCGGCGTTCATTGGGCACTGCCTTGCGTATGCCGAGGAGCTGGATCTGCCGTGGAACTACGGGCTTCCGTTTGAGGAGTTTATGGGAGAACTCACGGCGCTATAAAGAGCATTCAATAAAATAAGCTGTCGCATTGCGGCAGCTTTTCTCGTTTCTGTGTATGATAGGAGTATCTTATGATTGTATATGCAACACATACGGGCGGACGCTATCTCCCTTTTGAGGAGAGCCTCAGGGAGCAGCCGGAGGGCAAGCGTGCCGTCTACGTCAATATCACAAATGACTGCAACTGTGACTGCGTCTTCTGCCTGCGCAGCATGAAGGAGATGGCAAAGGAATCCTCCCTGTGGATTGAGCATGATCCGTCCGTCGAGGAGATCCTTGCCGAGCTTGACCGCCTGCCGTGGGAATATGTGCGTGAAGTAGTCTGCTGCGGCTTTGGCGAGCCGCTGATCCGTCTGGATACCGTACTTGCTGTCCTGCGCCATGTGAAGGAGCGGCACCCCAATGTGCCGACCCGCGTCAACACGAATGGACTTGGGGAACTGGAGCACGGCTGCACATTCGCGGAGCGCTTTGCAGGACTGCTCGATACCATATCCATCAGCCTCAACGCCTCGAATGCGGAGCGCTATCTCGCACTCACGCGCTCGAAATTCGGCATCTCTTCCTATGAGGCGATGCTGACCTTTGCCGAACACTGTAAGCCGTACATGCCGAACGTCGTGCTTACCGTCGTGGAGAAGGTCGAGAACGAGGAGGAGATTGCGCTCTGCCGCAAGATCTGTGCAGAGCGCGGGCTGACGCTGCGCGTGCGCACGTACGAGGACAGCTAAGGAATCGCTGATAAAATGAAGTCTGTCAGATTGGTGTAGATTTTTTGTCCTGTCAAGGAGACAAACCGGACGCATAGCCGAAGCTATGTGGAGGATTTGTCGACGAAGAGAGGGCGAAAAAGATGCGCCAAGATGACAGGGCTGAATTTATCAGTGCTTCCCTAAGATTACTGCGTCAGCTTTGCGCCGTAGAGGGGCGTGCGCTGATCCATTGCAGTGAGGAGGCGCGGTACGGGCAGGATGCGCAGGATCACAAGGCAGATGATTGCCTCGGGCACGAGGTAGCTGGCATTGAACACGAGGGAGTAGAGATAGGGCGACGTGTCGGGCGGTGCATACGAGCCGAAGAAGACAACGCCGGAGATGTAGTGGCAGAGGAAGCGTCCCGCGAAGGCGAGCGCTGCACCTGCATAGAACCGCCCTGGAACGACTGCGGCAAGCGCAAGCGCCATGTAAGGCAGCGGATAGTCAAAGATCACCTGCAAGGGATGAAGGATGAATGCGTCCTGCATGAGGTTTATCATACCGTAGAGGAACCCTGCAAGACAGCCGATACCTGCGCCGTAGCGATAGGAGAGAAAGAGCAGCGGCACCATTGCTCCGAGCGTGATGCTGCCGCCCTGCGGCATGTGAAAGAGCCGCAGCTGATGGAGAACAATGGTCAGCGCCAGCATCAGCGCGACATTGATGAGCATACTCGTCGTGAACCGGATGCGGCGCATCTGCAGATAGCCAAGGATGAAGATGAGTACGGCGAGCAGTGCGAAGAGACTCGTCGGTTGTGCGAGCAGCTCGGCAGCGCTCTTAATAATAGTGTCCATGGAGACCTCCTAGACGAAAGGATGACTATTTCGTATGTTGCTTTAGCATACTATAAATACGACGTGAATTCAATTCCCTCTGCGGTTTCCATTTTATCACGCTTTCATAGATTTTTTCAGATAGATATGGTAAACTGAGAATTGGTATTTTTGAGCGAATATGCAGAACCTCATCATTTCGTGCACATCTAGGAGGACATATATGGACGAGAAGATCAGAGAACTCAGGGAGCGTGCCCGCGCCGCGATTGCGGAGACGGCAGAGAGCCTCAGCGAACTCAACGATATACGTGTGAAATTTCTTGGGAAAAAAGGGGAGATGACCGCACTCCTGCGCAGCATGAGCGCCCTCGCACAGGAGGAGCGCCCGCGCATCGGAAAGATCGTCAACGAGGCGCGCGCCGAGCTTGAGGAGCTGCTCGCGGCGAAGTCCGAGGAGCTGGCGCACAGAGAACTCGCGGATAAGATTGCTGCCGAGCAGATCGACGTGACCTTGCCGGGACGCACGGCGATCATCGGGCATCTGCACCCGCTCACAATTACGCTGAATCGCATCAAGAAGATCTTCCTGCAGATGGGCTTTACCATCGAGGAGGGACCCGAGATCGAGAGCGACTACTACAACTTCGAGGCACTGAACCTGCCGAAGGATCATCCTGCACGCGATATGCAGGACTCGTTCTACATCACGGAGGACATTCTCCTGCGCTCGCAGACCTCGCCCGTGCAGGCTCGTACGATGCAGAAAAACGAGCCGAATACGCCGATCCGCATGATTGCGCCCGGCCGCGTTTATCGCCGTGATTCGTATGACGCAACGCACTCCCCGATGTTTACGCAGGTGGAGGGGCTGGTCATCGACAAGGGCATCTCCTTTGCCGACCTCAAGGGCACGCTTGAGCTCTGTCTGCATCAGCTCTTTGATGCGGAGGCAAAGGTGCGCTTCCGCCCGAGCTTCTTTCCATTTACGGAGCCGTCCACCGAGGTCGATATCTCCTGCTCCTCGTGTCATGGGGCGGGCTGCCGCGTCTGCAAGGGGACGGGCTGGCTTGAGATCCTTGGCGCGGGTATGGTGCATCCGAATGTCCTGCGCATGAGCGGCTACGATCCAGAGCAGGTGTCCGGATTTGCGTTCGGCATGGGTGTCGAGCGCATTGCGATGCTCGCCTACGGCGTGGACGATCTGCGCCTGTTCTACGACAACGACGTACGGTTCTTACATCAATTCTAAGGAGGCGGGACGATGCAGGTTTCTATCAAATGGCTGAAAGACTATGTGGATATTGACGAGACAGCGGAGGCAATCGCAGACCGCCTTACGATGGCGGGGGTTCCCGTGGAGCGTATTGTGCGCGCTGACGAAGGACTTGAGAAGGTCATCACGGCACGCATCGAGAAGATCACGCCGCACCCGGACTCCGATCATCTGCTCGTCTGTCAGCTGGACATTGGAAAAGAAGAGCGGATTCAGATTGTGACGGGCGCATCCAATGTGCGCGAGGGGCATATTGTTCCTGCCGCTATGGTTGGTGCAGTGCTGCCCGACGGCAAGAAGATCTCGAAGGGCAAGCTGCGCGGCATTCCCTCAAACGGCATGATGTGCTCGGCGGGGGAGCTTGCGATCAATACCGAGGGGCTGCCTGACGAACAGGTGCATGGCATCTACATCCTGCCGGAGGATACGCCCGTCGGGATTCCTGCCGCCGAGGCACTGGGGCTTGATGATGTCGTGCTTGAGTTCGAGCTGACGGCGAACCGTGCAGACTGCTTCAGCGTCATCGGTATTGCGCGTGAAATCGCGGCACTGACAGGAAAGGAGCTGCGTTTTCCGTCAATTGAGGTGGAGGAGACGGCGTCCGAGAGTGCTGCCGAACTCGTTCACATTGGCATCGAGGCGGATGAACTCTGCCGTCGCTTCTCGGCGCGTGTGCTGCGCGATGTGAAGATTGCGCCGTCGCCCGCATGGATGGTGGAGCGTCTGCATGGTGCGGGCATCCGCGCGATCAACAATGTGGTCGATGTGACGAACTTCGTCATGCTCGAACTGGGGCAGCCACTCCATGCGTATGATTATGATATGGTAGCAGGGCACAGCCTCACAGCACGCCGCGCGCGTGCGGGGGAGAACCTGCACACACTGGACGATTCGAGTCGTGTCGCCGTTGGGGATGAGCTTGTCATTGCTGACAGCGAAAAGCCCGCAGGGCTTGCGGGCATTATGGGCGGGCTTGAGTCCGAGATCACGGAGGGAACGACCTCGGTTATTCTCGAAGCGGCATCCTTCCACGGTCCGACGATCCGCCGCACCGCACGCCGCATAGGGCTGCACTCCGAGTCCTCTGGCAGGTTCGAGCGCGGTGTCGATGAGACGGAGACTGTGCGTGCGGTGACGCGAGCCGCACAGCTGCTCGTCCAGATGGGCGCGTGCACGGTTGCAAAGAGCGTGGTCGATGTCTATCCGAAGCATCGCGTTCCGACCGTGCTTGAGTTCAGTGCACGCGCTGTCGGGGAGCGTATTGGCGCGAATATCCCCGGTGACTGGATGGCATCGGCACTCCGCTCGCTCGGCTTCATCGTCGAGGAGAAGGGGATTGAGGCCTATCACGTTGCCGTGCCATCGTGGCGCGGAGATGTTGCCCTCATGGAGGATATTACCGAGGAGATCGCACGCCTTTATGGCTACGACAACATCGCTTCACGTCTGCCGATGGGAGCCGTTCAGCAGGGCAGAACGAGTGAGCGGCAGGACTTTGTCGATATGATGCGCGGGGCACTTGCCGCGCTTGGCATGACGGAGGAGCTTTCCTTCAGCTTTACAAGTGAGAAAACCCTCGATAAACTCGGTGTTCCCGAAGACAGTGCGCTTCGTCAGGCAATTCCCATCATGAACCCGCTCACGGACGAGTATCCGCTCATTCGTACGACTCTTCTCACGAGTGTGCTTGAGAACGCTGCACGCAATGTCGCACGTAAGAACATGGATCTGCGGCTCTTTGATATCGCGCCTGTGTTCTTCCCAAAGGCACTGCCCGTTACAGAGCTTGCGAACGAGAAACTTATGGCTGCAGGTCTGATTACGGGACGGCGCAGCCCGATTGCGTGGGATACGGACAATGCACCGGTCGATTTCTACGATATGAAGGGGATTCTCGAGCGATTCCTATCGGCAATCGGTGTGCAGAAATACACGGTGGAGCGCGGCGAACACTTTGCCATGCACCCCGGCAAGACGGCGTTCTTCAAGAAGGGGCGCGACGTGATTGCGATCCTCGGTGAGATTCATCCGACCGTCGCTGCGAACTTCGGCATTACGCAGAGCGTATACGTCTTTGAGATGGAGGTCGATACCCTCCTGCGCTACCGCAAGAAGAAAAATGGGATTACGTCGCTGCCGAAGTATCCGGCATCGACGCGCGACCTTGCCATCCTTGTAGATGCCGGACTTTCAACGGCAGAGATCGAGCGTGTCATCGCGAAGAAGGGCGGCAAATTTTTCCGAGGGGCGACACTCTTTGATGTCTATATGGGCAAGCAGGTCGGGAGCGGGAAGAAGAGCATGGCGTTCCATCTGCACTTCCAGTCCGATGACAAGACCCTGACCGATGAGGAGGTGGACGCAGCCTTTGCGGACATCCTTGAGGCCGCACAGAGTCAGCTTCATGCACAACTGCGTGCATAAAGGCGGTGAGAGCCATGGCAGAGGAGAAGAAACAGCCCCAGCGGGTCGTCATTGAGATGTTCGGGCAGACCTATCAGCTCAAGACGGATGACCCTGAACGGCTCAAGCGTCTTGCGGCAGAGAGTGACCGCCGGATCAAGGAGATGTCGAAGAAGGTGCGCAGCTTTGACGTGCAGCGCATTGCCGCGCTCACCGTCCTGCAGATGATGGATGAGTATGAGCAGCTGCAGCGGGACTATGACGAACTCGTGCAGCTGCTTGAGGAAAAATAATTGCAATAAAATAGCTGTGGTGGGAAAATCCCATCACAGCTATTTTGTTGCGCTTTTATCGAATGCTAAAGCTGACGTTTGTGGTGACAGATACCGTTCCGCCCGTGGGGTTCGGGTAACTGCCAACGGCGTATGCCGCTGCAACCGCAGCATCGTCAAGCATGCCATGTCCAGAGGAGGAGGCAATCGAGACACTTGTGATTGCACCGGAGGCACTGATCGTCGTGACAATCGTCGTCGTACCCTCAAGGCGGCGCTTCATCGCCATATAGGGGTATTCCTTGTTCGCGTTGACCGCTGCCCAGAATCCGTTTGTATCAAATGGTGCACTGCCTGTACCGGAGACGTTGCCGTCACCAGATCCCTGTCCGGCACCCGAACCGGAACCTACGCCCTGTCCGTCGCCTGTGCCGTCGCCGCTGCCCGTGCCCGACCCTGAGCCAGAGCCGGAGCCGCTGCCCTCACCGCTGCCTGAGGCTGAGCCTGAGGCTGAGCCGGAGGCTGCAGAGGAAGGTGCGGCTGTTGAGGACGAGGCGGAAGTTTCAGAAGCCGCCTGCGGTACGCTGACAGCATCCGGTGTCGGTACGACCGCTTCCGTTGGTGTCACAGGCGGTATGGTTTGCTGCACCGTCTCGACGCGCTTTGCAACCTCCTCCGCCTTGAGCGGCTCGGGAAAGAGATTCTCGGCACTGCCGCCGCCCTCGTGTCCGCTGCCCTGACTGAAATCAGAGGCTTGGAGATCGATCTCGTAGACTTGCTGCTCCTTTTCAGCAACAACGACTGCAAGACCGACGGCGAGCAGGAGAAAGATCACGAAGTGAACTGCGGCAGAGACAATATAGGCCTTACTCCATGAGAGATGTTGCTCCATAGATCTATCCCTTCTGTTCTGCGGCAATCGAGAGCCGTTTTACCCCCGCTCCTTTGAGCATATCCATCACGGCGACGACCTGACCGTGTGCCGTGCGCTTGTCTGCCTGCAGGACGACCGCCGCATTCGGGTTCTCCTCCATGTGACGTTTCATGATTGCCGCCGACTCCGTGATGCTCACAGGATTGTTGTCAATCGTGATATGCCCCTGCTCGTCGATCGTCATAATGATCGGGAGCTGTGCCGGAGCAGTCGCACTCTGCGCCTGCGGAAGCTGAACGGCGAGCGCCTTCTGCGCGACCGTCTGCAGACTGTTCATCATGAAGA
>ERZ772971.2025-NODE-2025-length-11409-cov-4.491721_pt1 | contig 11409 bp, 10 predicted proteins | sample MGYA00511943_ERZ772971 | MGnify/ENA primary metagenome ERZ772971 (study PRJEB29015, sample SAMEA2737929) | human oral metagenome | biome: human oral; feature: human-associated habitat; material: dental | place: China | collected 2144 ... | reverse complement strand
ATCTACATTTAGCAAATTAAGTTCTCTAAATAATTTCCATTCTTCCTCATCTGATGTTAGTTCTTTATATAACTCAATCCCTAGTTTTGAAGTATCAATTATATTTGGTGGAAATTTAATAAATTCAACATCCTTGCTTATTTTACCTTGATAAGTTTCTTGGTTTAAAAGTAACTTAAATAGAGTTGATTTACCAATTCCATTTCTTCCTATCAATCCTATTTTCCAGTTTGTATCAAAGGAAAACGATATATTTTCAAATATAGGTTTTACATATCCATAATATGAGAAATTGAGGTTTTCAATTTTAATTGTCGACATAAAAACATCCCCTCACAATTCTATTTTATTTAATATTATACTATTTTTAAGCCATTTTTTCTATATCAGCTTTCTGTGGCACTTGACAGTTGCCTATAAAATTAAAATATACATCAACTTGTTGTTTTCTTTCTTTACCTTTAGGGCTAATCTACGTCAGCCCCTTTTGTTTTCGCGGAAGCCGGTAAATGCCGCGTCATCGCCGAGTAGATCACGCAATGTCTGGTTGGTGGTGATGATTTCTTCGACCGGCAGCAGTGCCGGGTAGCCGTAGAAACCCCGCGTGAAGTTGTCATGCCGCTGGCGTTAAAGGTCAGCAGGTAGGCGCAAAAGTCCGGCGGCAGGGTGAGGTTGAGCGCTGTCTGTAAGCGGGTAATGTCCTGCACGGTCGCAGGCGGATTGAGACTGGCAGCGATGTCGGGTGCCAGCCGCGCCATGTGTTGCTGTATGGCAAGCCATTGGGGGGACATGGTTTTCTCCGCTGAGAGATTGGTGTTACGGCACGTCCTGCCACCACGTCCGCTGCGGCGGTTCGCGGTAGTCGAAGACTTCGCCGATATAGGGCGTTGCCACGGTAAGCGGGGTTCTGGCGGCGGCTTTGCGGAAGCGTTCGATCGGCTCTTGCCAGGTGTGGCTGGAGAGATCAAATTTTGCCCAATGAATCGGTAGCACGGTTTGCGCGCCTACGTCCACGGCCGCCTGCACGGATTGTTCCGGCTTCATGTGGATATTCGCCCAGTGGCTGTTATAGGCGCCGTTTTCCATCAGTACGATGTCAAACGGCCCGAAGCGTTTGCCGATATCGGCAAAGTGCGCGCCGTAGCCGCTGTCGCCATTGTAGAAGAGGCGATAAGCGGGCGACTGCACCACCCAGGAGCCCCACAGGGTTCTGTTGCGGTTGATGAAGTTGCGGCCGCTGAAATGGCGTGCGGGCGCGAGGGTCAGGCGGATGTCGCCCAAGGTTGCTGCTTCGAACCAGTCCATTTCGGTGATTTTCTCGTTGGCGATGCCCCAACGTTGCAGGTGTGCCTTGACGCCAAGCGGGACGTAGTAATGCCCTACTTTTTCGTCCAGTTCGCGGATGGCGCGGTAGTCGAGGTGGTCGTAGTGGTCATGCGAGATGAGGACGGCATCGAGCGGCGGCAGGTCGGCGGGCAGGGTGGGGTGGCTTTGCGGGAATGGGCTGCCGCCAAAGGGCAGGGGGGTGGCGCGGTAGAAAACGGGGTCGGTGATGAGGCGCTTGCCCGCCATCTGGAAGAGCACGGTGGAATGGCCGAACCAGACGAGGCGGCCATCTTCGAGTTTATCCACGCGCAGTGGTTCGCTTGGCAGCGGCGTGGCTGGGTTCTTGTCTTCCGGCGGGGTGAAGTAGCCGAGGAGCCAGGCAAGGGTGGAATAGTTTTTGCCGTCCGGTGTGATGAGTTCGGTCGGTTCGAGGTTTTGGAAGAGGGTACCGTTGTAGTGTTCGGAAGCCCGGATTTTGGCGAGACTGGCCGCATCCGGTTTGCCGCCGAAGGTTGGGTGGAAATGGATATAGGCGGTGACGGTAAGCGTCAGCAGCACGGTGAGGATGAGGAGCCATTTCAGGGTTTTCAGGGCAAGGAACAGGAGGTTCATGAGGATTCTGTTGGCAAAGGGCGGCAATCGCCGGTCGGAGCAGCAGTTTGAGGTGGGCAGGACCAAGGGCTTCGCGCAGGAGATGTGCAGGAGCGACTTCAATCCAGGTATTTGCTCGCTTCGCGGATGCTGAGTGTACTCAGGCCGTCCCGGTGGGCGGCGATGTAGTGCCGTACCCAGGCAGCGTCAGTTTTGCTGTATTGACGCAGCGCCCAGCCGATGGCTTTGTTGATGAAGAATTCGCGCTGGTTAAGGTTGTTGTTGATGACGGTTGCGAGCAGGGCGGTGTCGGTTTTGTCTTTGGCGAGCAGTTGCGCGGTGATGGCGGCGCGGCGCAGCCAGTAGTCGTCAGCGCGGCTCATGGCCTCTATGGGCGCCCGCGCTTCCGGGCAGCGGCGCAGGATGTCGCCAAGCGGGCGGATGAAGCTGTCCACGCTGTCCCACCAGGCGTTGCGGCTGATGAGGGTTTGCAGGCGGGGGATATCCGCTGCGGTGAGTTGGTTTTGTTTGGCATGCAGGTAGTCCGCCGCGATGTAGTGCATTTCGCGGTAAGGGCTGGCCCAGCAGGTGTCGATAAAGGCCCAGTCCACCGCCCGCCCTTTATCCGCCCGGAGATAGGGCTTGCCTATCTGGCGTCGCTCCGGCGTGGCGACGCCGAGAAAGGTGAAGCAGTTTTTCATGTAGGCGGCCATTTGTGCTGCTTTCTCAGGTACGGCAATGGCGCGCAGGGCGGTGAGGATGGCTGGGGCGTCCATGGTTTTATTCGAGTACGCGCGTTTCGCCGCTGACCGGATCATCGACGCTGACTTTGCCGTTGGCTTTGGCGACCGTCAGGGTGAAGAGGCGCGGCGCGGTGTTCGGGTCGCCGCCGCAGCTGGCGTTATGTTTTTCATGGACGTTGATTTGGTAGTTATCGCCTTCTTCAGCGGCATCGAAGAACAGGCACTCGGTTTTCAGCGAGGTCAGCTGGTGTTTTTCCAGCGCGGCGAGGGCGGTGGCGAAAGCAGCATCTTCACTGTTAACGGGCGCGGCAACCGCGCCGATGCTGGCGGCGAACAGGGCAGTGAGCAGGATTTTTTGCATGGTGTTGTCCTCGTGGTGTGGGGAGAGCGGAAGGTTTAATAAAAAACCGCAGACCCGCTGCGGTTTTTGCTGAGAAGCGCGGTTTAGTAGGCGCCGAGAATGTCCAGTCCGGGCAGTTTTTTGCCTTCGAGGTATTCGAGCATGGAGCCGCCGCCAGTGGAGATGTAGTCCACTTTGTCTTCGATGCCGAACTGGGCGATGGCCGCGATGGTGTCACCGCCGCCAGCGAAGGTGAAGCCGGGGCAGGCAGCGATGGCTTCAGACAGCGCTTTGGTGCCTGCGGCAAACGGCGCCATTTCGAAGACGCCGACCGGGCCGTTCCAAACGACGGTTTTCATTTCAGCGATGATGCGCGCGTAGTTTTCGGCGGTTTTTGGGCCGATGTCCAGGATCATTTCGTTGTCGGCAACGTCTTCGACTTTTTTGGTAATCGCTTTGGCGTCCGCTGAGAATTCGGTGGCAACAACGACGTCCACAGGCAGCGGGATGTTGACGCCACGGTCGCGGGCTTTGCTGAGCATGGCTCTGGCGTCGTTGAGCAGGTCGGGTTCGTAGAGGGAGGCGCCGACGTTGATGCCTTCGGCGGCAAGGAAGGTGTTGGCGATGCCGCCGCCCGGGATGAGGGTGTCCACTTTTTCCAGGAGGGATTGCAGCACCAGCAGTTTGGTGGAGACTTTGGAGCCGCCAACGATGGCGAGCAGCGGACGGGCCGGGTTTTTGACGATTTTTTCCAGCGCTTCGACTTCTTGCTGGACGAGCAGGCCGGCAACGGCGGTTTTGGCTTTTTCGGCAACGCCGTAGGTGGAGGCTTGGGCACGGTGGACAACGCCGAAACCGTCGCTGACGAAGACGTCGCACAGGGCGGCGTATTTTTCGGCCAGCGCTGCTTCGTTTTTCTTCTCGCCTTTGTTGAAGCGGCAGTTTTCCAGCATGACGATGTCACCGGCGGCGACTTGCGGGGCTTTGTCGAGGTAGTCTTTGACGAGCGGGACGTTTTTGCCGAGCAGGTTGCCGAGATAGGCGGCCACCGGGGCGAGCGAGAAGGCTTCGTCGTATTCGCCTTCGGTCGGGCGGCCCAAGTGCGCCATGATCATCACGGCAGCGCCGTGATCTAGGGCGTAGCGGATGGTCGGCAGGGCTGCCTGGATACGGGCGTCGCTGGTGATTTTGCCGTCTTTGAGCGGGACGTTGAGGTCGAGCCGCATCAGGACGCGTTTGCCGTTGACGTCGATTTCGCTGAGTTTGCGCATGGTTTTTTCCTCTTTTTCAGGGGTTGTGGGTGTTCAGAGTAAGGCCTTGCTTTGGGCGACGATGTTTTCCACTGTCAGCCCGTAGAGCGGGAAGAGTTCGTCCGCAGGAGCCGAGGCGCCGAAGGTGTCGATACCGATGACGGTGCCGCGATCGCCGCTGATGCCGCGCCACGGCAGGGTAACGCCGGCTTCGACGACGACGGTCGGCACGCCTTTGGGCAGGACGGTGGCACGGTAGGCAGCATCCTGCTGCTGGTAGAGATCGAGGCAGGGCATGGAGACGACTTGCACACGCAGGCCTTCTTCGCGCAGTTTGGCAGCGGCAGCAACGATGAGCGCGACTTCGGAGCCTGTGGCGACGAGGACGAGGTTGGGCTGTTCCGCCGCTTCGAGGATGTACCCGCCTTTGGCGATGGCTTTGCGCGTGGCTTCGTCGCGTTTTTGTTCGGGCAGTCCCTGACGGCTGAGGGCGAGTGCGGTCGGGGTGGCCGGATTCAGGGCACTGCGCCAGGCGACGAGGGTCTCCTGCTGGTCACAGGGGCGCCAGACGTTGAGGTTGGGGATGAGGCGCAGCGAGGCGATGTGTTCAACGGGTTGGTGCGTCGGGCCGTCTTCACCGAGTCCGATAGAGTCGTGGGTGAGGACGTAGGTGACGGGCAGTTTCATCAGTGCGGAGAGGCGTATGCCGTTACGCATGTAGTCCGAGAAGACGAGGAAGGTGCCGCCGTAAGCGCGCAGGCCGCCGTGCAGGGCGATGCCGTTCATGATGGTGCTCATGGCAAATTCGCGCACGCCGTAGTGGAGGTAGTTGCCGCTGAAATCGCCGGGCTTGATGCTTTTTGAAGCGGCTTTGCTCCAGGTGAGGTTGCTGCCGGTGAGGTCAGCCGAGCCGCCGATGAGTTCGGGCAGGTGCGGCAGGAGGAGGTTGATGGCGTTTTCGGAGGCTTTGCGGGTGGCGATGTTGCCGCCGGCTTCGTTGTACTGGGCGAGGGTGTTGTCAACAACGCGGTCGAGGTTTTCCGGCAGTTTGCCGCTCATGACGCGGGCAAATTCCTGAGCCTCAGCCGGGTATTGGTCTTGGTATTGTTGCCAGATGCGTTCCCAGGCGTCTTGCAGTTTGGCGCCTTTTTCGCGCAGGCTGGCCGCTTGGTAGGCGCCCTCAGGCAGTTCGAAGTCGCCTTCCGGCAGGCCGAGCGCTTTTTTGGTCAGCGCGATTTCTTCTTTGCCAAGCGGGGCGCCGTGGGTTTTTTCGGTGCCTTCGAGGTTGGGCGAGCCGTAGCCGATTTTGGTGCGGCAGATGATGAGCGAGGGTTTGCCGGTTTCGGCTTTGGCGGTGTTGATGGCAGTATCGATGGCATCAGTGTCATGGCCGTCGATGTCGCGGATGACGTGCCAGCCGTAGGCTTCGTAGCGCGCGGCGACGTCTTCGCCAAACCACGGCGCGATTTCACCGTCAATGGAGATGCCGTTGCTGTCGTAGAGGCAGATGAGTTTGCCGAGACCAAGGGTGCCGGCCAGCGAGCAGGCTTCGGCGGATACGCCTTCCATCAGGCAGCCGTCGCCGAGGAAGACGTAGGTGTAGTGGTCAATGAGCGGTAGGTTGTCGCGGTTGTAGCGCGCGGCCAGATGGCGTTCGGCGATGGCCATACCAACGGCGGTGGCGATACCCTGGCCAAGCGGGCCGGTGGTGATTTCGACTCCGGGGGTGTCGCGGTATTCGGGGTGGCCGGGGGTTTTGCTGTGCAGTTGGCGGAAGTTTTTGATGTCATCCAGCGAAACGTCAAAGCCGGTGAGGTGCAGCAGGGCGTATTGCAGCATGGAGGCGTGGCCGTTCGAAAGGATAAAACGGTCGCGGTTGTACCATTGGGTGTCGGCCGGGTTGACGCGCAGATGTTCGTGCCACAGGACGGCGGCCATGTCCGCCATGCCCATTGGGGCACCCGGATGTCCCGAGTTGGCTTTTTGCACGGCATCCATGCTGAGGATGCGGATCGATGCGGCGAAGGTTTGGATGGGATTCATACGGGACTCCGGTTGTGGTGAGATGGGTCAGGCGGCGTCTGCGACAGCGTTTTGTTGCGGGGTCAGCAGTTGCAGGTAGTCGAAGAAGATATGCAGGGTTTCGAACAGGGCAACGTCGGGGACGAAACTTTCTTTTTCGTCTTCGTCATCAACGACGGCGTTGCGTTCTTCGATTTCTTTCAGGGTCTTTTTGTCGGCATTCAGCGAGGGGATGGCTTTTCGCTGCGCCGCTTCGTAGTCGTCCTGGTATTTTTTCCAGTCGGCGTGTTCGTTCTTGCGGGTTTCCAGGTTGAGCGGCCAGGTGCGTTGCCGGTTTTTTTCGAGGACTTTGTCGATGTATTCCTGGTAGCGGCGCAGTTCGGGTTTACCGAGCATACGGGTTTCGTGCAGTTGGCGCAGGGTGCCGAGGGTGCTGTCGGAGATTCTGCCTGCCGGTTTAATTTTTGCCGCTGCAATGGATTTCCACGGCAAGGCGTATTCTTCGGCCTGCTCGCCGACTTCGTCCGTCGAGAAGAGGGCGGGCAGAAGGATGTCGGGCGATACGCCCCGGAATTGGGTGCTGCTGCCGTTGACGCGGTGGAACATGGAAATGGTGAATTTCATCGCGCCGAGGTTGGGGGTGTTGTTGACGACGAAGTCGTTGAGGTTAACCATGGTTTGCACGGTGCCTTTGCCGAAGCTGTTACTGCCGATGATGAGGCCGCGTCCGTAGTCCTGGATGGCGGCGGCAAAGATTTCCGAGGCGGAGGCCGCGTAGCGGTCGATGAGGACAGCAAGCGGGCCGTCGTAGGCAGTGCCGGCGTCGTCATCGCTTTCATTACGCACACCGCCTTTGGCATCGGAGACGATGACAACGGGTCCTTTATCGATGAAGAGGCCGACGGTTTTTACCGCTTCGTAGAGTGAACCGCCGCCGTTGCCGCGCAGGTCAACGACCACGCCATCCACTTTGGCGTTGCGGAATTCTTTGAGCAGACGCTCAACGTCGCGCGAGGTACTGCGGTAGTCGCTTTTTTCTTGTTGTGCACCTTCGAAGTCCATGTAGAAGGACGGCAGTTTGATAACGCCGATGCGGCGGGTGATGCCGTCTTCGCTGACTTCTTCGATAGTGGATTGCGCGGCTTGTTCTTCGAGTTTGACTTCGTCACGTTCGAGGGTGATTTCGCGCACGCCTTTGGCAGCGTTGGCGGGGTCAATCAGGAGGCGCACGAGGGTGCCTTTTTTGCCCCGGATAAGGTCAACGACTTTATCAAGCCGCCAGCCGGTCACATCCACAAACTCGCCGTCATGCCCCTGGGCGATGCCGATAATTTCGTCTTTGACGCTGAGTTTGCCGCTTTTGTAGGCGGGGCCGCCCGGCACAAGTTCGCGGATGGTTACACGGTCTTCTTCCAGCGAGAGGATGGCACCGATGCCTTCCAGCGAGAGGCGCATATTGATATTGAAGTCTTCGTTGGTGCGCGGCGAGAGGTAGTTGCTGTGCGGGTCGAAGCGATTGCTGACGACGTTCATGTAGATGTCGAAGACGTCGTTCATGCTGATCTGGTTGAGGCGGCGCAGGGCACCGGTATAGCGGCTGCGCAGCAGTTTCAGGGCTTTTTCTTCGCTTTTGCCGGAAACGCGCAAGCGGATAAGCTGGTCTTCGATGCGTTTTTCCTGCTCGGCCTGGGCGACGGCAACGTCCGCCGGCCAGGGCTGTTTCTTGCCGGCTTTGGTTTCCGGATAGGTGATGGTGCTGTCGCCGCCAAGGTCAAACGGGCGGGACAGGCGTTCCAGCGACCAGCGGTTGAGCGCGTTCGCCCGCTCGCTGTAACGCTGATAGATGGCAAGCAGTGCACTCAGGTCCCCTTTGTTCGCCTGCAATAAAGCGTCGCCGTAGTGCTTGAATTCGTCAATGTCGCTTTGCAGGAAGTAGATGTGCGACGGATCCAGCGCTTGCAGGTAGTCCAAGTGGACGTCGCTGGCAATGGCGGAGAGTTTTTGTTTGCGGTAGTGGTGGTTGACCAGCAGATTGGTGCCGAGACGGAAGGCTCTTTTATGTTCATTGCTGATGATCAGCGGTTCCGGGGCATAATCAGGGACAGCCTCAGCAGCAGTCTGGCCTGCGTTGCTGTGCACACAAGCAGAAAGCAGGATGGCAAAGAAAATGATGGGGAGTCGTTTCATAATGGAAGTTTCGTATTTGAGATAGTAAGACTACGTTAGTTTAACATGCTTTCCACCCAGCGCGGGACCTTGACCGTCGCCTTGCCGCTGTAAATATGCTGGAATTTACTGGCGCCGTGACTGGGCTCTAGGTTGATTTCATACGTCTCTGCCCCCCGCTCGCGCGCGAGGGCGACGAAGCCGGCTGCCGGGTAAACCTGCCCCGATGTGCCAATGGCGGCGAAGTGGGTGCAATTGGCGAGGCGCTTTTCAATAATATTCATGTAATAAGGCATCTCGCTGAACCAGACGATATCCGGCCGCATCCCGTGCGCGCGCTTGCAGACCGGGCAGACCGTTTTCGTTGAGCAGTCGTCGTGCCAGTTATCCTGCACGCTGTCGCAGTAGAGGCAGCGCACACTGAGCAGGCTGCCATGCATATGCAGCACTTCCGTGGCACCGCCGCGTTCATGAAGATCATCCACATTCTGCGTAATCAGTGTCACCTTGCCGGGCAGCGCCTGTTGCAGACGGGCTAGGGCGATATGGGCAGCATTCGGCTGTACATCGGCATCATGCAGGCGGGCGCGGCGGGCGTTATAAAAATCCTGCACCAGCTTCGGGTTGCGTGCGAAGCCTTCCGGCGTGGCGACATCTTCCACGCGGTGGTTTTCCCATAAACCGTCGCTGGCGCGGAATGTTGCAATCCCGGATTCGGCGGAAATCCCCGCTCCGGTCAGCACCACAATTCGCTTTTCCGTCATGACCGTTCTCCTACGCAAGCGGCGATAAACAGCATCGCCCAGCCCACTAAAAATGCCACCCCGCCTACTGGCACCAGATAACGTACCTCTTCCGTACCCAAGAACGCCATCACATACAGGCTGCCGCAAAAACAGCACAAACCCAGCAACCAGCACAAACCGGCGGCACGGCAAAACGACAGCGGAAGACGCAAAGGCAAAGTCGCAAGCAGCATTAACGCCAGCGTGTGCACAATCTGATAACGGTGAGCCTTGTCAAAAAAAGACGCATGCAGTCCGCTGAACACCTCATGCCCGGCGATAGCGCCGAGCGAGACCCACAAGAACCCGCTCAACGCGGCGACAAGCAAAAACAGACGTGCCGTGCGGCTATGCGGATATACCGGCGCCGCTTTCGGCATGGCAGGCGGTATCTCACCGCTTGGCGACTTAACCTGATTGACCATAAAAACCTCACAATAACAGCGGGAAACCGCCGCTTGAACCACAAATCACTGCTATAATCCCGCGCCTTTAGCGGGCGCAGACACGCATCTTACCACCGCCCGCAAGACCTTTCGCCGTACCCCAAAACAGTGCGGCCATCCCGCCCAACCCCTCACGGAACATCGCCAACATGGTATTCAACTGGTTCAAAAAACGAAATAAAGCCCAAACCACCACCCCGCAAGAACAAGAAAATAACGCCGCCATCACCGAACAACCCGTCTCCTCCCCCGAAGAAAGCCCCGCTAGCGATAGCCCAAGCGAGACGACGGCGGCATCTGTCGTCAGCGAAAAATCAACAACCGTTACCGCAGAAACCGCGTCAAGCGACACAACTACGGCGTTTGCGGCAGAAGAAGCGCCCACAAACGACACCGACGAAACTGCGCCAAGCGAGGCAGCGGCACCTGCCGTCAGTGAAGAATCAACAACCGTTACCGCAGAAACTACGCCAAGCGAGACAACTACGGTGCTTGCAGCAGACCCAATAAGCAAAACTGCCGCCGAACACGACAACACACCCCAGCCGCAGGCAAAACCGAAAAGCGAGGGTGGCTACTTTGCCCGCATCCGTCAGGGACTCGCTAAAACCCGGCACGGCTTCGCCAACCTTTTCCTCGGCAAAAAAACACTCGACCAGGACCTTATCGACGACCTCGAAGCGCAACTGCTCACTGCCGATGTCGGCATCGAAGTCACCACCAAAATCATCGACACCGTCACCCAACAAATTGACCGCAAAGAACTCAAAGACGTGGATGCCGTCAAAGCCGCCGTGCGTGACCACATGCAGCAACTGCTCGCACCCTTTGCCCAGCCGCTTGATACCAGCAGCGCCAAACCCTACGTCATCCTCATGACCGGCATTAACGGCGCCGGCAAAACTACCACCATCGGCAAACTGGCACGCCACTTCCAGCAAGAAGGCAAAAAAGTCATGCTTGCCGCCGGCGACACCTTCCGCGCCGCTGCTGTCGAACAACTGCAAACCTGGGGCGCGCGCCACAACGTTCCCGTCATCGCCCAAGGCACTGGCGCCGATGCCGCATCCGTCGCCTACGACGCCTTGCAATCCGCGACTGCTCGCGGCGTGGATGTCCTTATTATTGACACCGCCGGCCGCTTGCATACCCAGGATCACCTCATGGCCGAACTGCAAAAAATCAAACGCGTCATCGGCAAACTCAACCCTGACGCCCCGCACGAAACCATGCTCATCATTGATGCCGGCAACGGTCAGAACGCCTTGCGCCAGGCCGAACAATTCCACAAAGCCATGCAACTGGACAGCATTACCGTCACCAAACTCGACGGCACTGCCAAAGGCGGCATCCTCTTTGCCATCAGCGAGAAACTGGGTATTCCCATCCGCTACATCGGCGTGGGCGAGCAGCCGGAAGACTTACGGCCCTTTAATGCACAAGAATTCGTCCAGGCGCTACTATATGCGGAATAAAACATAAAGCCGCCAATAAACAGAAATTCAAAACACAAACGGAGATAGAATGACAACTAACGCACTGATTGCGACGCATAAAAACTGGCTTACCCCCAGTACCGACATTGACCAATACATCGCCAAAGTAAGACAAATCCCGGCGCTGGACGCGGAAGAAGAACGCAAACTCGCCATCGCCCTGCAAGAAACCAACGACATCAACGCCGCGCAAACCCTCATCGTGCACCACCTCAAATTCGTCGTCCACATCGCGCGCGGCTTC
>ERZ772971.2021-NODE-2021-length-11431-cov-2.769778_pt1 | contig 11431 bp, 10 predicted proteins | sample MGYA00511943_ERZ772971 | MGnify/ENA primary metagenome ERZ772971 (study PRJEB29015, sample SAMEA2737929) | human oral metagenome | biome: human oral; feature: human-associated habitat; material: dental | place: China | collected 2144 ... | reverse complement strand
GGGATCTTCGTGCGCCTGGTGAGTGTCAATGCCCTCGTCTTCGCCCTGCTGATGTGTTTCCTGTCGGCGGCGCCATTCATCCTGAAGAACGTCCTGGGCATGGCGACAGGGCCCTACACCCTGGTGTTCGGCGCCTGTGGGCTGACGGTGACGGTGTCCGTCGGGATCGCGGGCTCCCTGGTGCGGCGGGTCCCGCCTGCCAGGCAGGTCCGCATCGGTTTGACGGCCCAGCTGGTGGTTGACCTGGTGTTCGCCGGGGTCTGCCTGGCCTGGCTGGGCTCACCGACCCGGTCCACGCCGCTCCTGGTCGCGGTGATCGCACTCGCCTTGGCGCATGTGGCCTGCCTGGGCCTGTGTTTCGGGAATCTGCCGGCCCTGGCTCTGGAACGCACCGGCCACCGGGCAGGGACAGGGTCAGCTCTGCTGGGTTTCATCCAGTTCGCCGCCGGCGGGCTGGCGAGTCCGCTCGTGGGGCTGAGCGGCGAGGAATCGGGGGCGGCCTTCGGGGTGGTGATCGTGATCGTCGCAGTCGCAGCGAATGCGGTCGCGCTGCTGGGGCTGCAAGACCGTGGAAGTTCCAGTTGACTCTGATGACCTGGAAGGTTTGAAAATGTCATTTCACTGCCAAGGCTGTCCGCCCTACGACTGGGTCCCCGTCGACGTGAGCTCGTTCAACATAGACGGCGACGAGCAAATGGGAACGAAGGAAAAGTTTTGGCTCCGTAGCCAAGAAAAAGACGAGCGATGGCTCTGGAAGCAGGCACGCAACAAAGATGGCTTCACCCGCGGAGAAGACTGGGCAGAATGCCTTGTGCATGTCGTTGCACAAAACCTCGGCTTGCCCTCTGTATGTACGTCTCTTGCGCTGCGAGACAATAAAAGAGGCGTTCTAATTCACACCTTCCTAAAAAATGGACAAGAGCTTGAACATGGCAACGAGCTACTGGCTAAAGCCATCAAGGGATATGACAGCTCCACGGAACGCGAATATAAGTTATACACGGTAGAAAATATTCAAATTGCTCTAAGGGAAATGACTGGGCCACCTCCTTATACCCGCTGGACTGCATTTGACGTGTTAGCTAGCTATTTAATGCTTGATGCACTGGTTTCCGGCTGCGACCGTCACCATACGAATTGGGGTATTCTGAAGTCACCTGACCACGATTCGAGCGTATTGACACCAACCTTCGATCATGGAAACGCCCTCGGATTCGCTGAACCAGATAACCGCGTACAGGAATTATTAGAGGACACTGAACAATTGAAGAAATGGCTTATGAAAGGCCGGAATAAGTACTTTGCCGGCAAACCCCGCCTTATCGAGCTCGCTATCAAGGCGCTACGTCTTGCTTCCCAAGCCAGCCGAGAGTACTTCCGCTGCCGCCTCCTCGATTTCTGCCTTGAAGACGTCGTTGAGGCAGCAAGAGCCTTCCCAGGAGAGATCCTGTCAGTCAAGCGAGGTAGCCTTGCCTGCAAGATCGTTGAGATGAACCGAAGGAGGCTGCTCGATGCACTCAGCGCTCGCTGAAGCCCACTCGCCTGTAGCCACCACGAAGGACCGTAGGCTGCGCCTGATCTGGAAGGATCCAAAAACTGGCCGGTACAGCCATGTCGGCTGGCTCGAAGCCTTGGCCGATGGCCGGTACTGCTTCAGGTACACCCCGGAGGCAGTCGATATCGACGGTTTCACCTACGTCTCGCAGTATCCAGACCCTTCCCAGACCTATGTATCAGAGGTGCTGCCAGCCTTCTTTGCCAACCGAGTCATGAACCGTCGGCGCCCAAGCTACGACCAGTATGTCGGCTGGCTAGGACTCGACCCAGACGCCTTGCCAGTCGAGATCATGGCCCGCACCGGAGGAGGCCGGGCTACTGACTTTTACCAGCTCGTCGAGGATTTCAATCTTCGCGAGGGTCGTTGCGAAGGACGATTCTTCATCTCCGGCATGCGTCATGTCATTCCAGGACTGGAGCTGCTTGGTGACCTCCGTCCAGGACAGGAGCTGGCATTGAAGGACGAGCCACACAACCCGGTCAATGAACGCGCCATACTGCTCAATGCAGACGGACACCCGGTCGGCTATCTGCCAGACTGGCTGGTCGACGATGCACACCGCCTCCGCCAAGAGGGATCAGTGAGCATCTACGTTGATCAGGTCAACCACGACGCCCCACCCCATCTGGCGGTGCTTTGCAAGCTTGAGGCTACTGTTGTTTAATTTCCTCGCGCGATGGCTCGGCGGTAAAACGACGCCGATATGATGTCGGCGTAGTCGAGTAGGCAGCCATGAAACCCTGCCGGAACGTCACGACGCTGGCAAAGCCACAGGAACGGCCCACTTTCTCCACCGACCAAGACGTGACCTCCAGCAGTCGGCGGGCCTCATCGAGTCGGCGGGCCTGTATCCACCGCGCCGGAGGCAGTCCCGTCATCTCACGGAATCTACGACTGAAGTTCCGGACGCTCATAGCAGCACGAGCAGCAAGTTCGGGGACGGTCAGCGGATGGTCTAGGTTCGTCAGCACCCACGTCATAACTTCTGATATCGGTCCAGTTCTTTCCGCTGGGACCGGTCGCTCAATGTACTGGGCTTGATCGCCTTCGCGGTGTGGAGCCACAACGAGGTGCCGGGCAACTTCTGCTGCTGCCGCGGCCCCGAGCCGGTTCCTCACCAGGTGTAGACAGGCGTCAAGGGCAGAAGCAGTACCGGCAGAGGTCAAGACGTCACCATGGTCCAGATAGAGCGCAGTGTCACAGACCTTCACTCTCGGACATAGTTCTCTGAGTCGTGCAGCCGCAGCCCAGTGCGTGACAACACTCCTACGGTCCACAATCCCGCTGGCTGCTACCGGAAACGCACCCAAGCAAAGCCCAACAACGGTCGCACCACGCGTATGGGCGTCATTGATCAGCCGTATCAGCTCATCACTGGGGACCATCCCGTCAGTTCGCCAGGATGGGAAAACCAGCACGTCGACTGGCTCCACATCCTGAAGGGAAACGACATTGCTGACCCGTAGACCCTCAGCGCTAACGATTGGCTTTGAATCGTCGCTCCACACTACGGTGCTCCAGTCGTCGGCTAGACCTCGCCGGGTCACCTCGTTAAAGACCAGCAGCGGAGCGGCCAGGTGGAACATAGTGATGCCCTCGAAGGTATGGATCGCGATATGCATGGCCTAATCCCATCGAAAGTCTTCCTATCAGCCACTCACGATAGCACTATGACCGCATCGAGAATGGTTAACGCCTCAGGAAAGGAATAACCATGAAAGAACGAGCCTTAATCGTGATCGATGTACAGAACGAATACTTTGATGGCCCGCTGGCCATCCACTATCCATCACGAGAGCAATCACTGACGCACATCATCGAGGCGGTCAAGGCAGCACAAGACCGATTGCCGACCGTCATAGTGCAGCACGAGAACCCAAAAAACGCGGCCGCTTTCGCTGCTGGATCACAAGGACAGCGACTGCATCCCGCACTCAAGGCATGCAGCTCGTCTTCATGGCATTGGGTGACTAAACAATATGCCAGCATATTCGCTGGCACGACTCTGACCGACTGGCTCCGGACACAGGATGTCAAAGTTGTCACCCTGGTGGGCTACATGAGCAACAACTGCGTGATAGCTACGGCCGCCGATGCGGAACGACTCGGGTTTGCCGTCGAGGTGTTGTCCGACGCCACCGGTTCTATCCACCTGGCCAATGAGGCTGGTGCTATTTCAGCCCGACAAATCCACGAAACACTGATGGTGTTGTTGCAGTCCAACTTCGCAGCAGTCGCCACAACTAAAGACTGGCTGCGCACAATACAAAGCGGCAATTTTTTACCGAAAAGCAATCTAGTGGTTTCTGCCTTGCAAGGCAACGCAGCCCACCCATAAACATTTAAGATCTCTTCGACAAGCCGTCTCAGATTTTCCGGTCTCGATGCATCCGGCGTAGCCAGAACTCGTGGGGCAGGGCGATCCCGATGGCCATCGCCAGGATGATCAGCAGCGCTGAGGCAGCGTCTTGGGCTGTCGCCCCCAGGGTAACAAGACTGGTGTCACCGGCCGCGATCTGGAAGATCCCCGAGAAAGCGCGAAACAGGAACACCCCAGGCACGAGAGCCACCACAGCGGCGAACCCGACGCCCGCAAAGGGAAGGTGCTTGTGGAAGCAGACCGGGGCCAGGATTGCCGCCACCAGGAGGCAATCCACCAGGGCGGCCGCGGGCATGCTCCAGCCCAGCCCGGCGATGCACAGCCACCTCGCTCCGTGCCCGATCGCCCCTGCCAGCGCTGCCCAACCGATGGACCGGTGGGGCATGGAGAAGAAGACGGGGAAACAACAGGCGACCAGACCGGCGGCGGCAACATCGAGCCACCATGGGACGGACACCCCCGGAGCCGTGACGGGAAGAGTGGTCCCGCCGAGAAACAGGCCAACGAGCAGCCCCAGGCAGATCATCAGGATCGTCACCGACGCATCACAGAGCCTGGCCATGCCGAGCCGGTGCCGCCGGTCTGCGAAGTCGAGGCAGGCATTGACCAAAGCCGGGCCGGGAACCAGCACCATCGCGGGGCAGACGGCCACGAGCCGGGCGGCGCTGGTCAGGTCCAGGTACACCGACAATGATCCGGCAAGCCCCGCGATGAGGGCAGCGGCCAGGGTCTGCGTCACGAAGGTGGTGTGTCCTGCGAGCAGTCTCCGGGTCACCGCCCCTACAACAGCGGCGACGAAGATGAGGGCCAATGCGCCCGGGCGCTGGGAGCCGAAGATCAGCGCCAGGCAGACAGCGCCCAAGCCCGCTGCAAGCGCGAACAGCCACGTCGGCCTGAGCGGGACGGTGCGCGCCGATGTGACCGCCGACCACAGCTGCTCCGCAGTCGGTGGCTTGTCGGCGAAGATCGTCGACACCAGGGGACCCACCCTGCCCATGTGCACCGTGGAGGGCATGGCAGCGTGCGTCCGCACTGTCTCACCTTCGGGGGTGAACAACACCACCAGGGTCCACGTGATGTCCACCTTGTACCGGGTGCCCAGGATCTCATTCAATCTGGCAACGGCGCGCATCGTGGCACTGGTGGTGTGTCCATGAGCATGGAGCACTGAAGCGGCCTCGACGATGATGTCAGCAGGCGGCGGCGTCGGGTTGTCTCCAGACAGCATTGCTGCGACACCGGCTGGCTTGCCACGGCTCTCACCTGGCTGCGAGGGAGGCCGTTGTGCGCTAGGGCGATCGGGCATCGGTCCTGCTTTCTGCTGCAGCTGAAGCCGCCTCGGTGGCACCCGAAGCGGGTACGAATGCATCGTAGTCGCCGCCCGCCCACAAGAGGGACTCCCTCCCAGAGTGGTGCACGCGCTCACGACTGGCGGCGCAGCAGCCGAGGCAGCGCATCATCCAGCCAGGAGCCCCGGGCCAAGAGGAGAGCCGCCACGACGGCCATGCACACCGCCCCCAGCGCCCAGGCCTCAGGACGGACCAGCTCCCAGACGAAGACAGCACCGAAGACAGGGGCCTTCTGTGTGACCGCAAGCACCACTGCCGCTCCCACGAATGCCAAGACCGTCACGTTGACGTCGAACCCCATCAGCTGCGCTCCACCCGCCAAAGCAGCGCCAGCGCTCGCACCCAGACCGAAGGACGGCGCAAGGAGACCTCCTGTGGCTCCCGCGCCCAGCGTCAGGGCGGTCAGCAGGGGCTTGAGGACGACGACCCCCAGCAGCATGGCCAGCGCCATCCCTTGGGCATCAGATGCGAGGGCGAACGCCATGGCGTCCCGGCCATTGCCCGGCACCATGACCAGCCACAGCGACACCAGGCCCGTCGCGAGGCCGGCTCCCCCGATCGCCACTGGCAGGATCCAGCGGTCGCCCAGGCGATGTCTTTTGACCCACGCCCACAGCGTCTGGGCAGCAACCCCTAGGCCCGCGGCAACCGGGACCAGCAGGACCAGCCCCAGGATCGTGGCCGTCGCCGGTGTCTCCAGCCTCGCCTGGAAGGCCGGCTGGCCGCCGGAATGCAGCCAGGAGACCACCGTCGCCACGCAGCTGACCGGCACCGCCAGCAGCACACCACGGCGGCGCATGCCTGGGATCATGACGATCTCGACGGCATAGGCCGCCCCGCCCAGGGGCGTGTTGTACATCGCCCCCAGGCCGGCACCGGCCGCAGCCGCGATGAGCATGAGTGCCGTGGCCGTATCGAGACGCAGCCAGCTGCCCAGGCGGGCTGCCACCGCGCCGGCCGCCAGCCGCGGCGCGCCCTCACGCCCCACCGAGTTCCCCGACCCCACGGTCAGGACCTGGACGACGGCGTCGGCGAAGGGCCGCAGGATTCCCATCCGGGATGCGGTCCTCCCGGTGGGATCGCTCAGGGCATCCTCCACACCAGTGACCCCGCCGGTGGCGCGCAGCCACCACCACAGCACCCCCGCCACAGCCCCGCCGGTGGCAGGTGCCAGGACACGCCGCCAGAATGGGGCCGCAGCCACCCGCTGCGGAAGACTGCCCTCGCTGACCCCATAGAACAGCGACTCGAAGACCTCCAGCAGCATCGCCATGGCGATGCCGATGAGCCCCGCCGCGACGCCCGCCAAGACGACGGCTGCCACGACCCGGCCGCGCCGTCCCCAGGCAGTCATCCCGGGGTGGGGCCGGGGGGCTGGCTCAGATGGCAAGGGCACCACCGCACGATATCCAACACGATCCGTTTCCCGCTCGGGCACCGCGGCAACCTGATCAGCGGCTGCCGTGCCCGGCGCCGAGAATCAGGCCAGCGCCCTGGCCGGCTGCCTGCTCACTCCGGGAGGGCCTGGTAGACCGGCTGCCACATGGCATCCTGCACCGCCTGGATGAGGTCGTCGGGCTCCACCGTCGCCACCCCGTCAGCGGCTGCCTGCCTGGCCACCGCGACCGCGACGGTCGCCGACGAGGCCCGCAGATTCTCCACCGGCGGCAGCAGCGCAGCACCGAGCTCGGTGGGATCGACCTGCCCCGCGACCGCCTGAGCAGCGGCCAGCAGCATGCCGTCGGTGACGGTGCTGGCGCCAGAGACGATCACCCCCAGCCCAAGCCCGGGGTACAGCAGCGCATTGTTGCCCTGCCCGATGGTGTAGGTCGTGCCGTCGTAGGTGAACGGGTCGACGGGGATGCCGACGGCGACCAGCGCACGACCCTTCGACCACGCGATGACGTCATCGGGCATGGCCTCGATGCGCTCAGTGGGGTTCGACAGCGGCAACACGATAGGCCGCTCCACACCGGCGGACATGGTCTCGATGACCTCCTGGGTGAAAGCTCCGTGGTCGGTGGAGGTGCCGATCAGAATCGTCGGCTTCACCTGCTTCACGGTCTCCAGCAGCCCGATCGTGCCGCCGTGCCGCTCCCAGTCCGTGACCTCGGCGGCGGGGCGCACGTAGGCGGCCTGGTACCCGGGCAGGTCCGGCATGTCATCGGTCACCAGGCCATTGCGGTCGATCAGCCACACCCGCCGGCGCGCCTCGTCCTCGCTGAGCCCGTCCCGCACCATGGCGGCGTGGATCTGGTCGGCCATGCCGGTGCCCGCGGTTCCGGCGCCGTAGACGACGAGCCGCTGGTCGGCGAACGTCTGTCCGGTCACCTTCAGTCCTGAGACGACGGCGGCCATGACGATGGCCCCAGTGCCCTGCATGTCGTCGTTGAAGATCCGGTACTTGTCGCGGTTCTCCACCAGGATGCGGCGGGCATTGGACGGCCCGAAGTCCTCGAAGTGGAGCAGTGCCTTCGGGTAGAGCTTGGCGGCGACGCGCAGATACTCGGCGATGAACTCGTCGTACCTCTCACCACGGACGCGGGAATGCCGGTTGCCGAGGTAGTCGGGATCGTTGAGCAGGAGTTCGTTGTCGGTGCCGCAGTCGAGGTTGACTGCAATGGCCCGCTCCGGATGGATGCCAGCGGCAGCGGTGTAGACAGCGAGCTTGCCTACGCTGATGTCGGTGCCATTGACACCCCAGTCGCCGATCCCCAGGATCTCCTCGGCATCCGAGACGACCAGCAGGTCAACGTCCTCCGGTCCCATATCAAGGGTCGCGAAGGAGGCCTCGATGTCCTCGATCCGGTCGATCGACAGGTAGACGGCGCGGGAACGCCGGTAGTCGCGCGACCACATCTTGATAGCCTCTCCAACGGTGGGGTCGTAGACGATGGGCAGCATCTCCGGCAGATGGTCGGTGAGGAGACGGTAGTAGAGCACCTCATTGCGGCTGTGCAGCTGGTCGAGGTAGATGTACCTGTGCAGGTCGGTGGTGAGGCTCTTCAGCTGCCGGTAGCAGCGAGCGACCTGCTGGTCGAGGGTCTCGACAGCTGAGGGCAGCCGGCCCGTCAGCCCGAGCTTGGCTCGCTCCTCCAGGGTGAACGCGGTGCCGCGGTTGGTGAGTGGGTTGGTCAGGGCAGCTGGGCGAGCGGGCATCAGAACCTCTTCCTGGGACAGCACTTTCCGGGGACACTACCTCGTGGTGGCCGTCCCCGCCGCTGATCCTATGCGAGGCAGCTGTGCGCAGCCGGTTCCCAAGCCGCTCAGTAGGGCATAGATACGCACGTATTGCCGGGTGCAGTTGATATGGCCTCAGGTGCCGGGGGGACGGCGTCCAGGTGCCATCCCGCAGAGCATCGGGAGGAAACCGCGCCGTGAGCCGGCTGTGGATCGCGCGCCGATGGCACCCCGCAACCAGGCTGGCAGGCCTGTGCGACCAGCCGGTTCTTACCGCGCGGTCACCTGGCGTGAGGGGGCGGTGAGACAGGATCTTCCAGGAGCCCTCCCGGCCGGTCCCCCACCGCCAGGGCATGTGGCACCATAGCCGCCACCATGTCGTCAAGCCAGCAGGGCATCGGCTCGCTCCCCGGACCGAGGAAGGGCCTCACCAGACCGTACGCGGTCTGATGAACGGCCAGCCGCACCAGCTCCAGCCTGTCGAGGGTCCCGAACCGGCGCCAGGTCAGTTCGCTGAACATCTTGTAGACCTCGTCGTTGAGCCCCCGGACGGCCTCCCGCAGCTCTGCGGGACAGACCGTCAGTTCCCCCTCCCCCGCGTCCAGCCGGCGCAGGACCTCCTTATATCTGAACAGTCTCAGGGCCTGCGCCTCGCCGGGGTGCTCCCGGCAGTAGCGCGGTATGGTGACGGCGGCCGCGACGAGTGCCTCATCAGGGTCAGCGGATGAGCGGGCAGCCGCGAGGAAGACAGCCTGAAAACGCCTGATGCTGCGCACCCACAACGTCAGCAGCAGCACCTCGCGGTTCGGGAACCGGTAGTACAGCGACCCGGGCTTCGCCCCCGCAGCAGTCGCGATGGCGGCGGTCGTAGCAGCCGCCCCGTCCTGGGCAACAATCGTCAGCGCAGCATCCAGCAGCGCGTCCTCGGTGAATTTAGGTGGCCGCCCCATGAGGAGAACTCTAGTGCCGCACGACGTGGCTTCGTCGACATTTCCCAGCACCGGATACGACACCTCACTTCGCCCACACCACGCACAGTGCAACCTGGCACTGCCTCAATCGGCAGCCTGGAGTGCCCGCTCCCGGCACCGCATCTCGCTGCCCAACTTACGCACGCGTGCCCGGCCATGTTATTTTTTAGTATGCGATCAAAAACTTTTCCCCTGGTGGGCTGGAGCCTCATCGTCATCGGCATCATCCACAACACCTTCGGACTCGTCGTCGGGTGGAACGTCCTGGGCGAGGCCGTGAATGCGGGCCTGATCGGGGTCTGGGACAACCCACCTGAAAATGGTCTGTTCTTCTGGTTCCTGATGACCGGCTTTGTCCTGATCGCGCTCGGCCTGCTTGCGGCGCGGCTGGAGCGCACGGGCGTGGGAATCCCGGTCTCCTTCACGGTGTTCTTCGGCCTGCTGACCGTGGCGGGAGTGGTCCTCATGCCGGCATCGGGTATCTGGCTGTTGTTGTTCCCCGTCGCGGTGTCCCTCATCCGGCATTTTCGCCGCGGCTGACCGGACTATATCCAAAGATATTCGATGCCTTGTGGGGGCAGGCGTAGCCAGAACGTCGATATCCCCTGTCTGACATCCGACCTCCCAGAAGTCGTGCCAATAACGTCCTTGCCCCGTAGGATGTCGACGAAGGAGGCACGATGGCGACTGAGGAGAACCTCGCGCGACAAAGGCAGATTTACGGTGAACCGCTTGCTGACATCGCGGGACGCATCCGGCGCAACCTGAGCCTGACGCAGGCAGGGCTCGCCGAGGTCCTGGGGCTGTCGGCGCCGATGATGTCGCAGTTGTTGTCAGGACAGCGCGCCAAGATCGGGAACCCGGCCGTGTTAGGACGCCTACAGGCCCTCATCGACCTCGCTCGCCAGGCATCGCGGCTGACGGCAACGCAACGCGCGGAACGCCTGACCGCAATCAAGGAAACCACGCCCACCATCTCCACGTCCATGCACCCCGCATCCAGGGAACTGCGCAACGCCGCACCGAAGGAGGAACTGCTGCGACTCGCGGGACTCACCACCGCGCCTGAACTATCCCGACTGCTGAGGATCGCCGCCGGCGATGGGTGAGGTTTTCGGCGGCCGGTACGAGCTCATCGACCCGATTGGCGAAGGTGGCATGGGCGCGGTGTGGCGTGCCCGTGACCTGAAGCTGAACCGGTTTGTCGCCGCCAAGGTGCTGCGCCAGTCCGATGCGTCGGCGCTGCTGCGTTTCGTCCGGGAGCAGGCGCTGCGGGTGGACCACCCAAACGTCATCGCACCGCTCGGCTGGATCGGCGAGGACAACCAGGTGCTCTTCACCATGCGGATTGTCTCTGGCGGCTCCCTGGCGACGCTGATCGGCGACCACGGCCCCCTACCGCCCCGGTTTGCCGCCGAGATCATGCGCCAGCTCCTGGCCGGCCTCCAGGCGGTCCACGCCGCGCACCTGGTGCATCGCGACGTTAAACCGGCAAACATCCTCCTGGACGCCACAGGCAAGGGCCGTCCTCACGCCTACCTGTCGGATTTCGGGATCGCCATCGACCTTGAGGGCCCGCGCCTCACGGAGACCGGCATGGTCCATGGCACGCCGGGGTACCTAGCCCCGGAACTGATGAATCTCGGGGAGGCGAGCCCCGCGGTCGATCTGTTCGCCGTCGGCATGGTGGGGGCAACGATGCTGACCGGGTTGCGGCCCCGGGACATCGACACCAGGGCCCCTCCGCCCGAGGGGGTCCCAGGCAACCTCTGGTCGCTGATCCGCGACCTGACCAATCCCCGCCCCGACACCCGTCCCGATCTGGCCACCGCGCTGAGGCGCCTGAGCACCGCGGACCTGGCCTGGCAGGACGGCGCGGCTGAGGAGGTCGAGGTGTTCCAGCAGCTCGCTCCCCTGCCTGCCAGCCCGCCGATTCCGCGCCCCGCCGATACCCCGACAACCCCGCTGGCTTCACCGATGACAGCCTCCCGGC
>ERZ772971.2019-NODE-2019-length-11438-cov-2.795660_pt1 | contig 11438 bp, 10 predicted proteins | sample MGYA00511943_ERZ772971 | MGnify/ENA primary metagenome ERZ772971 (study PRJEB29015, sample SAMEA2737929) | human oral metagenome | biome: human oral; feature: human-associated habitat; material: dental | place: China | collected 2144 ... | reverse complement strand
GTGTCTAAATCAAGATGTAAGATTTGTTCTATTTCAAATTCTCCAATTACTTGTTGCAAAGGAGAAGAAGCATATACTACTACAGTTTTTACTTCTTTTTTAAAAATTGATTTTCTAAACTCAAATTTTTTAGTCCCCTCGAATATTTTGTTAGCAAATTCGGGCTTAATCGACAATAAAACTTTCATCACTTCTCGTTTCTTTTAGTATAGTATTAAGCTGCTCTTGGGTAATTTTTCTAAAACCTCGTGGAGGATCATTTACTCCTGCAAGAATTTTCAGTTCTATAAGTTTACTCATATTTATTCTGTGAGGAAATGAATAGATATATAAAAATCTCACTACAAAAGGTTTAACATCAGAATAATTCCACATTTTTTTCAGTTCTTCTTCTGGAAAAATACTACTTTTCTTACAATATTTCAGAAAATCATCCTCATTCAAAAAATTGTACTTAACTTCTTCAACTATTCCAATAGTCGTAATTACACTCTTATAAAACCCTCCCGTTCTATAAAAAACAAGTAAATCACCCTCTTGAGGATGAGGATTCATTGCTCTAGAAACATATACCTTACTGATAGCATTCCTATGCGGAAAATCTTCTACAAATTCTTCAGGAGATTCATTGTTAAGAATAGAATCAGGCAATAATTCTGTGTGATATTCAGGGTAAATAGGAACAATAAAGCAATCCCTGCTTTTTGAAATATAAGGATAAGTATATTTTAAGTTTCCAAAATCTATTCCCTTTGAAAAATCTCTCACATATACTAACTCCTCATTTTTCTTACCCCATAAAGTAAAGCCCCATTGTTCTAATAAGTCAATGAGACGTCGTTGTTCATCTCGTTTATCAAAGATAGTAACATAAATCTCATTTACTTTATTTACTAAGGCATTATCAAATATGATTTTCATAAATCTTTCACCTATCCTAAATCCATTACTAATTACTTTAAAAGTGCCTACTTTTAATCGTTTTTTAGGTGGAAATAGAGGGGTAATATCTTTATAATTCTCTTTCTCATCTTCTACTTTTAAATAAAGAAAAGACAAAAGCAACCCTTTATCAGCATTTATAGTAACATAAGCTTCTTCGTCATATTTTCTGATAAACCATTTATCAAACCCATTATAATCTTCTTTTAAACTCGCAAAAAAGTTATCTTCAAGATTTATTTGCCCAAATTTTACTTTTTGAACATTTAGTACCTTGTAGTTTACTAATTCAGGGTGTTCAGCAATTACCTTTTCAAGAAAAGAATCAATGGTAAAAACCTTATCATCTATGCCTAACTCTATAGCTTTCTTTCTGATTTTCTTATCTTCAGTAATAAGAATATCTACTCTTCCTACAAAAACTTCATTCAAAAGCTGTGTGTCATTTTTATCATTTTGATTCACATCAAACTTAGTAGAGACAGCAACTACAGCTTCTTGTAAAGGAGAAGGAATATCAACACGTTCGTAACTACTTAATTTGATATGAAAAGTATCTACAATTTGTTTGTCCTGATAGGTTTCAATTTCTTTAATAGTTAAAGAATGAATACATTTAGTATATCCTCCCCTATCCAACCAACGATATAAAATTCCTACATCTTGATTGATTATTTTAGAAGCCTCCCTATGAATAATAATATTGGTGTCAAGTAATGCTTTCATAATTAGTTAGATTTTTTCGGTAGTTTCTTTGAATAGTGCGACAAAAATACGACTTTTTCTATTTAATCAAAAATTAAATATAATATTTTTTCCAAATCATACCAACTCTATTCACTAGCATTTTTCAAGCAATTTACAATCAACAAATTACATAACAACCTCTTCTCCCCACAAAAACACACCTCCACAACTCACCCCTGCCAAAGCAACACCATATACCGCAAATAAAAAAACTTTGGCAAAGCTTGGAGCTTTGCCAAAGTGTGCTTTAATCATTAACCTTTACCAACTCTACATCAAAAATGAGGGGGGCGTGGGGTGGGATTACTCCACCTGCGCCGCTGGCTCCGTAAGCGAGGTCGGAAGGGATTACAAGGCGTGCTTTATCGCCTTCGTGAAGCAAAAGGATGCCTTCGTCCCAGCCTTCTATCACCTGCCCTACTCCTACGGTAAAGTTTAGCGGCTGTCGGCGACTATAAGAGCTATCAAATACTGATTTATCAAGAAGCATACCTGTGTAATGTACTGCTACTTTTTGTCCTGCTTGTGGTTTTTTACCATTACCGTGCTGGGTAATTTTGTAGTACAATCCGCTTTCTGTTTTATCAAATCCTTCTATTTCTTTAGCGAAGGCTTCTTCGTTTTTGCGTTTTTGCTCGGCAAGGCGTGCGGCTTTGGCTTCGTTCAAACTATTGAAGGCTTTAAGAGCGTCCCATTTTTCTGCTTCTTCGCCTATTCTTATAATAGTTACTTTTTCAATTTTATCACCCTGAGCAATAGCATCTACTACCTCCTGACCTTCAATTACTTCTCCGAATACTGCGTGCTTGTTATCGAGCCAAGGCGTAGGGAGGTGAGTAATAAAAAATTGGCTGCCATTAGTGCCTGCACCTGCATTTGCCATTGATATGACGCCTGCCTTGTTGTGCTTTAATGAGGGGTGAAATTCATCATCGAATCGGTAACCTGGGTCGCCGGTACCTGTGCCCAGCGGGCAACCTCCTTGTATCATAAAATTAGGAATCACACGATGAAAGGTAAGTCCGTCATAATAAGGCGTTCCGAGTGGTTTTTGAGTGTTTTTCATAGTTCCTTCGGCAAGTGCTACGAAGTTTCCTACAGTAGCTGGGGTAAGCTGGTAGGTAAGTTGCAATAAAATATCCCCTTTATTAGTGGTTATTTTGGCATAAATTCCGTTTTCCATTGTATTGAATATTTAGTTTGAAAGGGCAAAGGTATTACTTTTTTTTGTAATTTTGCAGTCGTTTTAAAGAAATTATGGCTAAGCTATAGTGGAAAGGTTTTAGTTATCCTTCGGTGTGAGCTGCACAGGCTTATTTTTCGGTGCGAGCCGCACGGGCTTATCCTTCGGTGCGAGCCGCACGGGCTTATCCTTCTTCACATACTCGGCTGCGCCAGCTCGCCGACTTTCCTTCGCTCAAGGTTCGCTCTGAAGAAGGCTGTTGGATAAAATTGGGTATAGGGCAAAAGAAGTACTTTAAGACAGTAAAACAACAAATTTGTAACTTTTTGTAATAATGAAAAAATATTTTCTATCGTGGATGTGGCTCTTGGCAATGGGAGGTGGTGTGCAGGCACAGGTGGCTTTGCCGCTATCTTTGCGGGAAAAACAGGAGCTAAAAGCAAGTTCGTGGGTGAGCGAAACTCCTTTTGAGCAGGTATTGGTAAAGGCTAATAGCAGCATCATCAGTGCGCTATGTGTAAACCCTAAAAACAGTGCGGAGTTTATAGTTTCGCCCGAAAACGGGGGGGTATGGCATACGCAAAATGGTGGGGAGACTTTTGCTCCTTTGTGTGTTGGGATGCCTACAATGCAGGTGCGTGCTTTGGGGGTGGACTGGCAACGTGGTGTTATTGCGATTGCTACTCCCTACGGATTATTTGTATCTGCCGACAAGGGGGCTACTGCGGAGTTTCGGGGTGCTATTGGAGCTGAACGCATTAGTGCGATTTATCTAAACGAGGACAATCCGCAAGAAATTGTATTGGCTGCAATGGGCAATCTTTATAAAGGTGATGACAAACGTGGTATTTTTAAAACTACTGATGGTGGCAAATCGTGGCAACAAAAGTTGATGGTAAATACTCGTACGGGCATTGGTAGTTTGGTAGCTTCGGCTGACGGAAGTGTGCTGCTGGCAACTGCTTGGGAGGGTAATAGTAGCGAGTGGGAAAGTGTGCCTTATGGGAGCAATAGTGCTATTTACAAGAGTACTGATAGGGGTGAAACGTGGAAAAAAATAGGTGGAAATGGCTTTTTGGAGGGTAATAAAATAGGTAAAATAGGGGTATGCTTGTTTGATAAGCTCACTTATTACGCGGTGGTAGATAATCGCTCTATTAAAAAGCAAGACAGCAAAGGTAATGACATTCAGAAAATGTATAAAATTCATCTTTCGGCTAGTGATTTTGAAGGAATGAGTAAAACTGACTTTTTGGCGTTGGACAATCAGCGGTTGGAGGTTTTTTTGGCAAATATTGGTGAAAATCACAAATACAAAGCGCAACAGCTAAAAGATATGATTGCTGCGGAAGTAACTTCGCCTTCGCGCTTGCTGAATTATTTGCAGCTGAACCCCAAAGAAGTCGTGGGTGCCGAAGTATATGTAACCAAAGATGGGGGATTGCACTGGGAAAAAACGCATTCGCTACCTCTAAACGATACTTATTACCAAGATGGTGAGTTTTTTGGTGGAATAGCTGTGAATAGTGCTAATAAAAATCATTTGTTTATAGGAGGGTATCCTTTATTGGAGTCGGTAGATGGGGGTGCTACTTGGCGTAGCAAGCAGCCTGTAAGTTTAGACAAGCGTTATGAAGGGGTTTATTTTCAGCAAAACACTTTATTTTGCAGCACTAATAGTGGTTTGGCAGTTTCGTATGACAACGGAAGGAGTTTTGTATGGAAGAATGTGCCACAAGCGTTGCAAATTAATGATTTAGGGGGTACTTCAGCAGAAAAAGAGAGTTTGGGGAACTTGTATTATGGTGAGAATAAAGCTCCTTTGCGTTTTGGCAGTCGTATTCCGCTGGCAATTTCGGCACAAAATCAAGATATTATGTTTGTAGGTAGCAATAAATTGCATCTTTCCATAGATAGGGGTAAGAATTGGCGTACTATCTCGGACGATCTCACCAATGGGGGCAAGCAAGGCAATAGACCTTACGGGACGATTTCGGCAATCGCTGTATCGCCTTTTATGTTTGGTTTGCTATATACGGGTAGTGATGATGGAATGATTTACACTACCGACAATGGTGGGGTTACGTGGCGAAAGATTTACAATGCTTTCCCGCGTGCCTTGCGAGTGAATCACCTAATTGCTTCACGCCACCAGCGAAATCGTGTGATAGCTACACTTATCGCTACCGATGAAACTGCAACAGAGCCTTTTGTATTTATGAGCAATGATAATGGGAAAAGCTGGACGGACATTCGTTCAAACCTTCCTGGAAGTAGGGTGAATGTGGTGAAGGAAGACCCTATCAATGGGCAGATTTTGTATGTAGGTACGGACAATGGGCTTTATATATCGTTCAACTTGGGCGAAAGCTGGCAAGCATTTAGCAAGGGCTTACCCGAAACGGGAATACGTGATATTTATATAAACGAGAGCACGGGGGAAATGCAAGTGGCTACATTGGGTAGTGGGGTGTATAGTACTTCTATCAAAATGATGCAAGAGCTTCGCATTGCTATTACTTCGCAAGAGTTTTACCCTCTTGAGGCTCCTACTACTATTGCTTATTCGGCACAATGGGGAAATGCTGCCAATGAGTGGGAAGAGCCTGTAAAGCCGCAAGTGTATTTGTTGGGGTTTGCTTCTGAAGCGGGTAAAGAAATACCTATAAAAATTATAAAAGGGCGTGTTACGCTGCAAGAATGGGTGTATAAGACTAATAAAGGTTTTAACTATATTCCATATAACCTAACTATTTCGGAAGCGGGCAAAACGGCTTACGAAAAGAGTGTGCAGCGTATATTCTTGCGCACGGCTACCGATGGCAATATTTACCTACCCAAAGGGCGTTATACGGTGGTTTTTACGCTTCCTGACGGCTTTGATGAAGAGCGTTCACTGGAGGTGAATTAATAAGATTTGGTATATTGAAATATTATAACTATATTTGCAACCTAATTAATAATTGATAAGATGAGTAAAGGACCTATCTCTCAGTTTATTGAGAGTAACTTTTTGCATTTTAATGCGGCAGCCTTAGTGGACGCTGCAAAAGGGTATGAAACACACCTTACTGAAGGTGGAAAGATGTTGGTGGCTTTGGCAGGAGCTATGAGTACTGCCGAGCTGGGAATATCGCTTGCCGAAATGATACGCGCTGGAAAAGTAGATATTATTTCGTGCACTGGTGCAAACCTTGAAGAGGATGTGATGAACCTCGTGGCACACTCTCATTACAAGCGTGTACCTCACTACCGCGACCTTACACCTCAACAAGAATGGGAGCTTTTGGAAGGTCATTACAACCGCGTTACAGATACTTGTATTCCTGAAGAAGAGGCTTTCCGCCGCTTGCAAAAACACTTGGAAGATGTGTGGCACGCTGCTGAAAGCAAAGGCGAACGCTACTTCCCTCACGAATATTTATATCAGGTAGTGAAATCGGGGGTATTGGAACAATACTACGAAATAGACCCTAAAAACTCTTGGATATTGGCAGCTGCTGAAAGAAACTTGCCTATTGTATGCCCAGGCTGGGAAGACTCTACTACAGGAAATATCTTTGCTGCCAACGTGATAAAAGGCAACCTAAAGGCTTCGACAGTAAAAACAGGTATAGAATATATGATTTACCTTACTGAGTGGTATCGTGCAAACTCAGGTGGTAAAGGGGTTGGCTTCTTCCAAATAGGTGGAGGTATCGCGGGTGATTTCCCTATCTGTGTTGTGCCAATGATGTACCAAGACTTGGAATGGGAAGATGTGCCTTTCTGGTCGTATTTCTGCCAAATTTCAGACTCAACCACTAGCTACGGTTCGTATTCAGGAGCTGTACCTAATGAGAAGATTACTTGGGGAAAATTGGACGTCAATACTCCTAAATTTATAGTAGAATCTGACGCTACAATCGTAGCTCCGCTTATTTTTGCTTATTTATTAGGAAAATAGTTGGCTAAAAAGCCTATAAAAAACTACCCGAAAAAGTTTTATAGCTTTTTCGGGTAGTTTTTTTTATATGGTATTAATACCTTATCATAAATCCTTGATGCGGTTGCTCTCTGCGAATAAATACAAATCCTTGTGTATAGACATCAACAAAGGCAGTAACTTGAGGATTTTGAGTGAGGTGTTGCCAAAGGGCATAGCGGTCGCTTTGCTGTAGCCCATTGATAACCAATACACTATCGTTGTGCATATTACCTAAAAAAGGCTCGTACGTAGCGTAATTGCCATTGATAAAGAGATAATCATACGAATTTTGCTGCAGGGTTGTATTGAGGTTGGCAGAAGCTGTCATAGCTTCTTGCAGCAAAGGCTCATCGGTAAATACGTGCTTGGGCTGAAAGTAACGGATACTTTTCAGTAATAAAGTATACTGCTTTGTAGTAAGCGAAGTGGTTTGTGGAAAATCAGTAGGGGTTACTAAGTGTTTGTTATACAAGCATCGGGTTACAAAACTAAATATAAAAGGAGAATGCACCCCGTGCTGATTGGTAGCTTTAAGGCAAAAAAGGAGGTAGTTTCTCACGATATAATCTATTTATGTTCGTGTAATCCGCATTCTTTTTTGCTATTGCTTTCCCACCACCAGCGTCCTGCACGGAAATCTTCACCTTCTTTGATAGCGCGTGTGCAAGGAGCACAGCCTATACTCACAAAGCCTTTGTCGTGTAGCACGTTGTAAGGTATATTGTGCGTTTTGATAAAATCTTTGGTTTGTTGCCACGTCCAATGCAGGAGCGGATTGTATTTGAACAGCTTGTAGGTGTCGTCCCATTCTAATAGGGGCAAATCTTTGCGGGCGTTGCTTTGCTCGGCACGGATACCTGTTACCCATACTTTGTTGCCTTTGAGTGCTCGTGTAAGCGGCTCTACCTTCCTAATATGGCAACACTCCTTGCGCAAGGCTACTGAGCGATAAAAAGCCATAGGACCATTATCCTTTACGTGTTTTTCTATTGCCTGAGCTTCGGGGTAGTAAGGTATAATATGGGTATGGTAGCGCTCATTGGTGCTTTCCCATACCGAATAGGTCTCGCTAAAGAGACGTCCCGTTTCCAACGTGAATATTTTTATAGGAATATCATTGGCGAGTATCAAATGACTAATAGCTTGGTCTTCAAGCCCAAAGCTGGTAGAGAAGACTATCTCATCAGGAAACTGAGCTGCCAAAAAGCGTAGTCCTTCTACTTCGTTTAAATTGGTTAATTGGTTATATAAGTCATTTAGTTGTTCTTCCACGTGAATTGTTTTTTATTTAGATGAAAAAGTAAGGTATTTTTCTACCTCTTCCATTGGTATAACTACCTCAAAAGGTACATCTAAGTAAGGCGCAATCTCAAAAGGTTCATAAAACAATAATACGCCTTGTTTACCTACGCCTATGCTTTTAGGCAAGCGGAATTTGCCGTCTTCAAAGTCAAAACCTTTACCATCAAGAGATTCTACTTGGGCAGTATCGTGTGCTATTCTGAAGTATTTGTCGGCTATTGCGAGTACTTTATCTTCATCGGTGAAGAGGTTTTCATTGGTGATTACCTCACCGTTATCCAAAGCAAAGTTTATGTACACTTTTTTTTGTATAGCATCGGTACCCCCTGTAAAAGAATAGCGGTTTGAGATGAGCGATAGCATCTTGTCGTTTTGCCACATAATACTATCGGTGAGGGTAAGCTCATAGGCAGGGATATTGGGGAAGTGCTCGTGTAGGTTGTTATAATCACTCAAAAAGTTATCAAGAGCTTTTTCTATACTCACGTCATCTATTTGCAATGAGTCATCGTCATTACAGAGTAAGAAATTAGCTATTTGCAGTTCTATTTCTTTATTGAAGTTAGTAGCAAATTCGCTTGCTCCTTTACATTTGAGGTAGTTAAGATTTACAGAGAAACAATTATCCTCACAATTTTCGGTAGTACGTTCTACAGTTACCTCTTCAAAATCAATTGCAAAGTAATATTTATAGATAAAATAAGTAGCTACTATTAATAACAGGGCTGCTAATGTGATATATACTTTCTTCATAATTTTAATTGATGTAGATATTACGGCACACCATTGCCGAGAGTTGTATTATCTTATCATTAATGCGTATCGTCATTGAATTATCAAAGGGTTCTTTGCTCACTACTGTTATTTCGTTACCTAAAGCAATACCCATTTTGCTTAAATACACCAAGAATTCTTTTGAGGTATTCTTCACAGCCACACAAGTACCACTATCGCCGTTGTCAAGCTCGCTTAGCAAAGTTTTAATAGTGTTGTAAAATACACCTTCTTTGTTGGGGATAGGGTCGCCGTGAGGGTCTTTATCTGGTGAACCTAAAAAAGCATCAAGCCTATCAATAAGTACTTCCGATTGTATGTGTTCAAGTTCTTCGGCTATATCGTGTACTTCGTCCCAAGAGAAATGAAGTTTTTCTACCAAAAACACTTCCCAAAGGCGGTGTTTGCGCACGATAAGTGTCGCTTTTTTCATCCCGCGTTCGGTGAGTGTTACACCTTGGTATTTTTGGTAGTTAATAAGGTTCTTGGCAGCCAATTTTTTCATCATATCGGTAACCGATGATGGTTTGGTAGCCAATCTTTCGGCTATAGCATTGGTAGATACCGGTTCTTTTTCCTCTTGGTACAGATGAAAAATGGTTTTCAGATAGTTTTCTTCCGATAGGGTCATTGTATGATTTCTTAGCCTTTTACACTTTCTAATTCGGTGAAGAGTGCTTTTAGTTCGGTAGCATCGTGAGGGCTCATTTTGCCTGCTATCACTAAGCTAAGTTGCCTACGCTGTAGGGCACCCTGATAGCGTTCGTGTTCTAAGGGAGTTTCAGGCAATAGTTCGGGTACTTTCACAGGTTTTCCATTGTGATCTACCGCTACAAATGAGTATATAGCTTCAGTAGCTTTTAGTCGTTGTCCGTGCATATCTTCCATCCACACATCTATATACACTTCCATAGAGCTGGAGAAAGCTCGTGATATCGCAGCCTCTACGGTTACTACACTTCCCACAGGAATACTATGAGTAAAAGCTACGTGGTTTACTGATACTGTTACTGTAGCACAGCCCGAATGCCTTTGTGAGGCAATACTTGCCGCTCTATCCATACGAGCAAGCAGTTCGCCGCCAAACATAGCGTTTAGGTGATTAGCTTCACCAGGCAATACCAAATCGGTCATCACGGTGCGTGATGCCGAAGGTGTTTTCTTTTCCATATTTATTGTGTGAGTATCCACCCACCGTCAAGTTTCTTTTTCTCTTTATTATTTTTAATCTCAGTTTGCAGTGCTTTAGCTTCGTCCATAGTATCAAAGCCGCCATAGCTCACTTGCACCAATCCTTTAGCATTAGTCCCCAATACAAAAGCAGATTTATAGCCTAATTTATGCAGTTCTTTCACGCGTTTTTGGGCATTTTTATCTTCTTTAAAAGCCCCTGCTATCACTTGGTATTTCTTGCTTGCCATAGCACTGTTGCTACTGCTACTGCCCTTGCCACCATTTGTTGTAGCGGCAGTACTAGCGCTATTGTTACTACCCGCCGATGCTGTACTTCCTGCACTACTAGCGCTATTGCTACTACCTGCCGATGCGGTACTACCACTACTTGTTGCTGTAGTAGTTTTGCTTTCGGTAGCAGCTGCATTAGTACTTGTTTTTACTTTCACTTTTTCTACAGGCATAGGCACAGTAGGCATCGTAATGGGAGGCGTAAATACCCCAGCCTCACTCAGTTTTTGGTTGAGGCGTTCTTGCACCAAGCTGTCATTTACTACAAATTGGTTATCAGCCTCGCCTCCTTCTTTAGTTATCTTTTCACCAAAGAAAAGGTAAGCCCCATAAGCCAAGATAAGTAGCCCTACAGCAGCTACAGCAGTATATTTCACATAAGGGCGTAGCTTAAAGCCGCCTTTGCTACTTTTTTCTTTTTTAGCTTTTTTACCTTTGTCGGCAGGAACTTCGGGAGTAAGATCCTGAGTGATTGGGCTTTCTACCAAAGGCATTTCTTCTTCAGGTGGTAGGGTATGGGTAGGGTTAAGTGTGGGTTTTATTTCATTTGTTTGCATACTCGCATTAGGGATTTCGTGAGGTATAAAAGGAGTCATACCGAACGAGTCGGTAAGATAATTTACATCATCTGCGGGGGTGAAAGAAACACGTCCTTCACCTATTTGTTGCAAAGTGCCTATTTTATCCAGCACCAATGGCTGATTTTGTTGTAAAATGCGTTTCCAGCCATCTACAGCAAGGTTTATATAATCTTCAACAAGGTTATAGTCTATGCCCGATTGTTCCGATACGTATTTTACGAGCAATCCGTCATTAGAATTAAGGCTGGGGTTAAAAGTTAATTCGCGTTTTGGTGGGGCAAATGATTTGTCATCGGCAATTGTTGCCGATTTTCTATTGGATATAAAAGCACCAAAGCGAGGTATGATCACACATTGGCTTTTATATAGTAATTCTTCTATGTATACGTTTAAGTCCTTCATTAATAAAAGTTATAAGGTAATGTGGTCTTGCCAAGAATCGAACTTGGATCTAAAGTTTAGGAAACTTCTATTCTAT
>ERZ772971.2017-NODE-2017-length-11440-cov-25.072025_pt1 | contig 11440 bp, 12 predicted proteins | sample MGYA00511943_ERZ772971 | MGnify/ENA primary metagenome ERZ772971 (study PRJEB29015, sample SAMEA2737929) | human oral metagenome | biome: human oral; feature: human-associated habitat; material: dental | place: China | collected 2144 ... | reverse complement strand
GATTGTCATGAAAAGAGAGATCCATGAAAGATAGATATATTTTAGCTTTTGAGACATCTTGCGACGAGACCAGTGTGGCGGTTCTGAAGAATGAGACGGAGCTTTTGAGCAATGTCATTGCCAGCCAGATTGAGAGTCATAAGCGTTTTGGCGGAGTGGTACCAGAAGTGGCCAGCCGTCACCATGTGGAGGTCATTACGGTTTGCATTGAGGAGGCCTTGGCAGAAGCAGGGATTAGCGAGGAGCAAGTCACAGCGGTGGCCGTTACCTACGGTCCTGGTCTGGTTGGGGCGCTTCTGGTCGGCTTGGCAGCGGCCAAGTCTTTTGCTTGGGCTCATGATATTCCCTTGATTCCGGTCAATCACATGGCTGGACACCTGATGGCAGCCCAGAGTGTGGAGCCCTTGGAATTTCCCTTGCTGGCTCTCTTGGTCAGTGGCGGCCATACCGAGCTGGTCTATGTTAGTCAGGCTGGTGACTATAAGATTGTGGGGGAAACTCGCGATGATGCGGTCGGTGAAGCCTATGATAAGGTCGGTCGAGTCATGGGGCTGACCTATCCAGCAGGCCGGGAGATTGATCAGCTGGCTCATCAAGGACAGGATATTTATGATTTTCCGCGGGCCATGATTAAGGAAGACAATCTGGAATTTTCTTTTTCCGGTCTCAAGTCGGCCTTTATCAACCTGCACCACAATGCCCAGCAAAAGGTAGAGGTCTTATCTAATCAAGACCTGTCAGCAAGCTTTCAGGCGGCGGTCATGGATATTCTCATGGCCAAGACTAAGAAAGCACTGGAAAAATATCCAGTCAAGACTCTGGTCGTGGCGGGCGGTGTTGCGGCCAATCAAGGTCTGAGAGAACGCTTGTCAGCTGAGATTCAGGATGTTAAGGTGATCATTCCGCCTCTTCGCCTCTGCGGTGACAATGCTGGTATGATTGCCTATGCCAGTGTCAGTGAGTGGAATAAGAAGAATTTTGCCAGTTTGGATCTAAATGCTAAGCCGAGTCTGGCTTTTGAAACGATGGAGTAAAGGAGAAGAATGCGCGGACAGACATTTAAACAAGGGGCGCAAGCTGCAGTGCCAACGGCTCTGGGCTATATTGGGATTGGCCTAGCCTGCGGCATCATGGCGGCGCCTTATATGAATCCCTTGGAGATGGGGCTGATGAGTATTCTAGTTTATGCTGGCAGTGCCCAGTTTGCCATGATTGGTTTATTTGCCCAGCAGGCGCCGGTCTTGGCTATCGCACTGACTGTTTTTCTCATCAATATCCGACATCTTTTGCTCTGTCTGCATGCATCGACCCTTTTTCGTAAGTCTAGCTTGATGCAGAATATTGTCATTGGTTCTTTTTTGACGGATGAATCTTATGGAGTCTTGATGGGAGAACGGGCACATACAGAGGAAATCGCTGCTAGCTGGATGATGGGTAACAATTTCATGAGTTATACTTCTTGGATTTTGGGTACTATTTTAGGAACAGCCCTCGGTGCCCTTCTGCCCAATCCTGAGAGCTTCGGCCTGGACTTTGCCCTAGTCGCCATGTTTATTGGCATTTTCTCTTCTCAGTTTACAATCATGCTGCGCCGGGTCAAGATAAAGAAGCTCTTTTTCGTCTTGGGCGTGGTGGGTCTTGCCTACTTGCTCCTGACCATGCTGCTTCAAAATTCGCTGGCGGTGCTTTTTGCAACCTTGCTAGGCTGTACAGTGGGGGTGCTTTTGGATGATAAGTAAATATATTTTGCTGGCTATTCTTTTGTCAGCCCTGGTCACTTGGATTCCGCGGATTTTGCCCTTTATCCTAGTCAAGTACAAGGGGCTTCCGCCCATGGCAGAGCGTTTCCTCAAATATCTTCCAGTTTCCATTATCTTTGCCCTTATCCTGTCTAGTGTCACCAATGCTAAAACAGGTCAGCTGCCGAGTTTTAAATGGCTAGATTTAATGGTTGTTTTTCCGACTAGCTATGTAGCTTTTAAGTATAAGAACTTAATTGCAACTGTTGTGTTTGGTGTAGTCTTGGTGGCCTTGCTGCGCTATCTGGCTGGATTTCTTGGCTTTTAAAGAAGATACAAGACAGATTGAATCGGTTGATTCGGTCTGTTTTTTACTAAATTCTAAGAATTATCTGAAAATATAATATTTTATGCTATAATGGAACCAATCAAAATCATGGAGGTTCGGAAATGGCAGAAGCAGGTCATAAATTTTTAGCAAAATTAGGAAAGAAACGTCTTCGTCCCGGTGGCAAGCTGGCAACAGACTGGCTGATTGAGCAAGGGCAGTTTTCCAGCGATAAGAAGGTTCTAGAAGTTGCCTGCAATATGGGAACCACAACGATTGAGCTGGCTAAAACATATGGCTGCCAGATTACTGCAGTTGATTTGGATAAGGCTGCACTGGATCTGGCGCGGCTTAATGGAGACAAGGCTGGTGTTGGTGAGCTAGTTACCTTTGAGCAGGCTAATGCCATGAAGCTACCTTATGATGACAATTCTTTTGATATCGTTATCAATGAAGCCATGCTGACCATGCAGACGGATAAGGGGAAGGCCAAATGTATGGATGAGTACTACCGGGTGCTGAAGCCAGGTGGAGTGCTCCTCACCCACGACGTCATGCTCAAACAAAGAGATGAGAATGTCCGAGAAGAGCTATCTCGTGCGATTAACGTCAATGTTGGTCCTCTAACCGAAGGCTCTTGGATTCAGCTGGCGCGTTCTCACGCTTTTGACCGTGTAGACATCTTTGTCGGCGAAATGACCTTGATGAGTCTTCGAGGTATGATTTATGACGAAGGACTGGGCGGCACACTGAAAATCTGCTTCAATGCCCTTAAAAAAGAAAACTACAGTCAATTTATGAAGATGTTTAAGATGTTCCAAAAAAATCAGGAAAAACTGGGCTTTATTGCTATGGTTTCTCGTAAATAAATGCTAGCCGCTTTGGAAACTCTAAGGTGGTTTAAAAAATTTCTAAAAAAACTTGACCCTGACCTTAGGTCAGGGATTATACTATAGTGGTAAGGAGGTCTATCATGTACCATATCAAAGAAGCTGCGCAGCTTTCGGGAGTCTCTGTCAAAACCCTGCATCATTACGACAAAATCGGACTTTTAGTACCCGCCAAATCAGAAAATGGCTATCGGACATACAGCCAAGCTGATTTAGAGCGGCTGCAGGTCATCCTTTACTATAAGTATCTGGGGTTTTCTTTGGAGAAAATAGCAGAGCTGCTGAGTCAGGACGAACAGGCCTTATTGCCGCATCTGGTTAGGCAGTTAGAGTATTTGCAGCAGGAAAGAGATCGCTTGAATACCTTGATTTCCACCTTACAAAAAACCATCCAAGAAGAAAAAGGAGAAAGAAAGATGACAATGAAAGAAAAATTTGCAGGCTTTACCTACGAAGATAATCACAAATACCATCAAGAAGCCGTCGAAGAATACGGTCAAGAAGTCATCTCGGAAGCACTGGCTCGTCAAAATGGACGGGAAGAAGAAGCTGCCGCAGCCTTCAATCAAGTTTTTCAAAGTCTGGCAGAGAATATGGGGCAAGGCTTGCCGGTTGACGCAGCAGAAAATCAAGAACAGGCAGCGCGTCTCTTACAAGCCATTCGCACTTACGGCTTTGACTGCTCACTGCAAGTCTTTGCTTATATCGGCCAAGGCTATGTCCACAATCCAGAATTCAAGAAGAATATTGACAAGTTCGGATCAGGCACTGCCCAGTACACCGCAGATGTGATTGCTGCTTATGTTCGGACAAATGCAGAAAAATAGGCTAGGAAATTCCTAGCCTATTTTATTCTACTTCAAGTCATAAAGCCAGTCGTCATCGTTTTTATAGTAAAAGAATTCACTTAAATCGTCTTCTAAAAAAACACGCAGCATATCAGACATGTCACTGGTTGCCAGCTTTAAATGGGACAGATTTTTAAAATTTCCCCACCAGACCTTTCCTTCATCTGAGGATTGCAGCGCACCAGAATAGTGCTTTGTCTTTTGATAAAATAGCATCTTTTTCATAGTTGACCTACAGTCTCCTATATTATATACTAATCGTAATATTAATATCAATAATAATTAAACGAAAGGAGTGTGGAACAGTATGGTTTTTAGTGTAGATTTAATAAATAGTATCGCAGTAAAATTTCGTGACGCTATTGAGGAGGTTAAGAGATTGGGTGAATTTTGGCAGTCTGGCACTAGAGAAAGAGATAGGATGGAATATTTTCCTGATGGTTGTTGTGATGATGCAACGGATCTGTTTGCTTTTTATTTACTGGAAGAATTTGGCATTAAATCAGAGCAAGAGAATGGTGTCTTTTTCTCAGATAACTTTTATGAAAAAACAAATCATGTGTGGTTATCCTTTTTCGAAACCGACTTAATTGTAGATTTAACATATGATCAATTTAAAGAGTATCATCACGATGATAGAAAAATATATGTGGGATCAAAGAGTGAATTTCATCTACAAGCAGATGAGATTAGGAAAGATAAAAATTGTAATATTTCTCAAAATACAAGATTGCTTTATGATTATAGAAAGATAGTCGATAAGCTTAAATCTCTTTCTTAGTATGGAGAATGGGATGTTTGCTTTAACAGGTTCATTCTATAGTTTGAAATAAAGAGTAGAAGAAAGACTTCTAGAGATTGCTATTAAACTATTTTTATCTATATTGAAAAATAGTTTTTTTAATCAGATCTTACCAATTTTGCCACACTATTGTGAGAACTAAGTAGAGTCATAAACATATCTTACCAAATAATCAACTTGAATTGGTGTGGTTTAAAGAGCTTTTTACAATATTAGGAAGTATGCAAATTAATTCTTTTATGCTCAGAAGAGCAAGACGACATAGCGAAAATCCTTGTCATCATACCAATCCTTTATGCCACAAAGTTGAGGCTTGAATATGGTTAATCCAGTTTCTTTTTTGACTTCTCTGATAACTGCATCGGTAAAAGATTCTTCGCGCTCTACATGCCCGCCAAGAAAAGTAATGCCTGGCCAGTCGGGACTAACTAGATCTTGAACCAGAACCTTGTTTCCGTTTTTAATCATATACATGTTGACGAATTCTACATTTTCTAGTCGATTCATTTGCTTATTCCTTTTGTTTGACCTGAATAGATAAATATGAGCCATCACTCATAATGCAAGCTCCCCGCTACCCAGCCGGTGCAGAGGGCAGAAGTGATGTTGAAGCCGCCCGTATGGGCATTGATGTCTAGGACCTCTCCAGCAAAGTGGAGACCGGGAACGAGCTTGCTTTCCAGAGTTTTAGGATTGATTTCCTTGAGACTAACGCCACCCTTGGTGACAAAGGATTTAGCCAGAGACATTTTGCCAGTGACTGGGATAGGTAGTTTCTTGATTCGTTTGATAAGGCCTTCTTTTTCATTGAGATTGAGTTGTTTGACTTTCTCAGGAAAGGGCTGGGCAAAAAAGTCTGCCATTCGCTCAGTTAGGAGCATTTTCAGGCAGTTCTTCAGCGATTTTTCCCGATGTTCTTCTAAAAAGTCTGCCAAATCCTGCTTCCTCATCTGTGGCAGAAGATCCAGATAGACGGTTTCGCCGCCCTTGACAAAGCTAGATAAGCGCAGAGCTGCCGGACCTGATAGGCCAAAGTGGGTAAAGAGCAGGTCGTGGGTGATGACATGCTTGCCATAGCTTAGGGTCACATCATCCAGCGAAATCCCCTGAAGCGCTTTGTGAGGAAAGTCAGTCAAAAGAGGACTTTCAGCAGCTTCCAGGTCAGTCATCGTGTGCTTGAAGTGTCGGGCAATATCGTGACCGAAGCCTGTCGAGCCAGTTGAAGGATAGGATTTGCCACCAGTCGTCACAATCAATTTCTGGCAGGTCCAAGTCTGGTCGCTGGATCTGACAGTAAAAAGATCATCAATTTTTTTGACGGAGACAATTTCAGTATTGGTGATGACAGTGCCGCCCAGCTCTGTAATTTTCTTTTCCAAAGCTTCGATAATGGTGCGGGACTTGTCTGTCGCTGGGAAAACGCGGCCGTGGTCTTCGACCTTGAGTTTGACGCCGTTCTCTGTAAAAAAGTTGATGATGTCATGGTTGTCAAACTGGGAAAAGACGCTGTAAAGAAAGCGCCCGTTGCCAGGAATGCCAGCCATGAGGTCATCCAGGTTTCCATTGTTGGTCACATTGCAGCGACCACCACCCGTTCCGGCTAGTTTCTTGCCCAGTCGTTTATTTTTCTCGAGGAGCAGGGTCTTCTGTCCGTAGAAAGAACTGGAAATGGCAGCCATCATGCCAGCCGGTCCTCCGCCGATGATGATTGTGTCGAAATGCTTCATTTGTGGTTTCCTTTCGTAGGGAGTGGTTTCTATCAGTTAGTCAGAAATCTTGTGCTTCCTTGGTGAGCCGGCTTTTGCTGTCTTGTAGACGTTCTTGGAAGCCTTTAGCTCAACATCTCTAGCTTCTAAATTCATTCGATTTTTTCATTTCTCTTACTAGACTAATCTGTCTCATTGTATCATAAAAAAGGGCTAAAAAGATAGGAGTCAGGCTCAAAAAATATTGTGAAATTTGACAGTTAAGGCCTGATATGATAAGATTTAGGTATCTACAAACTAGAAAAAGTTTTTGAGGAAATTATGGCAATTGAAAAGACAGTCAGCGAGTTAGCCGAGATTCTTGGAGTTAGCCGCCAGGCGATTAACAATCGTGTCAAGGCACTGCCGCCAGAAGATACGGAAAAGAATGAAAAAGGAGTCACGGTGGTGACCCGCAGCGGCTTGATTAAGCTGGAAGAGATTTATAAGAAAACTATTTTTGAAGATGAACCTGTCAGCGAAGATGTGAAGCAACGCGAGCTGATGGAAATCTTGGTGGACGAAAAAAATGCTGAGATTGTGCGGCTCTATGAGCAGCTTAAGGCCAAGGATAGCCAGCTGGCTAAGAAAGATGAGCAGTTGCGCATCAAGGATGTCCAGATTGCTGAAAAGGACAAGCAGCTGGACCAGCAGCAGCAGCTAACAGCCAAGGCTATGAATGAGCGTGAAACCTTGCTGTTGGAGTTGGATGAAGCCAAGGAAAAGGTGCAGGAGCAGGAAAGCAAGGGCTTCTGGGCACGTTTATTTGGAAAATAAAAATAAGGTTGGGACATCTGTCTCAACCTTGTTTTAAATAAGAATCGCTTTTTAGCAAGTTTTGTATTGTTTACAACATAAAGGAAGAAAATGAAATCACAAAGACTGGGGCTTTTACGTCTCTATCGCAATCTTGATAAAATTCTGTTGCTCTTTTTCACAGTCTTTATGCTCATGGAGCTGGCTTGGGTGCCTTTCAACTCCTTTGCAGCAGAGACTCTGCTCAAGCAGACAGGCTACCTCTTCTTGTCTTATACGAATGCCCTGAAGGTTCTGACTTCAAATGTCTGGGTTGGCTTGGCCTTTCTAGCGCTTTTTGCAGCCAATCTCTTTGTCGCTTATTTTCAGATTGGTCTGATATTTATGGGGCTCCGCAATCTTCTGGACGAGGAAGAACGAAGCGCCTTTCAGTTTATTAAGAAAAGTTTCAAAGACAGCGGTTCGCTGATTCGCTACGCCCGGCCCAGCAAGGTCCTCTTCATTGCACTGTATATGGGCTTTATCTTTCCTTTTCTGCGGCAAATTCTCAAAATCTACTACTTGAATAAAATTCTGATTCCAGAATTTATCGTGACCTATCTCAAGACGGCCTTATGGATGAAATTATCAATCTATGCTTTAGGTTTTCTGCTTTTTTTGATAGCGGTTCGCCTGATGTTTGCCCTGCCCAAGCTCTTTTTTGAGCATTTCCGCCTACGAGATGCGATTAGGTATAGTTTGGAGAAGACCAAGGGGCACTTGATTCGCTATACTTGGCAGCTCTTTTGGATATTGGCTAAGAGCTTTCTCTTCTTTCTTTTAAGCAGCATTCCGATTTTAGTGTTGCAGCAGTATGCGGATGGCCAGTCCAATCAGATAGCCTTGACAGCAGCGGTTGTCAATTACTGCCTCATCAAGCTGGCTTATTACTTCATGGTAGCCTACTTTCTGATTAAGTTTGTAGCTTTTCTGACAGACAGTAAGCTGTCTGAATACCGCTACAGAAAAGGCCTGCCTCTCATGCGCTGGTTTATCCTTTTGGTCACTAGCTCTGTCTTTGCCCTTGAAGGCTTTGCCTATCTCAATCTGCCCTTGGAAAACGTCCCTCTGACCATCTCGCATCGTGGAGTTTCGCAGGGAAATGGTGTCCAGAATACAGTTGAGTCGCTTGAGAAGACAGCTCTGCTCAAGCCAGACTATATCGAAATGGATGTTCAGGAGACCAAGGATGGCCAGTTTGTCATGATGCACGATGCCAATCTAGAAGCTTTGGCCGGCATCGATGCTAGACCGCAAGAGCTGACTCTGCAAGAGCTGACGGCTTTAGATATTTCAGAAAATGGACACACTGCCAAAATTTCCAGCTTTGATGCTTATCTCAAACGAGCCAATCAGATGGGGCAGCGACTCTTGATAGAAATCAAGACCAGCAGCTTGGACTCAGCTGATATGATGGACCGTTTCCTGAGCCAATACGGAGCCAACATCAAGGTTTATGGCCACCAGATTCAGTCATTGGACTATCAGGTTATTGACAAGACTGTCCAGTATGATGAGAGCATACCGACCTTCTTTATCCTGCCCTACAATACTATTTTCCCACGAACACAGGCTTCCGGCTATACGATGGAGTACTCGACCCTCGATGAAAACTTTGTCGATAAGCTATGGACGACGGATAAGAAGCTTTATGACTGGACCATCAATGATGCAGACAGTATCGGTAAATCCTTCCGCTTGGGTGTTGATGGCATGATTACCGATGATTTGGAGCTGGTGCAGAGCTCTATCAAGGAACTGCAAAACAATCCTGACTATGCCCTGCTTTTGATGAGCAAGGCAGCGGATTTGCTTAATTTTGTGTAGTGGACTAGTGAGAAAACGCCTATAAATCAAAAAAGACTGAGATTCTTCAGTCTTTTTTGCTGGTTCGAGTATTGCTTGACTTATGTTTAGTCAAGTTGGAAGGTTATTTATCTTGCTTAAAATGGCAATTTGCCTGCGAAAGCGCCCATTTTCTTCTGAGTGGCCTCATCAATCTGAGCCAGCGCGTGATTCAGGGCTTGTGCAGTCATCTCTGACAGAGTTTCCAAATCTTCAGGATCCACAACGGCTGGATTGAAGTCAATGCTGACTACTTTTTTATCGCCAGTCAGTTTTGCGATGACTAAATCTTGGGCTGATTTCCCAGTGAATTCTGTTGCAGCTAGTTCTGCCTGTCCTTTCTCCATTTGTTTTTGAAGCTTTTGTGCTTGCTTCATCATGCTTTGCATGTTCATCATAAGATTTTCTTTCCTTTCTCTAGCAAGGGCTCAGCCCTTGGTAATCTTCACTCTTCAAATTATATCATTTTTTGGAAAAGTGGCAAGAAGCAGAGCCAGAGTTTTTCCATAATGAAAAGCAGGCTATGCTCTTATAAGAGGAATGTGTATCGTATTGAGAATTTTTGATGAAACATAGTTGACGCGAGCCGTGCTCTTTTAATCGCTTGTCTCGTCCAAATCTTCGTTCATATTAAAGTTCATGGTCGGCAAATCCAGACTAGATTGCTCCAAATCTACCGTCAGCTGATAGTCGGTCTTATCACGGACGGTATGCTCAAAGTCCGTAGTATAAAGGACGAGGCGCAGTTGATCTCCTTTTTTCATCTTATAGATAGTTGGTTGTAGTTCAAAGGAAAATTCTAGCCATTGGTCAGGAGTGACTTCTTCGACAGTCAGTAGGTTGGTCCGGTTTTGCAGGTTGATGAAGCCTTTGGTGATGACGCGATGAGGCGTTTCAGTATGGGGGAGTTCAACCAGATTGTCCAGCATATAGTAGCGGCCGTTATCCATGACTCTAGGCTCAATAGGAGTAGGAATCGGTGTGAGGCGTTTAGCAGGTCCGAAGTCCAGCAATTGAGCAGAAATCAATCCCTTATCAGTGCTGGATTTGAGGCGAAGATTGAGCTGGGTGGCTCCGTTAAGGAAAAGGTCCTTTTCCAAGGTCCAGTCCAGACTAATCTGGTTGACCTTGCCTTCAAAAAGCTCAGTCTTAAAGCTTTGGTAATTTTTAGCAAAACGATTATAGTCTTCTTCTGGATATTGATTTTGGATAGATTGGCAGTCTTGGCCTAGTTGGAGATGAAGATTCTGCTCTTGTCCGCCGAAGTCTTCCAAGGTTAGCCAACTTTGAGCTTGGCTGTTGTCCTGCCAGATGACTGCTGGCAGCTCGAAGTCTGATTCATAGCCCAGCAGTTTCTTGCTCAGCAGAGCATTGATAGACTCACGGAAGTCAATGGACTGCCAGTTGTTCATGTAAACATGGGCACCGTTATGGAAGAAAAGATGCTTTTTGATGTGGGGCGGTAAGGCTCGGAACATATTATAGACATGAAGGGGTTTGACATTCCAGTCTTGAGAGCCATGGGTGAAGACGACTTCGGCCTTGACCTTATCTGCGTGGAGCAGGTAGTTGCGGTCATGCCAAAATTGATTGTAATCCCCAGTTTGCCGGTCTAGGTCTTTGCGCTGCTGCTCTAGGCTTTGCTGATAAGCGTCGTTGTTGCGCAGGTAGTCACCAGCCCTCAGGTTGCGGGAGTAGGTCAGTTCGGTCAGGGATTCAAAATCCTCTCCTGGATAGCCGCCAGGACTGGTAACGAGGCCGTTTTCGCGGTAGTAATTGTACCAAGAAGAAATCCCAGCTTCAGCGATAATGACCTCCAAACCATCTACGCCAGTCGTTGCCAGCCCGTTGGACATGGTGCCCAGATAGGAGATACCGGTCGTAGCCACTTTTCCGTTGGACCAAGTGGCCTTGATTTCCCGTTGGCGAGTGTGGTCGGTGAAGGCTCGGCAGCGGCCGTTGAGCCAATCAATAACGTTCTTATAAGCCTCGATCTGCTGATAGTCACCGCTGGTCATCAGTCCTTCAGAGTCTTTAGTTCCTACGCCAGACACATAGAGATTGGCAAAGCCGCGGGGTAGCAAGTAATCATTGAGCGTGTAGGTGCCGATATGACCCAGTTTTTCCTCGGCTTCAGAGACTTCTTGGGCAGGAGCTGGCGAATCCAGTTGGAACAATTTGAGCTCAGGATCTTGTACTATGATTTGATGAGGTTCTTTTTTTACTAAGTCCACATTCATATCATGGAGAGCTTTGTCGCTGGCGGGGTCATTGGTTCCTTGATGATAAGGAGAAGCGGTCATAACTGCAGGAATTTGTCCTTGATAGCGGGGCCGGATAATGCTGACCTTGATGAGGTCTGGACGGCCGTCTCGATCAGTATCCACACGTGATTCCACATAGACTACCTCACGGATAGCATCATGGCTGGAAAAGGTTGCCAGGCTC
>ERZ772971.2012-NODE-2012-length-11453-cov-2.805668_pt1 | contig 11453 bp, 8 predicted proteins | sample MGYA00511943_ERZ772971 | MGnify/ENA primary metagenome ERZ772971 (study PRJEB29015, sample SAMEA2737929) | human oral metagenome | biome: human oral; feature: human-associated habitat; material: dental | place: China | collected 2144 ... | reverse complement strand
GATGCTTCCTACGATGTCTCCAATAATTGCTCCTAACATAGCTGTAGCCTTGCGTGATTTGTGTGAAGTGTTGGTGATACTTCAGGCGTAGCCTCAGCCCCCTTGGCAGGGAGGTTCTCCGAGGTAGATGCATTCAATGACAGAGGTTTATTCGTATGCCGCTCCGTGCAAAGTTAGCAAGTTCTTCTCTTAGCCCTTACCCCTTGGAGCTTCGGCTTAGAGCTTCGCAGTCGTCCTGCCTTCGGCTTTTTGCCCTAATTTTGTAGTGCTGGTCCTCCACGTGGATGCCTCAGCATCCCGATGATACCGACACCTATAATATATATGTGTATGAGACGAACCGATACATCTGCTGCGCTCTTCGAGCGCGCCTCGCAGTATATCCCTGGCGGGGTCAATAGCCCCGTGCGTGCCTTCCGCTCGGTAGGCCTCACCCCCCTCTATATCGATCACGGCAAGGGCGCCCACGTCTTTGACGTCGATGGCAACGAATACATGGACTACATCAGCTCCTGGGGACCCCTACTCCTCGGGCACGCTTACCCTCCCATCCAGGAGGCTATCCGCCGTGAGCTGGAGAAGGGAACAAGCTACGGGGCGTGCAATGCGCGTGAGGTCGAGATGGCTGAGCTTATTTGCACGAAGTTCTTCCCCTCGGTAGAGCGTGTGCGCATGGTGAACTCGGGGACGGAGGCGACGATGAGTGCCGTCCGTCTGGCGCGTGGCTTCACGGGTCGCGACAAGATCATCAAGTTCGAGGGCTGCTACCACGGCCATGCCGATACCTTCCTCATCTCGGCAGGCTCGGGGCTGGCTACCTTTGGTCAGACATCGAGCGCTGGTGTGACGAAGCACATCATCGAGGACACGCTGGTAGCTACCTACAATGATATCGAGAGCGTGCGCCGCACCCTCGAGGCGCATCGTGGGAAGGTCGCTGCTATCATCCTCGAGCCGATCATGGGCAATATGGGGCTCATCCCTCCCGCACCAGGCTTCCTCGAGGAGCTGCGCCGTGTGACGGAGGAAGAGGGCGTGCTGCTCATCTTCGACGAAGTCATCAGCGGCTTCCGTGCTGCCCGTGGTGGTGCGCAGGAACTCTATGGTATTCGTCCTGACCTCACCTGCCTCGGGAAGATCATCGGTGGGGGCCTCCCCGTCGGGGCCTTCGGTGGTCGTGCCGACATCATGGATCGCTTGGCGCCGCTCGGCGATGTCTATCAGGCAGGGACGCAGGTATCACGATGCTCCAGACGCTCGCCGAGCCGGACTTCTATACCCGTCTTGAGGAGAAGGGGCAGGCCTTCGAAGCAACGATCCGTCCTATCCTCGACCGCTATACCGACCGCCTCTCATACAATCGTGTGGGCTCGCTCTCGACGATCTTCTTCACACCCGGTGGCGTGCACTCGAATGCCGATGCTAAGCGCTCCGACACGGAGGCCTATGCCCGCTACTTCCGTGGCATGATCGAGCGTGGGATCTACCTGCCCCCCTCACAGTTTGAGTGTATCTTCCTCTCGATGGCTCACAGCCGTGAGGACTTCGACCGCACCGCTACCGCTATGGATGAGGTGCTCCGTGAGGTCTTCGGCTAACGGCTCTCCCGCCTATTCATCCCTATCTATCCCTATGCAATACCTACAGCTGACTATCAGCTACCACTACGATAGTGCCGCCACGTCTCTCCGTGATGAGGATCTTAGCGACTGGCTCATCGCCGAGCTGGGGCCCTTGGGCTTCGATAGCTTCGAGCAAGATGCCTACGAGCTGAAGGCCTTCATCCCTACGGAGCAGTACGACGCTGACGCGACCCGCGAGCTCCTCGATGGCTTTCCCGTCGCAGGCTTCTCCTATACGCTTACAGCGGAGGAGCTGCCCGACATCAACTGGAATGAGGAGTGGGAGAAGAATTACTTCCAGCCCATCCTCCTCGGCGATGGCGCGTGCCTAATCCGTGCGCCCTTCCATGATCCACGTCCCGAGGTGCCTCTGGAGATCATCATCAATCCCAAGATGGCCTTCGGTACGGGCAATCACGAGACGACCTCCCTCGTCGGGGAATGGATCCTCTCGCACGACGTCTCGGGACAGCGTGTCCTCGATATGGGCTGCGGTACGGGTATCCTTGGCCTCATCGCTCTCAAGCGTGGCGCACGTCACCTCACGGCGATTGATATCGACCCTTGGGCTTATGCCAATGTGCAGGAGAATGCCGCACTCTCAGGCGTCACCATCGACGAAATGCTCTGCGGAGATGCAGCCCTCCTCGAGGGACGCGAAGGCTACGACCTCATCTTGGCGAACATCACGCGAAATATCCTGCTCGAGGATATGCCCCGCTACCGCGAGGTGATGCTCCCTGGCGCACGTCTCATCCTCAGCGGCTTCTACGAGGAGGATATACCGCTCCTGCGTGCTCGAGGCGAAGAGCTTGGCCTCACCTTCGTCAGTAGCGAAGTGCGCCAGCGCTGGAGCCGTGTCGAGCTACTCCTCCCTGCTTAGCCCACGAAAGACGAACATTCACACCCTACATTATGATACATAAGAACCTCTTTGGCGCCCTCGCCTTGACTGCGCTCACGCTCACCGCACCCGTGGCAGCGAAGGCCGCTCCACAGCACAACCGCCCCCGCATCGTCGTCACGATGATGGTCGACCAGATGACGTGGGACTACCTCTATCGCTATCAGGCTCGCTTTGTCGAGGGTGGCTTCAAGCGCCTCCTCACGCAGGGCTTCAACTGCGAGAATACCCGCATCAACTACATCCCCGCCTATACCGCTATCGGCCACAGCTCCGTCCACACGGGTAGTGTCCCCTCGATCCACGGTATCGCAGGGAATGACTTCTTCAAGGATGGCAACCCCATCTACTGCACGCAGGATACGACGGTAAGCTCGGTCGGTGTACCCAACGGTGTCAGCGGGCAGATGTCTCCCCGCAACCTCCTCACGACGACCATCTCCGATGAGCTGCGTATCGCTACGAACTTTCGCTCGAAGACCATCGGTGTCGCTATCAAGGACCGTGCCTCCATCCTCCCCGCAGGCCACACGGCTAACGGTGCCTACTGGCTGGACGACAAGACGGGCAACTTCATCACCAGCACCTACTACATGCAGGACCTGCCCGAGTGGGTGAAGAAGTTCAACGCTCGTGGTCGTGTCGCTGAGCTCCTCAAGGACGGCTGGAACACGCTCTATCCTATCGACACCTATCGTGAGAGCACGGCCGACGCTGTGCCTTACGAACAGCCTTGGGATAAGGACGGCAAGTTCCCCGCTACGCTTCCTCTCAACACCGCCGAGCTGGCGAAGGTCAAGGGCCCTGGCGTCATCCGCACCACGCCTATGGGGAATACACTGACCTTCGAGATGGCTAAGGCTGCTATCGAAGGGGAGAGCCTCGGCTCGCGTGCTGACGAGACGGACTTCCTCGCTATGAGCCACTCGGCTACCGACTATGTGGGTCACCGCTACGGTACCTTCGCTGTCGAGACTGAGGATACCTACCTCCGTCTGGATAAGGACCTCGCCGACTTCTTCCGCTACCTCGATGGGCGCTTCGGTCGTGACGGCTACCTCTTCATCCTCACTGCCGACCACGCTGCTGCGCACAACCTCACCTTCGACCGTGACCACAAGATCCCCGGGCAGGCCTTCCGTAGTGATCTGGCTCGCCGTATCGCCGACTCCGCAGCCTGTGCTTATATCGGGCGTGATGCTCAGATCGTCCGTGGGTATATGAACTATCAGGTCTTCTTCCGTCAGGACCTCATCGACTCGCTTGGTGTCAATCGCCACGGCCTCTATCAGGCGATCTGCAAGGCGCTCAAGGACAAGCTCCCTGGTGTGGCGTATGCTGTACCTGCCGAAGAAGTCGCTATGGCTGCGATCCCCGATGCGATCAAGACGCGTATCATCAACGGCTACCGCCAGGGGCGCAGTGGTGAGATCTTCATCGTGCCCGATCCAGGGTGGTACTCGAAGTCAGGTACTTCGCTGCCGCAGGGTACGACGCACGGCGTGTGGTCTCCCTACGACACGCACATCCCCCTCATCTTCATGGGGCATGGCGTCCGTGCAGGCCATCTCTATCGCGAGACGTATATCACGGATATCGCCGCTACGCTGGCAGCTCTCCTGAAGACGCAGTACCCCTCAGGCTGCATCGGCCATCCTATCACCGAAGCCTTCGCACCCGCCGCGACTTCGGCTGCCCCCGCTGCCTCCACGACGCGCCGCAGATAGCCTCTTTTCTCCGGAATAACCACCTTACATCCGCGCCCGATACCCCAGCTGGTATCGGGCGCGGATGCTTTGTATAGGGGTGCTGATAGACTTTCTCTATGGAGGTGGGAAGTTCGTGGAGCTATATTGAGCTATCTTTGCACTCCATATCTCTATTTATCACAAATGAACAGGAAAGATTACGAAATTATGGCACCCGTGGGCTCCTATGAGTCGCTCATGGCGGCTATCAATGCGGGTGCTGACTCCATATACTTCGGTATCGAAGGCCTCAACATGCGCTCGAAGAGTGCGAATAACTTCACCACCGAAGATCTATATAAGATCGCGGCGATCTGCCGTGAGCATGATGTCAAGAGCTATCTCACCGTCAATACGATCATCTACGACGAAGACCTTGAGCTCATGCGCAAGATCATTGACTCGGCGAAGGATGCCGACGTCTCGGCTATCATCGCTGCCGACGTCGCCCCTATGCTCTACGCGCGTAGTATCGGTGTCGAAGTCCACCTCTCCACCCAGCTTAATATCACCAACGTCGAGGCGCTACGCTTCTATGCGCAGTTCGCTGACGTTGTGGTCTTGGCGCGTGAGCTGAATATGGATCAGGTCGCTGCCATCCATAAGGCGATCATCGAGGAGCCCATCGTCGGCCCTGCTGGCGAGCCCATCCGTATCGAGATGTTCGCCCATGGCGCCCTCTGTATGGCCGTCTCGGGTAAGTGCTACCTCAGCCTGCACGAGCAGGGTAAGAGCGCTAACCGTGGCTCCTGCTCGCAGATCTGCCGCCGCTCCTACGAGGTGAAGGATAAGGAGACGGGCATCGAGCTTGAGATCGACAACCAGTACATCATGTCGCCCAAGGACCTGAAGACGATCCACTTCCTCAATAAGATGCTTGATGCTGGTGTACGCGTCCTCAAGATCGAGGGCCGTGCGCGTGGTCCCGAGTATGTCGATACCGTCGTGCGTGCTTACCGCGAGGCTGTCGATACCTATTGCGCGGGGAACTTCACCACGGACAATGTCGAGAAGTGGGACAACCACCTCGGGCAGGTCTTCAACCGCGGCTTCTGGGACGGCTATTATCTCGGCCAGCGCCTCGGCGAATGGACGTCGAGCTACGGCTCTTCGGCTACGAAGCAGAAGATCTACGTCGCTAAGACGACGAAGTACTTTGGTAAGGTCGGTGTCGGGGAGTTCGCCGTCGAGAGTGGCGAGCTGAAGGTCGGTGATGAGATCATCATCACGGGGCCGACGACGGGGCTTGTGCGCTTTGTCGTCGAAGAGATCCGCGTGGACATGGAGCCTGTAGAGAAGGCCGTCAAGGGTCAGCTCTGCTCGATCGCTGTGCCTGAGAAGGTGCGCCCAGGCGATCGCCTCTATCTCTTCACCGATCGTAAGGTGATGCAGTAGCCTCACCTCTTTCTCCCTTACAGCCTGCTTGATTCGGCGGGCTTAATGACACATCCCCACGGAAAAGCTCCGTGGGGATGTGTCGTATATGGGGTGGGGGAGTGGAGCGGAGGGATATTGCTCTCTGCGGGGGAGTGATGTGAACCTATATTGGTCGCTGGGCTGACCTATATAGGTTACGCTGGCTACCTATATAGCTTCGTGTGACGACCAATATAGGTTCACCCAGCGACCAATATAGGTCGGAGCAATGACCAATAGTCATTCGGCTTTAGAGCAGTATTCATCCGTATGCGAACGAGTAGTTGTTTGCGCCTTGACTTACCGAGCTTCATTCGCGAAGCCTATAAATACATGGAGTCGTATAGTGTAGGGGGAGGGGAGTGGCACGGCTATCTGACAGGCTTTCCCGATAGGGGGAAAGTAACCAGTACTGGTCGCACGACGAACCAGTACTGGTCACCATAGTCAAGCAGTACTGGTCACTCGCGCGAGCAGTACTGCTCGCTTCGCTGACCAGTACTGGTTGCTTTTTGCCCCTTCAAAGGCGCTTATATCTCAGTGCCTTGCAAGGGGCGATTTTTCTCCCCGCTTCGGGTGCTTCGCTCGTCCGCTATGCCTCACTATCCGATCCCTACTAATTATCCTCCGTACTACTGTAATGCCGTGAACTGCGCGCTGCACCGCTTGGAGAGCGTAGTCAAGTAGCCTATATGTATATAGGTAAGGGCGACAAATTTGCCTGGGGTGTTTGGTGGATAAATAATTTGTTATACCTTTGCACTCGCAACTGAATGCTGCTCATGTGGTAGGCGGTTGACATTGGGAGGCCCATTCGTCTATCGGTTAGGACGCAAGATTTTCATTCTTGAAAGGGGGGTTCGATTCCCCCATGGGCTACGATAACAACAAAAAGAAAAGATACAAATGGCAAATCATAAGTCATCCATCAAGAGAATCCGTCAGACCAACGCTCGTCGTCTGCACAACCGCTACTACGCCAAGACGGCTCGTAACGCTGTGCGTCGCTTCCGTGCGCTGACCGATGCTGCTGAAGCTCGCGCTGCTCTGCCTCAGCTCAGCTCGATGCTCGACCGCCTCGCTGGCAAGAAGATCATCCACAAGAACAAGGCTGCAAACCTCAAGAGCAAGCTCGCTAAGCAGATCGCACGCCTCGGCTAAGAGTAGCCACTCTCCCCATCTGCTGTCAAGCGCCTCCCCTCGGGAGTGAGTGAGACAGAATTCAGGCGGCCCCTTCGTCTATCGGTTAGGACGCAAGATTTTCATTCTTGAAAGGGGGGTTCGATTCCCCCAGGGGCTACCAAGCAAGAAGCACCGACATCCTCCTCGTGAGGTATGTCGGTGCTTCGCTTTTATATACCATGATATGGGCACGATGTGCTTATGATGCAGAGGGCGTGTGGCCTCGATAGGGGCGAGAAGCTCTGCGGTAAAGGGAGTAACCCCCTACATAGCAGGCGGTAAGAGTGCGCACCGAGGGAAATTCCGTATCTTTGTAGAAGCTCTATGCCCTACTGGCGGCGGGGCTACTACAGCACCTCCTTGTGGGAGCTGCATCAAAAAGTATAATCGATAGACGAATGAAATCAAGACGAATATTGTATATCTCGCAGGAGATCTTCCCTTACCTCCCCGAATCCGATATCGCGACGACGGCACGTCAGCTGCCGCAGGGGATTCAGGAGCTGGGTAATGATATCCGCATCTTCATGCCCCGCTTCGGTGTCATCAACGAGCGCCGCAATCAGCTGCATGAAGTCATCCGCCTCTCGGGGATCAACATGATCATCAATAACAATGACCATCCGCTGATCATCAAGGTCGCTTCACTGCCGACCGCCCGCCTGCAGGTATACTTCATCGACAACGATGATTTCTTCAAGCGTAAGACCGTCTTTGACGTCGACCCCAAGGTAGGTAACGACAACGACGAGCGCTCGATCTTCTTCGTGCGTGGTGCCCTCGAAGCCATCAAGAAGCTCCGCTGGATCCCCGATATCATCCACTGCCACGGTACCTTCACTGCGCTGGGTATGCTCTATCTGAAGAAGTACTATCACGATGATCCCTGCCTGAAGAAGGCCAAGATCATCTACTCGCTCTACGATGAGCCCGCTCCCGTAGAGATCCCCGACACGCTCTTCAAGTGCCTGAAGTTCGACAAGATCAAGCCCGCAGCACTCTCCGTGCTCGATGGCAAGACCGACTATGAGGCACTGAACCGCCTGGCCATCCACTACGCCAACGGGGTCGTACAGGGCAGCGCCGAGATCTCGCCCAGCCTCAAGCAGTACATCGACGAGAGTGGGGTGCACTTCCTCCCCTATACTCCTGTCGAAGGGTGCGCAGAGGTGTATAATGAATTCTATAAGAAGATCCTCCCATGATGAAGCTTGCTTCAGCTCTATATGTAGGCCTCCTCTCGCTGGGCCTTGTGACGCTCTCCTCCTCCTGCGCCGAGGACAACCTCTCGCGTATCGGTGAGAGCATCCAGCCTAACCTCGACAAGGTCACCGGGCGTGCGACGACGATCACCTTCGACGCCACCACGGTAGCCACCCCTACGCTCTATACCGATGGTACGACTTCGCTCCTCGGTACGCTCATCGACGAGACGGGCTCGACCGTCACGGGTGAGTTCATCAAGCAGATCCGTACTGCCGAAGGGGTTGCCTTTGAGGATGCTGACAACGCCCAGCTGACCATTGACTCGGTCTACTTCCGTATCTATTCGGACCGCACCGAGGGGAATGCAGATGCCCAGATAAAGGTCAACGTCTATAAGCTCGCTCAGCCCGTCACCACGGCTGGTACCTCGAGCCAGACGCTCGGCCAGTACCGCACGGGCGCGACGCTCTTGGGTTCTGCTACTATCCAGCCCAGCGCTGGGACACTCATCCAGCAGAACTCTAAGCGAAGCTATTTCTACACCATCCCTCTGGATGTGAGCCTGGGGAAGCACTTCCTCGATGCGACGCGCTCGGCGACGCTGAAGAGTGCCTTCAACTCGCAGTCGCGCTTTGACCGCGAGATCTTCCCTGGCTTCTACGTAGCACCTGTCACGGGTCGTGGCTTCCTCCTCGAGGTCACGGAGGTCGCTCTTATGATCCACTACAGCGTGCCCAAGAAGGATAAGCCCGCCGAGCGCGTGAAGTACGTGAAGACCTTCGTCGATACGAAGCTTACCTCACGCCTGAACGCTCTGAGCAGCGGCGACATCTCGAGCCTCACGGCTTCCTCCACGGAGTACACCTACGTCAAGGGTCCCGCTGGCGTGACGACGAAGTACACGCTCTCGGTGAGCGAGCTGCAGAAGCTCCTCACTTCCGCTCCTAAGCCCACCACGACGCCCGTGCCCAGTGACTTCATCGGCCGCACTTGGATGCTTGCTAATGCGAACTTCTCCGTCAAGGTCAATAGCCCCGAAGGGCAGCGCACGAACCAGCCCGACTACCTCCTGCTCCTCCCCTCAGATAAGGTGACGGAGTTCTTCTCGGCCGATGTGCAGGCCGTCAGGTCGGGTAAGTCGTATCTCTCTGAGCCCTATAGCGCCAGCGACAAGGCGTATAAGTTCAAGAACATCGCCCGCATCGTCACCGAGCATCTGGCGAAGTACGCCACCTACTCCACCGCTACGGGCTGGACGATCTCCACGCCACTGGAGCTGAGCCTCGTACCCGTATCGGTGACGTCATCGGGCTCCAACGGCTCTGTGAGCATCGCTGAGCTCATCCGTCCGAGCTTCCTCCGCCTCTCGAAGGCTACCACGGACCTTCAGGTGAGCTTCGTGAGCGTACAGCTCCAGCAGCAGTAAACCCCTATCTGACGCCCACAGAGAACAGGCCTCGTCACCCCGAGAACCCCCTGCTCTCTGTGGGCGTCACTCTATACACTACCTAAGCACATATACGACTACGTCTATGCAGTCCTCCATCAAGCTCCGCCTGACGGTGATGAACTTCCTCCAGTTTGCAGTCTGGGGGGCCTACCTTACTTCTATGGGGCGCTACCTCGGTACCGCAGGCTTCGGCTCCGAGATCGGGAACTTCTACGCCATGCAAGGTCTCGTGTCGCTCTTCATGCCTGCTCTCATGGGTATCGTCGCTGACCGCTGGATCCCAGCACAGCGCCTCTTGGGTCTCTGCCATACCTTCGCAGGGATGCTGATGCTCGGCGTCTTCCTCTACACGCAGACCGACACGCCCTCTTATCCCACCCTCTTTGTGCTCTACTCGCTGAGTGTCGCCTTCTACATGCCGACGCTGGCACTGAGCAACTCCGTGGCCTACACCTCGCTCGATCAGGCGGGGCTGGATCTGGTGAAGAGCTTCCCTCCGATCCGTGTCTTCGGTACGGTGGGCTTCATCTGCACGATGATCACGGTGAGCCTGCTCGGTCTTGAGGCTACGAGTGGGCAGTTCGCTGTCTCGGCTATCATCAGCCTCGTCCTCGCGCTCTACGCGCAGACGCTACCCAACTGCCCCACGGCTCCCAAGGGGCAGAGCAAGAGCCTTGTTGAAGCCCTCGGCCTACGTGCTTTCGTGCTCTTCAAGCAGCGTAAGATGGCGCTCTTCTTCATCTTCTCGATGCTCCTCGGCGTCAGCCTGCAGATCACCAATGGCTTTGCTAACCCCTTCATCAGCACCTTCGGTGATATCCCTGCTTATGCTGATACCTTCGGCGTGAAGTACGCGAATATCCTCATCTCCCTCTCGCAGCTCTCCGAGACGCTCTGCATCCTGCTCATCCCCTTCGCGCTGCGTCGCTTCGGTATCCGCCGTGTGATGCTCATCGCTATGGTGGCGTGGGTCCTGCGCTTTGCCCTCCTCGGTCTTGGTAACCCAGGTAGCGGCGTATGGCTCTTCCTGCTGAGTATGATCGTCTACGGGGTGGCCTTTGACTTCTTCAATGTGTCGGGCTCGCTCTTCGTGGACAAGGAGACTGACCCCTCGATTCGCTCCAGTGCCCAAGGCCTCTTTATGATCATGACCAATGGTATCGGTGCGACGCTTGGCTCGCTCGGTGCGCAGGCGGTGATCAATCACTTCGTCTACTCCGAGCACGACACGACGGCGATCCTCGCAGGCTGGAGCATGAGCTGGTACATCTTCGCTGCCTATGCTGCTGTCGTAGCAGTGCTCTTCGCGCTGCTCTTCCGCTACAATACCGCCACCGAGGCGAAGTAGTGCACCCGTCCTCGTCCCTTATCCCTCTTGTAGCCTCACTGAGCCGATGAATATCGCCTTCGATGCCAAGCGCATTACACACAATGCTACCGGCCTCGGGAACTACAGTCGCTTCGTGCTCGACACGCTCACGGAGTTCCGCCCAGAGAACCGCTATCTGCTCTTCTCGCCCTCCACGGGTGACCCCTCGCTTTACAAGCGCTTGCTGTCCAATCGCTCGGTGCGGCTCATCACGCCTCATCGTGCACTGGCCTTCGCAGGGGGCAATCTCTGGCGCAACTTCTCCGTAGCCTCGCGCTGCCGTACGGAGCAGGTCGACCTCTTCCACGGGCTGACCAATGAGCTTCCCATCGGGCTGTACAACGCCCAGCGCATAGGTACGGTCGTCACCATGCACGACTTGGCCTTCATCCGCTACCCGCAGTTCTACAAGCCCATTGACCGCCTGCTCTACCGCAAGAAGTACGGCGCTTCGGCTCGTCATGCCGACCACGTCATCACCGTGAGCGACCAGACGCGCCGCGATGTCATCGATATCTTCGGCATCGAGGAGGAGCGTGTGACGACGGTCTATCAG
>ERZ772971.2011-NODE-2011-length-11453-cov-19.014301_pt1 | contig 11453 bp, 8 predicted proteins | sample MGYA00511943_ERZ772971 | MGnify/ENA primary metagenome ERZ772971 (study PRJEB29015, sample SAMEA2737929) | human oral metagenome | biome: human oral; feature: human-associated habitat; material: dental | place: China | collected 2144 ... | reverse complement strand
CCAGTTTGGTGGTTTGTGCCACGGCTTCGTAAGTCAATGTACCGGAACGGGAAATAATACCGATGCGGCCTGGAGTGTGGATGTGGCCCGGCATAATACCGATTTTGCACTCACCCGGAGTAATCACGCCCGGACAGTTAGGGCCGACTAAGCGGGTACCGTTGCCGTTGGTTTCCAAGTAACGTTTGGCTTTGAGCATGTCCAGAGTCGGCACGCCTTCGGTAATCACAACCACCAAGCCTACGCCTGAATCAACGGCTTCAACGATAGAATCCAAAACAAACGGAGCGGGAACGTAAATTACGGATGCGTCTGCGCCGGTTTCTTTAACCGCTTCTTTCATGGTGTTGAACACGGGCAGGTTCAGATGGGTTTGACCGCCTTTGCCCGGGGTTACGCCGCCGACGACTTTAGTGCCGTAAGCCAGAGCTTGTTCGGAGTGGAAAGTACCGTTTTTACCGGTGAAACCTTGAACCAATACTTTGGTGTCTTTATTAATCAATACGCTCATTCTTTTCTCCTTAGGCGTTTACGGCTGCGACAATTTTTTCGGCTGCGTCATTCAGACCGTCGGCGGAAGTCAGTTTCAGACCTGATTCGTTCAGGATTTTCGCGCCGAGTTCGGCGTTGTTGCCTTCCAGACGGACAACGACAGGCACGTCAACGTTGATCTCTTTCACAGCTGCCACGATGGCTTCCGCAATCATGTCGCAACGGACGATACCGCCGAAGATGTTGATCAATACGCCTTTGACGGATTTGTCTTCGAGAATCAGTTTAAACGCTTCAACTACGCGCTCTTTGGTCGCGCCGCCGCCTACGTCCAAGAAGTTGGCAGGTTGGCCGCCTTTGAGTTTGATGATGTCCATGGTTGCCATCGCCAAACCTGCGCCGTTCACCATACAGCCGATGTTGCCTTCCAGCGCAACGTAGTTCAGGTCGAATTCGGAGGCTTTCAGCTCGCGTTCGTTTTCTTGGGATTTGTCGCGCAATTCGGCGATTTTCGGCAGGCGGTAGAGCGCGTTGCTGTCGATGCCGATTTTGCCGTCCACGCAGGCCAGCGCGCCGTTTTCGCGGACTGCCAGCGGGTTCACTTCAAACAGGGCGAAGTCATTTTCGACAAACGCTTTGTACGCGCCGGTCATCAGTTTGACGAATTCGTTGATTTGTTTGTCTTTCAAACCCAGTTGGAACGCCACTTCACGCGCTTGGCAGGGTTGCAGACCGACCAGCGGGTCAACGGTTACTTTGAAGATTTTTTCAGGAGTTTCGGCGGCAACTTTTTCGATTTCCACACCGCCTTCGGTCGAAGCCATGAATGTGATGCGACGGGTAGAACGGTCAACCACAGCGCCCAAATACAGCTCGGTTTGAACAGGATACATGTCTTCGCAAACCAAAACGCTGTTGACAGGTTGGCCGTTGGCATCAGTTTGGTAAGTTACCAAGTTGGTGCCAATCAGGCTTTCAGCCACTTCTTTAGCTTCTTCGCGGCTTTTAACGACTTTTACGCCGCCCGCTTTACCGCGGCCGCCGGCGTGTACTTGTGCTTTGACAACAGCGAATTTGCCGCCCAATTTGTCGTAAGCTGCAGCGGCTTCTTCGCCGTTGTGTGCCAAAATACCGCCTTGTACGGGCAAACCGTAGCTAGCCAGCAGTTCTTTAGCCTGATACTCGTGTAAATTCATGGATTTCTCCTTAAGGTGAGTGGGTTTTAGGAATCGCCCTGCGGCCAATCCCATATTTTCAGACGGCCCTACTATTTACTGAAGGGCAACCACATCCGCGCCAGCAGATACATGGCTGCACCGCCTCCCCCGAGAATAAAAAAGACGATGCCTTTTTTACGCGAATTCGGGCAGAGCAGATAAACGGCAAGGCTGAAACTGATAAACAACAATGCCACGCGCCAAACCAATTCTTTGTCTTTGAAACGGTTGAGCGTATAAGTTTCGGTCATCATCACATACATCTGCCACAATGCGGCCATACACATGCTGATGATGCCCATCGGTATAAAGAAAATACCGACTATTTCTTTGTTCATAATGAATGTAAATGCTGTTTGTTTGTCTGACGGAATTATAAATCAGAAAACGAAGCTCTCGAAACATTCAATTTGTCGAAGGCCTTAAGGCCGTCTGAAAAATTTCAGACGGCCTTAATGTCTATCAACCGTGCAAAGCGCGTTTGTCGGCCGCCAATGCAGCTTCGTGAACCACTTCGGACAAGGTTGGGTGGGCATGGATAATGCGGGCGATGTCTTCGCTGCTGGCGAAGAATTCGAGCGCAGTCACGCCTTCGGTAACCAATTCGCTGACAACCGGGCCGATCATGTGGACGCCCAAGATGCGGTCGGTTTTGGCATCTGCCAATACTTTAACCGTACCTTTGGCTTTGCCCATGGCCAATGCGCGACCGTTCGCACCGAAACCTGAAGTACCTTTTTTGTACTCCACGCCTTCGGCTTTGAGCTGCTCTTCGGTTTTACCCACCCAAGCGATTTCAGGGTCGGTGTAAATAACAAACGGTACGTTGTTGAAATCGATATGCGGTTTTTGACCAGCAATGCGCTCAGCAACGGCAACGCCTTCGTCGCTGGCTTTGTGTGCCAACATTGGGCCGCGAACCACGTCGCCGATTGCCCATACATTAGGCAGGTTGGTACGGCATTCGCCATCTACTTTGATAAAGCCGCGTTCGTCTTTTTCCAAGCCTACGGCTTCGGTATTCAGGCCTTTGGTGTTTGGAATACGGCCGATGGCAACGATCAGTTTGTCGAATACTTCGGTTTTGGCTTCGCCGGCGGCAGTTTCGTAAGCAACGGAAACGCCTTTGCCTTCAGATTTGATGTCGCCGATTTTCACGCCCAATTCAATGCTCAAGCCTTGCTCTTTAGTGAAGTATTTGAAGGCTTCTTTGGCGATTTGTTGGTCGGCTGCAGCCAGGAAGGTCGGCGCAGCTTCAAGAATGGTAACTTCTGCACCCACGCGGTTCCATACGGAACCCATTTCCAGACCAATCACGCCGGAACCGATCACGCCGAGTTTAGCAGGCACTTCGGTCAGGTTCAATGCGCCTTCGTTGTCCAAAACGTTCACGTTGTCGATAGCGACTTGTGGCAGCGGACGCGGTACGGAACCGGTCGCTACGATGACGTGTTTGGCTTCGATAACGGTTTTCTCGCCTTTGTTATCAACTTCGATTTGGTAAGCATCGCCATTTTTACCGGCAAAGGAAGCAGTACCGAACAGGCTGGTTACTTTGTTTTTTTGGAACAGGAATTTCACGCCGCCGGTCAGCTTGGTCACGATGGCATCTTTGCGCTCAATCATTTTGGCCGCGTCGAATTTTACGTTGCCGACAGTGATACCGTGTTCGGCAAAATCGTGTTGCGCAGCGTGGAAATGTTCGCTGGATTGCAACAGGGCTTTGGAAGGGATACAGCCTACGTTCAAGCAAGTACCGCCCAATGCAGGGGCATTGCCTGCTTTGTTAACGCCTGCGTCAACGCAAGCGGTTTTGAAACCCAGTTGCGCGGCACGGATGGCGGCAACGTATCCGCCCGGGCCTGCACCAATCACTACTACATCATATTGAGACATCGTGTCATCCTTTGCTTTTAGCAGTATCTCAAAATAAAAACGATACTTTTTGTTTCTTTTTTATTTTGAATGACTGCGTTTTGATGGTTTTAAGAAAAGGCCGTCTGAAAGTCCATATCTGCCGATTCATTCGAATCAAATGTTTCAGACGGCCTCAATCGTTTGTTGAGCCTATTGTAGCACGATACTACATTACGCTACATCTAAATAAAAATTCAGACGGCCTTTTCATTAATAAATAAAAGGCCGTCTGAAACGATTACAGATCCAACAACAGGCGAGCTGGGTCTTCCAACGCGTCTTTAATGGCTACCAAGGTCAATACAGCTTCGCGGCCGTCGATGATACGGTGGTCGTAAGACAGAGCCAGATACATCATTGGACGGACAACAACTTGGCCGTTTTCAACCACAGCGCGCTCTTTAGTGGCGTGCATACCCAAAATCGCAGATTGAGGTGGGTTAATGATTGGGGTAGACATCATAGAACCGAAAGTACCGCCATTGGTAATACTGAATGTACCGCCGGTCAAATCTTCGATAGCGATTTTGCCGTCTTTGGCTTTTTTCGCGTAATCAACAATTGCTTGTTCGATGTCGGCAATACTCATTTGGTCGGCATCGCGCAGGATTGGTACAACCAAACCGCGTGGGCTGCCAATTGCAATACCGATGTCGAAGTAGCCGTGGTAAACGATGTCTTTACCGTCAACAGAAGCATTCACAACTGGGTATTTTTTCAGGGCGGCAACAGCGGCTTTAACGAAGAAGGACATAAAGCCCAGTTTTACGCCGTGTTCTTTCTCGAATTTATCTTTGTACTTCGCACGCAAGTCCATGATTGGTTTCATGTTGACTTCGTTGAATGTAGTCAAAATAGCGTTTTCTTGTTGAGAAGCCAGGAGGCGTTCTGCAACACGAGCACGCAGGCGGCTCATTGGTACGCGTTCTTCAGGACGTGCGCCGGCAGGAAGTGCAACAGCAGCAGCAGCGGCTGCGGCAGGTTTGGCAGCGGCATTTTGTACGTCTTCTTTCAATACGCGGCCGTCACGGCCGGAACCTTGCAATGCGTTCACGTCAACACCGGTCTCGGCAGCCAGTTTGGCGGCGGCAGGCATAGCGGCGTTGTTTTGTGCAGCAGCAGGAGCGGCGGCTGGGGCTGCTTCGGCAGGAGCGGCGGCAGGTGCTTCAGCAGCGGCAGTAGCAGCTGTATCGATACGTGCCAAAACTTGGTCGGCAACAACGGTTTCACCGTCTTGCGCTACGATTTCAACCAATACGCCGGCTTGTGGAGAAGGTACTTCCAAAACCACTTTGTCAGTTTCGATATCGATCAGGATTTCGTCACGGGCAACTGCTTCGCCAACTTTTTTCTTCCATTCCAAGAGCGTGCCTTCAGATACGCTTTCAGACAGCATAGGTACTTTTACATCAATAATCATTTTGTGTCTCCAATGGCCCTTTCAGACGGCCTGTTGTGTGTTTTTAATTCTGCATATGGGCATTCCGCCTGAGCAGCCTCAGACGGAATGCCACTTGATTTACAACGCCAAAGCGTCTTCAACCAATTGTTTCAATTGAGCAATGTGTTTGCTTGAGTAGCCCACTGCAGGCGATGCGCTGCTTGGACGACCGGCATAAGACAGTTTTTGCTCTTCGCTGATAACGTCTTCGATGCGGTGGCGGATTTGGTAGAACGCGCCTTGGTTTTTCGGCTCTTCTTGTGCCCAAACCACAGATTTTGCGTTCGGATATTTCGCCAGTTCAGCTTTAACCTCGTCGTATGGGAATGGATACAGCTGCTCAACGCGGACGATAGCAACATCATCTTCCAGTTTACGCTCAGCACGACCAGCTTCCAAGTCATAGTAAACCTGACCGGCACACAATACTACGCGTTTCACGCTGTCATTGCTTGCACGTTCGGCGGTATCGCCGATAACCGGACGGAAAGTCGAACCTTCGGTGAAGTTTTCCAGCGGGCTCATTGCACCTTTAAAGCGCAACAGGCGTTTGGACATGAAAATCACCAGCGGTTTGCGGTATGAACCCAAGACTTGACGTTGCAAGAGGTGGAACATTTGCGACGCTTCAGACGGCATGATGACTTGCATATTGTTCTCAGAACACAGTTGCAGCCAACGTTCTACGCGTGCAGAAGAGTGCTCAGGACCTTGACCGTCGTAACCGTGCGGCAGGATGGTGGTCAGACCGCACAAGCGACCCCACTTGGTTTCGCCTGAAGACAGGAATTGGTCAATAGTCACTTGCGCACCGTTGGCGAAGTCACCGAATTGAGCTTCCCAAATGGTCAGCTTGTCAGGTGCGGAGCAGGCAAAGCCGTACTCGAACGCCATCACGGCTTCTTCGTTCAAAATGGAGTCGATAACCAGGAACTCGCCCATGCCTTCGCCCATATGGCGCAAAGGAACATAAGTACCGTCGTCCCATTTTTCACGGTTTTGATCGTGCAATACTGCATGACGGTGTGAGAATGTACCACGGCCGGAGTCCTCACCGGAAATACGCACGCCATGACCTTTAGTCAGCAGGCTTGCGTATGCCAAGGTTTCGGCCATACCCCAGTCGATGGCTTGCTTGCCGGATGCCATGGCTTTACGCGCTTCAAGCACACGTTTTGCAGTCGGATGCAGGGCAAAGCCTTCCGGTACGGCGGTAAATTTCTCAGTAAGACGCTCAATATCTGCGGCAGGCAAACCGGTTTCGATGTGTTCGCGCCAATCTTTGCCTTGGTATTTGCTCCAATCGATTTGCGTACGTTGGAAGTTGCTTAAAGTTGTTTGTTCAACATGTTCGCCTTTGTCCAAAGCATCACGGTAAGCTTGGATGTAACCGTCAGCCTCAGCTTGAGTTACCACGCCTTCGGCAATCAGTTGCTCGGTGTACAAAGCACGCGCACCTGGGTGTTGCGATACTTTTTTGTACATCATCGGTTGGGTCAAGGTCGGGTCATCGCCCTCGTTGTGGCCCCATTTACGGTAGCAGACAACGTCGACCACGATGTCTTTATGGAATTTTTTGCGGTAATCCAAGGCAGCTTGGATGGCAAAGCAAACGCGTTCAGGATCATCGCCGTTCACATGGATAACCGGAGCAGAAACCATTTTCGCGATATCGGTACAGTATACGGTAGAACGGGTATCGCGGGTATCGGAAGTCGTAAAGCCGATTTGGTTGTTGATCACGATGTGAACAGTACCGCCGGTGGTATAACCGCGTGTTTTAGACAGGTTGAATGTTGCTTGGTTAACACCCAAACCGATAAATGCGGAGTCACCGTGAATCAATACCGGCAAGACTTTATCGCGGCCGTTTTCGCCCAAACGTTTTTGTTTGGCGCGTGCAGAACCTTCCACTACCGGATTCACGATTTCCAAGTGTGACGGGTTAAATGCCAAAGAAACGTGCATTGGGCCGTGTGGCGTAGCGATGTCGGAGCTGAAGCCCATGTGGTATTTCACGTCGCCGCTAGGCAATTTGATTTCGGCACGGCCTTCAAACTCAGCGAACAAATCGCTGGGTTTTTTGCCCAAAATGTTCACTAAAACATTCAGACGGCCACGGTGCGCCATACCGATGATGACTTCTTCCACGCCGTCTTTACCGGCATTTTGAATCAGGTAGTTCAAACCGGCAATCGCGCTTTCGCCGCCTTCTACACCAAAGCGTTTTTGGCCGACATATTTGGTATGCAGGTAGCGTTCCAGAGTTTCGGCGGCAGTCATTTCTTTCAAGATACGGCGTTTTTGTTCAACGTTGTAGCTTGGCGTAGACAGTACGCTTTCAAAATAATTGCGAACCCAGCGACGCTCTTCGGTATTTGGAATGTAGATGTACTCTACCGCGATATGGCCGCAGTAGGTTTGTTTGAGGTTGCTGATGATTTGGGAAAGAGGCAGTTTGCTCTGACCGGAAAAATCGCCCTCGCCCATATTGAACTGAAGCGCCATATCGGCATCTGACAGACCGTGGAATTTAGGATCGAGAGCTTCAATATTTTGAGGAGGAATACGTTTGAGCGGATCAAGTTGGGCTGCACCCACGCCTTGGATACGATAGGCAGAAATCAGTCGCAAAACGCTGACTTGCTTTTTCATCATTGCCTCATCCACACCGCCTGCGACAGCTGCGGCAATTTTCTTTTTAGCCAAAGTGGCAAATGATTCACGAATCGGTGTATGGGCAACATCGACAGCGACTGCGCCCGGCTGCTTACTCAAATCGGTAAAGTACTGTTTCCATTTTTCATCGACAGATTCCGGATTATCCAGAAACTTTTCATACAACTCCTCGATGTATGGCGCATTAGAACCAAACAGATAAGAGAAATTGAGTTTTTCGTCCATCATGGCGTGAGCTCTTTTCTTTAAAATATAAACAAAGGGTAGAATCCCGTGTTCTCCGAACGGAATTCAGGCCGTCTGAAATGACACTTTATTCTACCCTATTTCAAATCAAATTACCTGCTATCAACTTAATTAATTAATTACGACCAACCTCATTGAAAACGGCAATTCGATTTTTTCAAACGACTTTTCAACAATATATTAATGTATTGTCTATTAGCGTTTATCCACCGGAACGTAATCGCGACGCTCTGCACCGGTATACAGTTGACGTGGGCGACCGATTTTCAGTGCTGGATCGCTAATCATTTCATGCCAATGAGAAATCCAACCTACACTGCGCGACAATGCGAAAATAACGGTAAACATTTCAGTTGGAATACCCAATGCGGACAAGACGATACCGGAGTAGAAATCGACGTTTGGATACAGCTTGCGTTCAACAAAGAATGGATCTTTCAGTGCAATTTGTTCCAATTCCATCGCCAGCTTAAATTTAGGACTGTCTTCCAAGCCCAATTCTTTCAAGACTTCATAACAGGTTTCGCGCATGATGTTGGCTCGTGGGTCCATATTGCGGTATACGCGGTGACCGAAACCCATCAGACGGTATTTGCGTTGTTTCACACCTTCCATGTATGCGGCAACATTAGACACATCGCCGATTTCGTCCAGCATCTTCAACACAGCTTCGTTTGCACCGCCGTGTGAAGCACCCCACAGACAGGCGATACCGGCAGCGATACAGGCAAATGGATTCGCGCCTGAAGAACCGGCCAAACGTACAGTCGAAGTAGAAGCGTTTTGCTCGTGGTCGGCATGCAAAATAAAGATGCGGTCGAGCGCGCGAGCCAATACTGGATTAGGTTTGTATTCTTCACATGGTGTCGCAAACATCATGTGTAAGAAGTTTTCAGCATAGGAAAGGTTATTTTTTGGATAATTGAACGGCAGACCGTTGGAATAACGGTAACACATTGCCGCAATTGTCGGAATTTTGGAGATTAAGCGGTAAATCGCAATTTTGCGGTGTTCCGGATTGGCAATATCCAAGCTGTCTTGATAGAAAGCAGACAAAGCACCAACCACGCCAACCATCATCGCCATCGGGTGCGCATCGCGACGAAAACCGCGGAAGAACCAAGTCAACTGCTCATGCAGCATAGTATGGCGGCTGACTGTGGCATCAAATTCTTTTTTCTGTTCAGGGGTAGGCAGTTCGCCGTAAATCAACAGGTAGCAAACTTCCAAATAATCGGATTTTTCTGCCAGCTGCTCGATAGGATAACCACGGTAATACAACAGACCTTCATCGCCATCAATATAAGTGATTTTGGATTCGCAACTTGCAGTTGACACGAATCCGGGGTCGAAGGAAAACAGACCTGTATTTTTAGTCAAAGCACGAATATCAACCACATCATGGCCGATACTTGCTTCCAATACTGGCAGTTCCAAGGTCTCTTGATTTGGGGTGGTGAGCTTGACTGATTTAGACATTCTTAAACTCCTTTGTAAGTTGGGGCTTTCGTTGCCGCCTAAGCGGCACGGTCCTTTTTTTCAGACGGCCTCAGTATGGAAAGAGCTTGTTCGGATTGGCATCACAAACAAGCTCTATAACACGTCATGCCTGTCTGATTTTTTCAAGCATGGGAATCAGGTGTTTCTTGTCCGTCGCCGAATGTCCGTTAATCAAGGCAAGCAACTCTTGGTCTTGAAATTCGAGGATTTCGGAAAATTCGGACAACTCCTGATCACTCAGGTGCTCGAATTCTTTTTCCATAAACCTGCCGAAGATTAAGTCTAATTCCAACAATCCCCGGCGGGTTTGAAAACGGATTTTCCGTTTGGCAATATCGTCAAAAACCATCATTTCTTAAACGGCTCGTTTCAACATAATCTCTTTAATCTTACCGATGGCTCGGGTCGGATTCAAGTGTTTAGGACATACGTCTACGCAGTTCATAATGGTGTGGCAACGGAACAAACGGTATGGGTCGTTCAAATTATCCAAACGCTCATTAGTGATGGTATCACGGCTATCCGCAATGAAACGGTAAGCATTCAGCAAACCAGACGGGCCAACGAATTTATCAGGGTTCCACCAGAATGACGGGCAGGCAGTCGAACAGCAAGCGCACAAAATACATTCGTACAAACCGTCCAACTCTTTACGTTCTTCCTGAGTTTGCAAACGCTCTTTGTCCGCATCGATAGGATTATCGTTGACAACGTAAGGTTTGATGGAGTGATATTGTTTGAAGAATTGGGTCATATCCACAATCAGGTCGCGGATAACAGGCAGACCTGGCAGAGGACGGATTTTAACCGGCTGTTTCAGACCGCGCAGATCGGTCAGACATGCCAAGCCGTTTTTGCCGTTGATGTTCATACCGTCAGAACCGCAAATACCTTCGCGGCAAGAACGGCGGAAAGACAATGTATCATCTTGTGCTTTCAGGCGCACTAAAGCGTCCAAAAGTTTGACGTCGGTTGGTTCCAATTCCAACTCGTAACGTTGCATATAAGGTTTGGCATCAACGTCCGGGTTGTAACGGTAAATTTCAAAACTCATTTTTTCCATGAGAAGTGTTCCTTTTCTCATAAACTGCCCAATGATTTTGTATTATGAATTCGAGCAGTTCAATGTGGGTATGGTTAGGTTTCAGACGGCCTTTAAGATAAAGGCCGTCTGAAAACTCATCAATAAACGCGTTTAGCCGGTTTGATGTATTCCACGCTCAAAGGCTTGGTATGTACCGGTTTGTAAGACAAAGTATTGGTATCTGAATGATACAGGGTATGTTTCATCCAGTTTTCGTCATCGCGCTCAGGATGGTCGTCTGAAGCGTGTGCGCCGCGCGATTCTTTACGCGCTTCGGCGGACACCAAAGTCGCTTTTGCCACTTCAATCAGATTATCCAATTCCAAAGCTTCGATACGCGCGGTATTCCACACTTTGCTCTTGTCTTTGATTTCAGTACGTTTCACGCGCTCGGCAATCTCCATGATTTCTCGAACGCCTTTGCTCAGAATCTCATCGGTACGGAACACACCGGCGTGCAGTTGTACGGAGCGTTGCAGTTCGCGACGCAATGCATCAACGTTTTCACCATCGGTTTGGTTGTCCAAACGCTCGATACGTTGGCGGGTCAACTCACCGGCATTAGCAGGCAGAGGTTTCCAGTCGCTTTGCTCTTTGATGAATTTAATCATGCTGTCGCCGGCAGCTTTACCGAATACCACCAAGTCCAACAGGGAGTTGGTACCCAAGCGGTTTGCACCATGTACAGAAGCACATGCGCACTCACCTGCTGCATACAGACCTTTTACAGGCACTTCGTAATCTTCACCTTGCGGAACAACAACTTCGCCATGGTAGTTGGTCGGAATACCGCCCATCATATAGTGGGTAGTCGGCACAACAGGAATCGGGTCTTTAATCGGGTCGATACCGGCAAACTGAATGGAAATCTCGCGGA
>ERZ772971.2010-NODE-2010-length-11460-cov-5.077598_pt1 | contig 11460 bp, 8 predicted proteins | sample MGYA00511943_ERZ772971 | MGnify/ENA primary metagenome ERZ772971 (study PRJEB29015, sample SAMEA2737929) | human oral metagenome | biome: human oral; feature: human-associated habitat; material: dental | place: China | collected 2144 ... | reverse complement strand
CATCTACGCGTGGAGGAAGGGCATCAAGACCCTGTACTACATGCGCCTGCGCCAGTTGGCCCTCGAGGGCACCGAGGTTGAAGGCTGCGTGTCCTGCATGCTGTGACGTCACGCCCGTGTGTCGGGTGGTGCGGGGGTCGGGAAACCGGCCCTCGCGCCGTTTTATGTGGGACGAGGCCGGTGCGGTCCGGGGGATGCGGGCGCCGTGGCGGGTGTGAGCCTCGTTGTTTATTCGGATTCTCGTGAAGGCGCTCGTATCATGTGTGGTACAGTTCCTCACATTTTCTCGGAGTATGCAATGAATGATCTGACGAACCCCTACGGCGTCGGTGGCGCGAGCCAAGGCGGCTATGGCCAGCAGGACGCGTACGGTGCTCAGTCGGCATATGGGTCCCAGGCCTCGTATGGGGGGCAGCCTCCGTACGGCGCGGGGCAGCCTCCGTACGGCGGGGGGCCGGGCATGCCGGGCTACGGGCAGCCGCAGGGCTACGGTCAGCCCGCCTATGGGCACTTCGGGTACGCCCTGAACCCTGCCGTTGAGCGTGTGCGTTCGAACGCATCGATGGTTCGTATCATGGCGATCATTAGCTTCGCCACCGTTGGTCCGATTCTCTCGATTGGCGCGTGGGTTTGGGGTGGCATGCTCGTGTCCGAGGCCCAGGGTCTTAACGCCCCCATGGACGTGATGAATGACGTGAGTGGTGCTCGAAAGATCGCGATGATCTGCAGCATCATTCAGATTGTCGGCATTGTTCTCTTGATTATCCTCGTCATCGTCCTGCCCGATCTGCTGCTCTTCATCGCGGGCGATTCGGGCTACTGATCCGTGTGCGCGATGGAGGCGGGCGCCCCTGGTTGAGTGATCGCTGTTGCAGGGACGGGCTGTGGCGCGATAGTCATCCGTCCCGATTGTTATTGACTCAGTCATGCGTGCGCTAGGATGAGCCGCGTAACTAGTACCTATTCCATTCGGAGCATCCCATGAGTGATCCCATCAACCAGTATCCCGCCTTCGATCAGTCCCCCTACGGTCAGGCTCCGCAGGGTGCCCCGCAGGGCACGTATGGCCAGGCGCAGCCCGGCTACGGCCAGGCCCCCCAGGGTGTGTACGGCCAGGCCTACGCGGTGAACCCGGCCCTGGAGAGGATCCGTTCGAACGCCTCGACCGTTCGTCTCCTCTCCTTCCTGAGCTTCATCTTCGGCGGAGTTTTTCTGGCCGGCGGCATGTGGTTCTGGGCGAACAATCTGACGGCTGAGGCTCAGAGCCTCGGTGCCCCGCTCGACATTTCGTCGGATCTGGCGAGTGCTCGTAACACCGCGAAGATCTGTTCGATCATCCACATCGTCCTCATCGTGGCGGTCGTGCTGTTCTACGTCATCGGCATCATTGCTATCCTCGCAGCCGGTGGCTCAAACTACTGAGTTCTTCACGGTGTGGGGTCCGGATCGACTCTTGATTCGGACCCCACACGTGTATGTGCGAGCATCCTGTTAGGATGCCTGTTGTATTGATCGGAAAGATAATTGGAGCGTGTTGTGAGCGGTCCTCTGAACCCTACCCCTGCGGATTCCGCCCCCCAGCCGTATGCTGCCCCTTCGCCGTACGCGCCTGAGGGCTCCGGCAGCGCGTCGTACGCTGCGTCGTCCCAGGCCCAGCAGCCCCAGTTTGGCCAGGCCGGAGCAGACCAGTACGCGCAGTACGGCCAGGGACCCCAGGCCTCGTACGGCCAGCCGGTATACGGCCAGCCGGCATACGGTCAGCCGGCATACGGCCAGCCGGCATACGGCCAGCCGGCATACGGCCAGCCGGCATACGGCCAGCCCGTGTACGGCCAGCCGATGTACACCTCGCCCGCATCCGCGCAGTTTGACAGTTTGCGTACCCAAGCGATCATCGCGATCGTTGTGTCAGTGATCAGCTGGTTCTTCTTGTGGTTGCTCCTGTCGATCCCGTCGGTGATCTGGTCCTTCATCATCGACTCCAACGCGAAGAAGCAGGGCGCGCCGCAGAACATTCTTAGCTTGGCGAAGGCCGCGAAGATCGTCTCGATCATCATGGTGTCCATCCAGGCCTTCTTCTTCATTCTCGCGGTTATCGTCGCTCTCCTCGACTGACGCCACCGTGAGATTCGCTCGACAGTGCTGACTCCTCACACACGGGAGCCTGTAGGAACGGTGATGCCGTTCCCGCAGGCTCCACCTGTATTCTTGAGGGTATGACTCCCCGATACGAAGCCCCCTCGCGCTCGACGTCCGGAACCGACGCTGACCTCCTCGACCAGCTGCGATACGCGGATGGACGCCCCTACGGCTTCTACAAGAATGCCCTGGGCGCCTGGGATTACGGGGACTTCACCCTCGCGATCGATCACGTGCAGGCCGACCCGTATGCCCCGCCCTCGTCCCTGCGCGCCTGGTCGACGCCCGAGGCGATGGGACTGCCCGAGGCCGCCCTGGCCTCGTCCGACGCGCGCCTGGCCGCCGCGGACTTTATCGCCCGTTCCTTCGACGAGGCCATCCGCGCCCGGGGAGCGCGCGACGTGTCGATCGCCCGCGCCGGCGCCCTCATCCTCCAGCGCTCCTACGCGACCGTCCTGCCCGACCGCGTCGAGGTGCGCTTCCAGGTCAAGCTCCCCGCGCGAGGCCGCACGATCCTCGGCAAGAGCGCCGCCCGCCTCTTTGACGTGGACGTGCCCAACATCGTCATGGACTGCTTCGACTTCGTGTCCGAGGACCCGGACACGACCCGCAAGCGCTCGCGCCTCCTCGGCCACGTCGCCGCCTACGAGGATTACCGCGCCCTCCAGGGGATCCTCGACGAACGCGGGTGGGTGTCCTTCGTCGCCGACGACGCCCTGCTGGCGCGCCGCTCCGGCATCTCCGAAACGCCCCTGACGGGCGACGGCGTTGTCGCCTTCAGTGCCCCCGAGTCCCTGCGCGCCACCGTCACCCTGCCGCACGCCGGCGAGGTGAGTGGCATGGCGATCCCCCCGGGCCTCACCCTCATCGTCGGCGGCGGCTACCACGGCAAATCCACGCTCCTCGAGGCCATCGCCCAGGGCGTCTACGCGCACATCCCCGGCGACGGGCGCGAGCTCGTCGCCACCGACCCCACCGCCACCAAGGTGCGCGCCGCCGACGGGCGAGCCGTCACCGGCGTCGACATCTCACCGTTCATCACCCACCTGCCCGGCGGCGCCGACACCACGTCGTTTTCCACCGAGAACGCCTCCGGCTCCACTTCGCAGGCCGCCTCCATCATCGAATCCCTTGAGCTGGGCGCGCGCACCCTCCTCATCGACGAGGACACCTCCGCCACCAACCTTCTCATCCGCGACACCCGCATGCGCGACCTCGTCGCCGCCGAGAAGGAACCCATTACGCCCCTCGTCGACCGCGTCACCTCCCTCACCGAGGCCGGGGTCTCCCTCATCATGGTCGTCGGCGGCTCCGGCGCGTTCCTCGACGCCGCCGACCGGGTCCTCATGATGGACAACTACCACTGCCTCGACGTCACCTCCCGCGCGCGCTCGGTCGTGGCCAACCTGCCGCGCCCCCGCACCGACGCCCCCACCAGCTGGGAGGCGGCCCCCCGCGTGCCCGCTGCAAAGGCCCGCGTGGACCGCCCGCGCACCAAGGCCTCGGGCACGTCCGTGCTGACCATCGACCGTTCGACCATCGACATTTCCGACGTCGCCGCAGTCGTCGACCCCGGGCAGGCCGAGGCCATCGCCTGGTGCGTGCGCGGCGTCCTCGAGGAGATGGCTGGCAAGCAGTCCATGCCCGACCTCATGGCCAAGCTCGGCCGGCGCCTCGCCTCCGAAGGCCTGGACGCCGTCTGTAAGTTTGGTGGCCGCTCCTACCCGGCGTTCCTAGCACGCCCGCGCCTCATCGACGTGGGTGCGGCCATCAACCGCTACCGGGGCCTGTCCCTGCGCGAGCCGCGCGAGGTCTCCGAGTCGTAGTCGCTTCAGACCCCACGGGTGTTCCGGGCGCCGGAGGGCCCTGCCGCCCGCGGTCACCGCAGCCAGGCCAACGTGGCTATTGTGCGCCCAGCAATTTCGCACGTAATTCCCCTGTGACTATTTCAGGATTTGAATTGGCATCGTTGGCATTGCAATGTTTCTGGGCTTTATTGAATGTTTAAGTAATCGAATTGCGTGCGAGTTTTGGAGACGGGCACCGAGACACAGCGCGGGGCAATCCCCGAGACGACCCCGGGTGGTCTCGGGGATGAATCAGGGGAAACCTCCGTAGCGGTGATGCACGCCGCAGGCGCACGATGGATGCATGAACACGAACACAACAATCGCGCAGGCCCCCGCGGCCGACCAAGGGGCCCTGGCCTCGTCCATCGTCCGACTCCAGGGCGTCTCCAAGATCTACGGAAGCGGCGACGCCCAAGTGCGCGCCCTCGACGACGTGAGCGTCGGCTTCGGCGCCGGCGAATTCACCGCCATCATGGGTCCCTCCGGCTCCGGCAAGTCCACGATGATGCACATCCTCGCCGGCCTCGACGCCCCCACCTCCGGGCAGGTCTTCGTCGAAGACACCGACATCACCGCCCTCAAAGACACCGCGCTGACCAAGCTGCGCCGAGACCGCATCGGCTTCGTGTTCCAGTCCTTCAACCTGGTACCCACCCTGGATGCGCGCGCCAACATCCTCCTGCCCATGCGCCTGGCCGGGGCCACCCCCGAGAAGGAATGGTTCGACCTCATCGTTAGCTCACTGGGCATCTCGGATCGCCTGAGCCACCGCCCCTCCGAAATGTCCGGCGGCCAGCAGCAGCGCGTTGCCGTCGCTCGCGCCCTCATGAGCCGCCCCGCCGTCATCGTCGCCGACGAGCCCACCGGTAACCTCGACTCCCACTCCACCGACGAGGTCATGGACCTGCTGCGCCGCGCTGTCGACGAACTCGGACAGAGCGTCATCATGGTCACCCACGACACCGCCACCGCCGCCTACGCGGACCGCGTCCTCGTGTGCCGAGACGGCCGCATCGTCTCCGACCTGCGCGACATCACCGCCGACAACCTGACCGCGGCGCTGCGCTGAACGCGCGCCCACACCCCAAGGCTCACCTCATGTCTGCAACAAACTCCCTCCTGAGCGCCAACCTGCGCTCCCACGGCCGCCGCTACATTTCCACAGGCTTGGCCGTCGCTATCTCCACGGCCTTCATCGTCATCACCCTCATCGTCATGACGGCGATGACCTCGGGCCTGACCTCCAGCGTCTACAGCCAGTACCGAGGCGGTACGATCGTCGTCTCCCAGGACAAGGACGCGTCCGAGGGCGCCATCGAGAGCGCCGAAAGAACCCTGAGCGCAACCAGCGGTGTCACCGCCATCAAGCACATGGCCCAGTGGCCCGCCGACGCCCAGACCGACGCGACGCGCGGCCGACTCTACGTCTCGCCGCTGGCCCCCAAGCCCTTCGCCGGCCTCGACCTGAGCTCAGGAACCGCCCCGACCGCGGACGACCAGATCACCATCCCCGAGCACACGGCCTCGACCCTCTCCCTGAAGGTCGGCGACACTGTCCGCGTGCGCGCCGGATTCGGCGAGGGCGGCTACCGCACCCTCAGCATCGTGGGCACCACACGCTCGAACACCATCAGCATGGGTGTGCCCGCCAGCTACGTGACCGACGGAGGATTCTCGGCGATCTTCGGCACCAGCGCGTCCGGGCAGTTCATCGTCGCGACTTCCGGAGCGGATACGGACAGCAACGCAAACCCTCCCAGCGCCACCCAGGACGAATGGGTGGCGAGAGCAAACTCCGCGCTCAGCGGCATCTCGGGCGTGACCGTTACCAGCGCGCACAAGGCAATCCAGGACGACCTCGAGCAGGCGCGCCTGGGAGCCAGCATGACGATGGGAATCATGCTGATCTTCCCGGCGATCGCGGCACTCGTGGCCTCTATCGTCGTCTCCTCGACATTCCGCGTCGTTCTCACGCAGCGCACCCGCGAACTGGCGCTGCTGCGCACGCTGGGAGCAACCAGGCGACAGGTCCGCTCGCTCGTGACTCGCGAGGCCCTCGCGATCGGAGCGATCTCGTCCGCGATTGGCGTCGCGCTCGGCTGGCTGATTGGCGCGCTCGCGGAGGCGGGCACCGGCCTGGCCTCTAGCGTCGGCGCGGCGCTGGCGGGCGCCTCCCTCTGGCAGCTGGGCCTCACGTGGCTGGGTGCCACCCTGTTCACGACCCTGGTCGGTATCTTCCCCGCCCGCGCGGCCTCCCGCGTCGCGCCCGTCGCCGCCCTCGCCCCCGTGAACGAGGCCGGGGCCGCCTCCCGGAAGAAGCACACCGTCCGCTTCATCATCGGCGCGCTCATCGCGGTGGCCGGGTGCGGAGCTGTGGCCCTCGCATGGCGCTCGGATAGCGGTGGCACGAAGTTCCTCGGTGCTTTCGGTGGGTCGCTCCTGGCGCTCCTCGGCACGCTGCTCGTCGCCTCCGTGCTGCTGCCCGCCCTCACCCGCGCGTTCGGCGCGGCCTTCCCCGGCACCCTGTCCGCCATGGCCCGCGAGAACACCATTCGCAACCCCGGCCGCACCTCCGCGACCGGCACCGCGATCATCATCGGCGTGACACTCGTCGTCACCATCATGGTCGGCGCCGCCTCCGTGCGCACCACCCTGACCAACGCCGTGAACGACGCCCGCCCCTTCGACCTCATGGCCACCTCCACCACCGGGGCGATCACCGACGACCAGCAGGCCGCCATCGCGGCCACCGACGGCGTCGCCGCCACCGTCGCCCAGTACGCCGCCCCCGGCACCCTGACGACCGCCTCGGGCGCGCCCGCCTACGCTCCCGGTGAGGGAACCGGGGCGGAGGACGAGGCCCAGGCCTCGTCGGTCATGATCACCGGAGAACCCGACTACACGGGAGTCACCCACTCGACCGTCACCCAGCTGGGCGATAACCAGGTGCGCGTCGGCGACGAGGCCCTGGCCGGGCAGATGCTACGCCTATGCGCCGACACGTGCGTGGACCTGAGCGCCACCTACGACAAGAACGGTAGCGTCGGCGAGGCTCAGGTCTCCGAGAAGACCCTTCGGTCCATCGCGACGTCGCTTGAACGTCAGGCGATCATCATCAAGATGGCCGACGGGGCCGACGCCGAGACCGTCCAGGCCGCGCTGCTCAAGGACTCGCACCTGAGCGTCAACGGATCCGCTCTGGAGCGCCAGATGTACACGAAGATCATCGACCAGCTCATGCTCGTCCTCGTCGGACTGCTCGGCGTGTCCGTCCTGGTGTCCCTGGTGGGCGTGGCCAACACGCTGTCCCTGTCGGTCGCCGAACGCACCCGCGAAAACGGGCTGCTGCGGGCCCTCGGCCTGACGCGACGACAGATGAAGAGCCTCCTCGCCCTCGAGGCGCTGTTCCTGTCAATGACAGGTGCGCTGATCGGCGTCGGCATGGGCGTCGCCTTCGGATGGGTCGGCGTCATGAGCCTGCCCATTGAGGGGGCTACCCCGGTGCTGAGCGTGCCGTGGCTGCAGTTGGTCGGCGTGTGCGTCGTGGCCATTGTGTCCGCTCTGATCGCGTCCTGGCTGCCCGGCCGCCGGGCCGCCAAGGTCAGCCCGTCGGAGGCGCTGGCCACGGAGTGATCGCCACTGGTCGAAAGACAGGATGTTAATGGGCGGGGTGCTGTGGGTTTATCCCCACGGCACCCCGCCCATTGGCGTGTGGTGCTGTGTGGGATTGAAACCGTTATCGCCTTTGCGGGTGAGAAATGGGTGTTTTTGGTGCAGTTTTCGGGCGCAGAGGCGATGCCGGTTTCAGTGGTCCCTTGTTGTGGATGAGCCGTGGTGTTGTTGGTTTCAATGTCGCCGTGTTATCGCGTGCTGTGCGCGGAATTTTTCGCCCTGCTCGGCCTGGTATGGGTGCGAGCGCGAAAAAGTTCGCCCAGCGCACTCAAAACACCCCAAATTCGGCGTTTTTGCGCCGTGCTGGGCGAGTTTTGTCGCGCCGTGGGCCTGGCGGCCGGACCCATCTACAGGCATTCTCGACCCTTCAATGCGCTGCTGAAGCCCGCACCACGGCAAGGACCCGGAGTCAGCACGAGGAAAGGCCGATCAGCACTCCACGACGTTGACGGCCAGGCCGCCCTCGGACGTCTCCTTGTACTTCGAGAGCATGTCGTTGCCGGTCTGGCGCATCGTCTCGATGACCACGTCCAGGCTCACCGTGTGACGGCCGTCGCCCCACAGGGCCATGCGTGCCGCGTTGATCGCCTTGACGGCCGCGATCGCGTTGCGCTCGATGCACGGCACCTGCACGAGGCCCGCCACCGGGTCGCACGTGAGCCCCAGCGAGTGCTCCATCGCGATCTCCGCCGCGTTCTCCACCTGCTGCGGGCTACCACCGAGGGCCTGCGCCAGGCCGGCGGCCGCCATCGCCGAGGCCGACCCGACCTCGCCCTGGCAGCCGACCTCTGCGCCCGCGATGGACGCGTTCGTCTTAATGAGAGCACCGATCGCCGTCGCGGTCAGTAGGAAGTCGTGTACGAGGGCGCGTCGGCGGGCCGCACAGGCCTCGGGCGACGCGGGATCGTCGGTGATGTCCTCCGAGGAATTGTCCGTCGTCATGCGGATGTGCGCCAGCGGGGTGACCGCACCGTCCCCCGTCGCAGGGCCCGCCGCAACGCCGGGCGTCGAACCCGTCTCCGGGCAGTGCGTCACCAGGTAGCCCAGGACTGCGGGGATGACGCCGGCCGCACCGTTCGTCGGCGCCGTCACGACGCGGTGGCCCGCTGCGTTCTCCTCGTTGACGGCCAGGGCAAAGAGGTTCACCCAGTCCATCGCACGCATCGGGTCGGCCACGGTCGACACCCAGGCGCGCACACCGGGGGAGCGCACACCGTCCGCGGGAGATGCGCCCGAGGGGGCCCCGGCCTCGTCCGACGAAGAAGAGGGGAAGCCCGTCAGGCGCTCCGCGAGCTGGCCGGCGAGCGCACGGGCGCGGCGCGGCATATCCAAGCCACCCGGCAGGATGCCCGCCGCCGATGTGCCTGCGTCCACGCAGTCGAACATCGTGTCGGCGATGCGATCCAGGTAGGCGTTGACGGTCTCGCGGGGACGCACCGCCTCCTCGTTCATGCGCACGAGCTCCGCGATGCTGAGGCCGGACACGTCGCACGCGGCGAGCAACTGTGCGCCCGACGCAAAGGGGTGCGGCGCGGGAACGTCGATGCCGACGCCCGTCTGGCTCGTCGCGAGCGAGGAAACCTCCGGGTTGTATGGGTCGTCATTCGTCTGAATCATGACGAAGCCACCGCCCACCGAATAATAGGTGCGCTCCAGGATGACGGCGCCGTCCTCGTCGGAGGCCGTGATCGTCAGCGCGTTCACGTGATAAGGCAGGATCGTGCGCGCCGCGAAACGCACGTCCTCGGCGATGTTGAGGGGCACCTGCGTGCCGCTGGGCAGCGTCAGCGTCCCCGACGAGGCCAGGGTCGGCAGGATGGACTCCACCGTCTCGATGTCCACCGTCTCCGGGTCGTAGCCCGCCAGGCCGAGGAGGACCGCGCGGTCCGTCGAGTGGCCGCGGCCCGTTGCGCCCAGCGACCCGAACAGGTCAATCGTGATGTGCGACGGCGGCTTCAGCGTCGTCAGCTCCGTCGTGAACGCCAGGCCCGCGCGCATCGGACCCACCGTGTGCGACGAGGACGGCCCGATACCAATACGGAACATGTCGAAGACCGACAGCGGGTGCGGCGCATCGTGCGCGGCTACCTCGCCCGAGACGATAGCTGCGGGCGTGGGGCGCGACGGGTCGTACGTCGTCACAGATGCGCCGAGGGCGACGGGGCGAAGATCCATGGGGACTATTGTGCAGCAGTCGGCTGGGGCGCTGCCTGTTGTGATGGCGTGTCTTGGTGTGGCTGCTCTGTGCGCCCGTGGGAGGCGGCCCGCCCGCTCGAAAAGCCACACGCGAGCTGCGCTCGGAGTGGCTGATCTCGAGGCCCGCCCTGGCCGTCGTGGTCATCGCCACCGGTACGCTGGTCGTCTTCCAGGTCGCCGCTCCCGAGGCAGCCCAGGAGCCCGCCGCCACCGGCATCGACGTTGGTAATGTCAATGTGTCCATGGGTCAGGGGCATACCCGTGAGAACCCGACCGGCGCAAACCTGAACGACGCCATCCGCTACGGCATCGTCAGAGGCATGAGTGAGAATCGCGTGACAACGGGACAGAGCCCGATGACGACGTGGCAGGGGGGCGAGTACGCGAAGAATAATGACGCGTGGACCTACATCGCCCGCGGTGCGCCGTGGAAGTGGGATGGCCAAAAGAAAAATACGGGTCCCGGCGACTCTGAAGCCAGTAAGAAGTGGATGCAGTCGCACTACGACCATTGGTCTGGGGATGCCAACAAGATCTGGGTGAACGGCCAGAGCGCCATCGGCTTCAAGCCCAACAACCCGGGCACCGTCCAGCCGGGCGAGACCTTCCTGCTAGGCGCGATCCGCCACAACAACGTGCCGATTCAGCAGGCGGCTGCTCCCGGTGGCCTCGGTCAGCCCTACCTGGTCTCGAGCCTGAACCTTCAGTTCACCGATCTGATTCCCGGTGACCTGGGTAAGGCTTTCCCCTTCATCAACCACGAAACCTTCAACACCCTGTCCTCGACGATCATCTACCGCAAGGGTGGTGCCTACATCAAGCACCCCGGTATTGCTAGGACGGGCACCTGCCGCACTGACATCGGCATCAACGGTAAGTCTTCGACAGAACCTGCAATCCCCGAGTCTGGCGTTCAGTACCTGCGCAACGCTGTCATGGACCGGGGGATCTACTACGGTACCCCGAAGTGGATCACCGCAAATGGTGAACGGCAGTTCATCGGCACGGCCTATCATCGGCACGGCCTACGAGCCCGAGCTGGCTAACTCGGCCGACCCCTCGCAGGGTTACGTCAACAAGCCCGAGTCTCGCTCCGGACGCTACTACTGTGTCAAGTACGTCGGCGAGGGCAACGGCGACTACGACCTGTACGGCCAGTACTACAACAAGGGGGCGGAGCAGCCGTACAGCCACGTCACCGCTAAGAGGGTGACTCCCACCGAGTGGCCCGGCGCGAAGGGCAACGTCAACGAGAACCCCTACGTCTGGGAATCGGTGAAGCTGCAGAAGACGACCTGTGATCGCACCTTCACGAAGAACGGTCGCACCTACCGTCTGCAGCTGTGGGGCTTTACCCCTGCGACGAACGCAACGAACTTCCTGACCCCGGATAACTTCAACTCCATCCCGACGGCCAACTGCCCGGCGACGCCTCCGGCGGACGCCAAGCGCACCGACACCTCTGTGACTCAGGAGCTCTCGGTCAACTACGGCTGCCTCTACGGTGTCATCACCGAGGAGTGTTCCGTGCGCATCGCGAAGGCTGCCCCACGGTCATCAATAGGCGCATCAGCCCCACCAGTCACGGTGGTGTTGGGCATCA
>ERZ772971.1996-NODE-1996-length-11512-cov-4.246923_pt1 | contig 11512 bp, 10 predicted proteins | sample MGYA00511943_ERZ772971 | MGnify/ENA primary metagenome ERZ772971 (study PRJEB29015, sample SAMEA2737929) | human oral metagenome | biome: human oral; feature: human-associated habitat; material: dental | place: China | collected 2144 ... | reverse complement strand
ACCTTGAGCGTCCCGCTATAGGGCTTGTCCGCTACGAAATACAGGCCGTTTTTTAAGCTCGGCTCGGGCTTCATTACGATTTTTGGCTCCAAAGCTTGCGCGCCTAGCGCCAAAAACGGAAGCAGAAAGATGAATTTTAATTTTTGAGTTAAACCTGATAAATTTAGCGGAATCCTCATATTTTTTACTTCCTTGTTTTAAAGCTTACTTCGATTATTCTCATTTTAATATAGATATGGTTATTTAAAGCCTCTTGAATTATGAATAATTTATTTTACATCGCGAGATGACATTATCAAATTAAGCACTTCAAATAAATATTCAGAAAAGCAATTCATTTGAAAATTTATAGGAACTTTTTCATTGTTATTACTGCCAAAATAAGTTATACCGGTCGTTGACAAAATTCCTATTTGTATAAATTTATTAATTGCTATATATTCACAATCGTCATCTGTTATTAATGGGCTATTTGGTTTATTTTTAATTAGATCATAAAAATATATAAAATCTAAATCACTTAGGGAATTTATATTGGCAAGTAGTGCATGTTCGTAATAATCAAGCTTACCATTTTGTAATAACTTACCATATAATTTTGCTAATATTTTTGCATGTAAGTCATAAGTTGATAGTCTAGCCTTTTCCAATAAATCAAAAAGAATATTGATATTATCGCTACTTATATTCTCATAAAATTTACTATTCTTTTCATCGTTTAATTCTTTCTCTTCATGAACAAAATCGTTTAATCTAATTTTAAATCTTTCATATATAAACCTATGTACAAAATGTGAAGCTAATTCGGCCTTTGATTTATATAAGGTAGATACTGCGGCAATAATAAGAGCAGAACCATTTTTTTTAGCCAAATCAACAACTTTACCCATGTTATACGATAAATTACTCATACTATTCCTTGTTTATCAATAGATATCACAATTATACCTTATAAACCATTAGATGTATCTTCCAACCATATACTAAATTTTATGTAAAGACTATTTACAATCAAATTTTATAGACGTTAAATTTAACCCTCCTTTAGCGCTTCGGCCACCGTCCTCCACTCGCGAATAAGCCTTTCAAAACTAAAATTTGCATTTGCTGGGCTCGTGGACGGCAGCTTGACGGGCTCTTTGCCGGTTGCGTTTAAAATTTGAGTTTTTAGGTATTTTTCGCAGATTTCGTGCGCCTTACCGCCGTTTGCGAATACCTGCGCGATGCGCGCGCCGCTAAAGATCGGCTCTAAATTCGCTGGCACGACGGCAGTCATTTTGGCATCGCTTGAGCCCTTTATCTCGCAGCAGATCGCTGCGTCGTAGATGGCGATGCGGCGGGCGAGCAGGAATTTTATCTTTTCGTCCGTGCTCGCAGGCGGCGGCGCGTTTAAAATTTGCGCCAGCACCCGCCAAAAGCGATTTTGCGGATTTGCGTAGTAAAAGCCAAATTTACGAGAAACGACGGAAGGAAAGGAGCCGAGGATTAAAATTTTAGAATTTTGATCGAAAATTGGCTTAAAAGGGTGAGTTTGGCTCATTTTACGCCTGCTTTGTATTCGCCGAAAACGCCCGCCGGAGCGCTATAAAGTTTATATTTCATTTTCGCTTTATCTCTCGTAAATTTCGCAATTTCGCCCGCGAAGTAGCTTGGGGCTGAAATTGCACGGCGGCAAAAATTTTAGCGCACTCGCTGTATAGCGCCGCGCAATAAAAATTTTGATCAGCCCGCCTCAGCGCGCGATTTGGGTCAAAATTTAAACTTTTCAAACTTCGAAGCCGAACTTCGAAGCCAAATTTAACGCCTCGCGACAGCAAAATTTTAACCCTCGCGGCAGTTAAAATTTGGTTCGCCGCCGCAACCGCCTCCGAACCGCTGCGCGCTAAATTTTAGGTACCGAGATTACGCGCACGAGCTCGCCTTTTTTGAGCTCTTTTACCTCGAGCGGCGCGACGAGCAGGACGCTACCCTCGTCTAAATTGTTCAAAATCGCGCTGGAGCCCTGCTTTTTGCTTTGCAGGCTAACAAAAAGCCGCCCCTCTCTGTTTTGCAAAACGGCGGGCATAAACTCAAGCCACGGCGTCTTTTTTACGTAGTCGTGATCCAAGATCGCGCTAAATTCCGTGTTTTCGCGCACGCCGAAGGATTTTTGCAAATATACGCGCAGAAACAAAATGCACGTAATAAGCGCCGAGAGCGGAAAGCCTGGGAATGCGAAGATATATTTTTCGCCGGTTTTGGCTACGCGCACGTGACGGCCCGGTTTGATCGCCGCACCCTTTACGATGAGCTCAAATTTTGATTGTAGCGTGCTTTGCACGAAGTCGTAGTCCCCGACGCTCACTCCGCCGCTGGTTAGAAGTATGTCGGCGCTCTGTAAAGCCGATAATATCGCACCTTCTAGCTCTTTTTCGTCATCGCGTACTAGAGGCATTATCATCGCTTCGCAGCCTAACTGCGTCACTAAATTTGCAAGCGCGATGTGGTTGGAGCTGTAAATTTGAGCGTCGTTTTCGAGCCTCTCGCCGAGATCCTTAATCTCGCTGCCGGTGGCTAGAATCGCTACTTTTGGGCGGACGAATACGCTTATGTGAAATAGACCAAGCTCCGCTAGCAGCGCGATCTGCGAAAAGCCGAGCTTCGTGCCGCTACGAAGCAAAAGCTCGCCCTCGCGGTAGCTCTCGCCCGCCGCGCGCACGGCAAAGCCTGCGGGAACGGATTTTGTGACGATGATTTCGCCTGCTTGCACCTGCACGTTTTCGATCGGCAGAAGCGTGTCGCTGCCCTCGCACATTAGCCCGCCGGTGAAGGTCTTGACGCACTCGCCCGCCTTTACCGCGGCGCCAGGCATCTTGCCCGCAGGCGTCGTGCCGACGATCTTAAATTTCGCCCCCTCGCTCAGATCCGCGCCCTTTAGCGCGTAGCCGTCCATCGCGGCAGTCGGGCGGCGCGGAGTGCTAAAAGGCGCTGTGACGTCGCTTGCTAAAATACGTCCCAGTGCCTGCGTGATCGCTACCTTTTCGATACGCGAAGACTTTTGCACCGTACTTGCGAAGCGCTCCATCGCGCTTTCAAATTTTTCAAATTCCATCATTTGCCTCCTACGATTTTATAAATTTGATCTTCATTTATCAATTTCGAGTTAAATTTCACAACGAGTTCGCCATCGGTCTCGTAAATTTCAATAATGCCCTTTACGCCCTGTAGTGCGGAAAAATCGCCGCCTTTAGGAAAGTATAAATTCTTAAAAAGTTTTGGATCGCTCAGCCTAGAAAGTAGCAAAAGCCAGATCACACCCAAAACCGCGACGCCAATGCCTAGCGCTTCGATGCCAATTTTGCCAAAAAGTGCGCCGCCGCATAGCCCGCCCAAAAAACTGCCAAAAAATCCGAACGAATTAAAAATCCCAAGCGCGGCGCCTTTTTGAGCGACTTTGGCAAATTTGGACGCAAGGCTTTGCATAATGGGCTCATGCGCGTTAAATCCCACGAAAAAGAGCATCACACCCACTACGAAAGCGCTCGCCCCGCTAGCAAACGCAAAAATCAAATACGAAGCGATGAAAAAGCAAATGCCGATAAGTAGAATTTGCTTAGCTAGCGCGCGCTTTTCACCTAAAGCGCCGCTCGCACCCATCGCAGTAAAGCCAAAGACCGCGCCTAGAGCATAAATTTTAGTCAAATCACTTTTAGAAAGTCCGAATTTTTGCACGAGCAAAATTGGAATTAGAAAAAACGCCGCCGTCATGAAAGCTTTTTGAAAAAAATTCGTTAAATTCATAAGCATTAAATTTTTATCACTTAAAAGTGAGCCGAGTGGGACCTTTTGGCGCAGGGAGCGGATATGCGGTTCGGTAGGTACTACGAAAAAAAGTAGTACTAAACATAAAAGCGTAAGCGCCGAACTTAGATGAAATAGGCTGGCAAGTCCAAATTTGGCGCTTAAAAGCGGACTTAAAATCATTGCGACACCAAAGCTCACGCCTATCATCGCGCCCATTACCGCCATTGCCTTGCCACGCTCTTCCTCTCGCGTAAAATCGCTAATTAGTGCGGTAGCTACGGCTCCTACAGCACCGCAGCCTTGCAAAAAGCGCCCAAAAATCATCGTATAAATGCTCTCGCTCGCCGCGCAAACGCAAGCACCCACGATAAAAAGCGCCAGCCCTATAGCAAGGGTTTTTTTACGTCCGATCTTATCGCTTAACACTCCAAATGGCGTTTGCAAAATCACTTGCATAATCGCATAAATTCCAAAAAGTAGCCCTACTAGGCTTTCGTTTGCGCCGTGCAAGCTCAATGAATACAGGCTAAGCACGGGCAGCAAAATAAATAATCCAAAAAACCTCGTAGCGATGATAAAACTAAGCGGAAGGACGCTTTTTAGCATAATCTTAGACCTCAAATAATATGAAATTTGTGCCGATTATAGCCAAAAATCGTAACGAATTCTTTGATTTTGGGTAAAATAGCGGCTTAAATTTAAGGAGTGAGGATGAAAATTTTACTTGCGACGAGCAACAAAAATAAAGTAAAAGAGATAAAAGAATTTTTCACGGAATACGACGTGTGTGCGCTCGGCGAGGTGCTGGATCCTTTTGAGATAGACGAGTGCGGCACGAGCTTCAAACAAAACGCGCTGATTAAAGCCCGCGCCGTGTATGAAGCGCTAAAAAGTAAAAATTTACAGAGCGAATTTTTCGTGCTAAGCGATGATAGCGGTATCTGCGTGGATGCGCTGGGCGGGGCTCCGGGGATATTTTCGGCGCGCTTTAGTGGAGCGAGTGCAACGGATGCGAGCAACCGCGAGAAATTAGCAAGCGAGCTGAGAGCTTTAAGCTTAGACTCCTCGCCCGCGCATTACACGGCGGCGATCGCGCTAAAATGCGCTCTGGGCGAGTTTTGCACGCACGGCTTTATGCACGGCACGGCGATAACGCAGCAGCGCGGGCAAAACGGCTTCGGATACGATTTTATGTTTATTCCGCGCGGATTTTACCGCACGATCGGGGAGCTGTCCGCTGCGGTGAAATTTAAAATTTCGCACCGCACGAAAGGGCTGGCGCTGATGCGAATTTTATTGAAAAATTTAGAAAAACAGATGAGACTTGCTAAATTTCATTAAATTTAGAGCCGCAAAAAGCGGAATTTAAGAAAAAATATATATAATACGCTTTTCATTCAATCCACGAAAATCTTCGGAGCGTAGCGCAGGCTGGTAGCGCATCTGGTTTGGGACCAGAGGGTCGAAGGTTCGAATCCTTTCGCTCCGACCATTGTGGTGAGTTTAGCTCAGTAGGTTAGAGCATCAGATTGTGGTCCTGAGGGTCGTGGGTTCGATTCCCACAACTCACCCCACTTTATGCGCTCGTAGCTCAATTGGATAGAGCAACAGACTTCGGATCTGTAGGTTGAAGGTTCGACTCCTTTCGAGCGTACCACTGATTTGATATTTTGCGCTCATAGCTCAGTTGGATAGAGCAACGGCCTTCTAAGCCGTAGGCCAGAGGTTCGAATCCTCTTGGGCGTACCATATTAAGCTCATATTAAGAGCTATTTGGCTAATATGCGCTTTCTTTTTTGCGGATGTGGTGAAATTGGCAGACACACCAGACTTAGGATCTGGCGCCTCACGGCATGAAGGTTCAAGTCCTTTCATCCGCACCATCCATTCTACGCGTTCCGGATTAGCTCAGCGGTAGAGTAGGCGGCTGTTAACCGCTTGGTCGCTGGTTCGAATCCAGCATCCGGAGCCACTTGCATTTAATCGCTTATAAAATCCAAATATTAAAGCTGCTTCTATCAGGCCGATCTATTACAAATTTTGTATTTATTTTTTGCGCTCCAAGGTGGAGTATTAAAACAATACCCAAAACCGCCGCTCTTTTCAAGGCTTGATTTAGCCGCATTTTTCGCTATAATACGCATCAAATTTCACGCCCGGGGATGATCATGAGCCTTGTTTCTTACGAATTAAAAAAGCAGAAGCTGGATGGAGCGCGCGATTTAGCGCTTTGGAAGGTACGCGGCGGCGTGGCGGCGGTAGTGCTAGCGCTGTTTATCGTTATGCGCAAGGATTTCGGAGATTTCTCATTTGTATTTTTATTAGTGCTTCTGGCTCTTGCTTATCCTACTTACAAATACCTAGCTGTGCGCATTTCGCGTAAATTTGAAACGCTCAGCGAAGAGGCTTTTAAAAATGAATTTCTGCTCTGGATCGCAAAGGAACTGCGCCTTACTTTTCAGCCCTTCGGCGCGTTTTTGCTCGATGAAATTTACAAAAATCCGCTCCGCAAAGAGGCAAATTTATGCACTTGCAAGCACGCGATAGTGGGCAAGACGCCCGAATTCAGCATAAAAATAGGCGATATCTGTCTGAGTCGCGATTTCGATAAAAACAGAGAGGATCGGGTATTTGAGCTGGATAAAATTTTGCATCTCAAAAAAAAGGACGATACCGCGATCTTCGACGGGCTTTTTGCAAAATTTGATTTTAGCGAGACCTTCGATAGCCAAATTTTGGTCGTGCCGCGCGGAGAGTTTATCTTCGGCGCATCGAATCTCAAGCTGCTAAAAGATAGCCCGCATTTGAGCGCATCGTTTGATGTCTATCTTAACAATCTCGCCGCCGCCGCCTTTTTGCAGAACAAAAAAATTTTAGAAAATATGCAAACGATCACCGTAAATTTATTCGGCAAAACCGAGCTTTACCTGGGCGAAAACAGCCTCGTAATCGGCGTTGAAAATAGCGAAATTTTCAAATCCGCGCCGAGCTCGCAAAGCGCGAAGCTGCTCGAAAGCCTAAATAAAATGATCGAGATCGCTAAAATTTTTGCCTATCTCAAAAAGCTCGGACAGGTGGAATAAAAAACACTCGGTTTTGTAAATTTAAAACAGGGTTGCAGCGCGCGAAATAGAATTTACGATAAGGGATAAATTTAAAAAGGAGGGGCTGCATTATGGATATAAACGAAATACAAGCTCAAACTCGCAGTATGCGCGCCCTATATGTCGAGGACGATAATGAGGTAAGGCAGCAGACCGCAAAAATTTTAAAACTATTCTTTCATCAGGTTACCGACTGCGGTGACGCGCAGGAGGGCATCGATAAATTTAAAGCGAGCAAAGCGGACATTGTTTTTACCGATATTAATATGCCCGGTATCAACGGGCTTGAGATGTTAGAGCAAATCAAACAGATCGATCCTTCGGTAAAAACTGTCATCTTCTCAGCCTACGATGAGTCTAAATTTTTTACCAAAGCCATATCCATCGGCGTGGACGGCTATATTTTAAAGCCTTTTACGACCGAGGATCTACTAAGCGTGCTTGAAAAAATCACGCAAAGTATCGAAACTAAACCCGCAAAGTTTATTTATCTAAGCGGCGATTTCGTTTGGGACAAGCAGAGCTCAACTCTATCTAAAGCGGGCGAAATTATCAAACTAACCAAAAACGAAACCTCATTATTGCAGCTGCTTTTAAGCTCTAGCGGGCGGATCGCAAGCGGACTTGAGATAGAAAACGAGCTATTCGAGGGCTGCGACGAGTATGACGACAAACGGGTAAGAAATATCATATCCAGATTTCACAGAAAAATCGGCTACAAGCTGATAGAAAACATCTACTCGCAAGGATACAGAATAAAATGGCGATAGTGGACATCAAGAAGAACCATCAGAGATTTGAGACGATATTTTCAAATTCCGGCGTCGGCATCTTCATCGTGGACAAGAAAAGAAATATTATGGAGTGCAACGAGACCTTTTGTAAAATTTTCGGCTACGAATACGACGAGATCATCGGTAAATCCGCGCAAACCATACATCTAAGCGAGGAGAAATACCTGCATTTTGCAGACATCGCCTTTAACAAAGTAAGAAAAAACGAGGCCTTGCAGCTAAACTACGAGCTAAGGCACAAAAGCGGCAAAGGGCTGTGGATTAGAATTTCGGGCGATTCCATATCGGGAAACGACGAGGTGCTTTGGATAGTGGTGGATATCACCAAAAGGGTGATGGCGGAGAAGAAATTAAAGCAAAGCAGGCTGAAGGTCAAGCGGCTAAATTTAACTCTCAACCACGAGATCGAGGAGCAGCTAAAGCTCATAAGGCGCCAAGACGAGCAGCTGCAGTATCAATCAAGGCTCGCTCAGATGGGCGAAATTTTAAATATGATAGCGCATCAATGGAGGCAGCCGCTATCCGCTATCTCGGCTACGGCTTCATATCTGAGCGCCGGCTGCTTGATGGCGGATAAATTTGACAAAACGGCTCTTTTGGAGGAGCTCGGCAAGATCGAGCAGTACTCCAAGCACCTATCCGAAACGATTGATGAGTTTAGAAATTTCTTTAAGCCCGCCAAAATCAAGGAGGTTACGAGCCTGGAGGAGCTTTGCAATATGGCGATAAATATCGCAAAAGCGATACTGCAAAATCAAAAGATTAAAATTTACGCGAAATACGGCTGCAACCAGACTCTGCTCACATATAAAAACGAGGTTTCGCAGGTTATTTTAAACATCATAAAAAACGCGCAGGACGCCTTTTTGGAGAGAAATATCGACGACGGTGTTATCGAAATTTCAACCTATATCGAAAAATCTTATCTTTGCTTAAGCGTAAAAGACAATGCAGGCGGCATCAAAAAGGAGATCGCGGATAAAATTTTCGACCTGTATTTTTCTACCAAAGCTAGCAAAAACGGCACAGGCATCGGGCTATATATGTCAAAGATCATCATCGAAGATCACTGTAAGGGCTCGCTCGTCGTCGAAAGCCTAAAAGGCGGTTCAAATTTCATAATCAAACTTCCGAAATGAAGCTTTTCTGAGACAATTTAAAATTTAATCCAAATTTATGCTACAAATGAGCTGCACTCTTTTTATATAATTTAATAAAGATTAAATTTTATGTAAGGAGGAAGCGATGAGCGAACCTGAAGAGAAAATTTATCTGGAGGAGCGGAAGCTTGTTAGAAGATATTCTCCGCTCACATCGGTGCTTGTAAATACTCTGTTTTTGTTTGTAGTGTTTTACGCATCATGGTGGATCTTTCAAGATCCTAGGGGACTGATGAGGATGTATACTCCATACGTAGGATATATGTGGTGCAGATGGCTGCTCGTGGTCATCATCTGGATCGCGTATATTTTTAACTTTTGGCCATTCAAAAGAGAGTGGCTCTATACGGCGGGACCCGCGAAAAAGGGCATTATCTTTACGGTGATGGTGTTTTTCACCTTCTTCGTATTCTTAAAGATATTCTTCGAATTTATTTTAGGCGAGCTTGCCATATCGTATTTTAGTCCGCGAAGGCTTGCAGAGCTTGGCATAACCGATTTTTACGCGCTTGAGTACTCGGCTCAGGCTATTTTGATGTTTGCCGCTATCGCGTCGTGGCTAAGTCCTTCTTGGGTGGTGGCCGCGGATAATTCGCCGTGGCAGAAGCTAAAGCAGCCCGTTAAAGGCTTTACAGTTTTTATCTGGACTTTTTTGCTAAGTATGATCGTGTATTTCGTATTTTTCCACTCGCAAATGGGAATTTTATTCGATCCGTGGCAAAAATACACATCCATTACTCCGCCTTGGTGGCATAATTTCGCCGATACCGTGCACGGAAATTTCAATATCGCATGGATCATGTGCTGTACCGTTATGGTTTGGGTGTATGAGACCATCTGGGAGAGGTATCCTTTTAGCCTCATTAAGACGAGCTGGCTTAGAAGGACGGCGTCGTTTTTCGGCATTATAGCGATGGCATTTTGCTTTTCATTCTTCTTTTACTATCTACAAGAGCTCATCTGGGGCGTGCATATTAGAGGCGACAGAAGGCTCTTCGCGCCCGATTGGCGATGGCTGCACGTAGGTGAGATAGCTATATTTTGGCTGGTGCCGGTGCTATTTATTAAATTTTACTGCAACAATGCGGTTAATAAATTTTCAAAGCCCGTCAATATCCTTCTTAGAACGATCATAAGTATGGTAGCGGCTATCGTCCTATACTATGTCTATTATCAAGTCTCGCACTTTTTGCTAGGCACTCAAAAGGGCTTTTCGCATCCGCAACAATTCCCTATGATTCCGATGATCTGGTTTATCAACGTCATGCTGATAAATTACTGGTTTATGGACGGCTGGCCGGGCTGGAAGCTTGCGGGCAAGAAAGAGGAAGCAGAGGAAGCGGGCGAGAAAGACGATTTTGAAAATAAAAATTCCATCAAAGGCTTGGTAGTAGGCTTTATCATAGGCGTGATCATCTATGTCGCCGTAGTTTATCTAGCGCCTGTCGTGGGCAATATGCTTACAATTTTTAAATAAAGGATATGAGATGAATGAAGCTAGAAGAGATTTTATAAAAGGCGGCGCAGCGGGCATAGGACTGGGCGCGCTCGCATCGATGGGAGTGTTTTCATACTCTCCTGCGAGGGAATTTTTTCTTCCCGATGAAGTGCGAAAGATGACCGATTTTGGCGCGATTAAAAGCGTCGAGGTTACTAATATCTCCGAAACGAGCTGGTTTGACAACTCGATGCTGATGGGAGATATAAAAGGCGCAGGCGGACTGCTAGTCAACCAATATCTATTTAACTGGCCGCCGTTTGGTAACGGCAAAGGGCTTGCTAAAGGTAGCTACGAAGAGGGAATTTCGCAAATCAAGCATCTTTTGCCGGATAAAATAGATGAGGCTTGGGAGGTAACCAAAAAGCTTTCCGTAAATCCCGATAACGCTGGCGGCTACTCCGCTTTGATAGAGATAGAGCGCCTAAACGGCGAAAAGAAAAAATACCTGTTAGATTGCGGCTGGTCCTATAAGTGGATGCACGAGTGCTTTAAGCGGGAGGGGATCGATAAGATGCTGCAAAACGGCGAGATCGACACTCTCATAATGTCGCACGAGCACTACGATCACTTTTGGGCTTTACCCGTCGTTTTAAAGTATAAGCCCGACATCAGGATTATCATCCACGAGGGCTTTTATCCCGAGGGCAGACAGTATATCAAAGATTCGGGTCATAAGGGCGAGCTTGTAGTGTTTAAAAAAGGCAGAAACGAGATCGAGCCCGGAATGTGTACGTTTTGCTACGACTGCCCTATCATTACGAGGGTTTTTGGCGAGCAGTCAATCTTCGTAAACGTTAAAGACAAAGGTCTTGTGAGCATTACGGGATGTTGTCATCAGGGTATTATTACATTCTCTGATTCCGCATACAAAGAGCTAAAATACGACAATGATCAGCTCTATGGTCTTTACGGCGGACTTCATATCTCGCCGTTTGACGACTGGGATCCAAAATACGACGATCTGGTTATCGGACTGAAAAGATGGAACTACCAGGTCATGGCGTGTAACCACTGCACGGGTTTGCTGACCGTGCAAAAATTCGTCCGCGAGGGCTATCCTATCGTAAAGGGCACGGCTAGATTTAGAACCAAAACGTCCGATTATCTGGGCAACGGCGATAAGGTTAAATTTGGATAGAAGCATGGAATTTCAAGATATTTTCCCTTTGA
>ERZ772971.1989-NODE-1989-length-11520-cov-2.579852_pt1 | contig 11520 bp, 19 predicted proteins | sample MGYA00511943_ERZ772971 | MGnify/ENA primary metagenome ERZ772971 (study PRJEB29015, sample SAMEA2737929) | human oral metagenome | biome: human oral; feature: human-associated habitat; material: dental | place: China | collected 2144 ... | reverse complement strand
AGGAGGTGAGATTATGCCTGAAATAAAAGTTAACAACGGAAATCTTGAAGATGCAATAAAAAGATTTAAAAGACAATGTGCTAGAAATGGTATCATTCAAGAAATCAAAAAAAGAGAACACTATGAAAAACCTTCTGTAAAAAGAAAGAAAAAATCAGAAGCAGCAAAAAAGAGAAATAGAAAATAATTTATATAATAAGCATTACAAATTAAAGAAAAGATCTGGTAATATAATTAATTTAAAATTACTAGATCTTTTTATTTTTGGTGCTGATAGTGGGACTCGAACCCACATGATTTCTCGCAGGTTTTTGAGACCTGTGCGTCTACCAATTCCGCCATATCAGCAGATTAGTTGTAATAACTACAACTAATATTATTATTCTATTTATTTTTATCTTACTTATTAATGTCATCAATACTAACAGATTGTATATGTGCAATCTTATCCCATTTCTTATTTGGGAATATAAGTGATTTAATATTTATAACAATCCATGATCCCATAAATATCGGATACATTAATATTGCTTTCCACATTGGTTTTAATTTCTTACCTTCTAATAATATTATACCTACTGCTGCAAGCATTGGTGTTATAAATGTTGAGAAAATATATTTAATATAATTCATTGCTAAATCTTGTAAAGACATTTCTCCCATTAAATAAAATACTGTGTTTACCCCTAATAATAATAATGTAAGCATCATTATTGGTATACCTAATATATATAAAAATGAGTCAAAATTCATCATTGTCTTTTCTCTAAATACTGCTTTTGCTAGATCTTTTGAATACCCATTTACACATTGAAGATGTCCGAACACTCCATCTTTCCCTTTGTTTCCAGCTTTGTTTAAATGTTAAAGGTTGTTCATCATATACTATTGCATCTTTTGCCCATCCAAGTTTAACACCTTTTGATATATTTATAAGTGCAAATTCTATATCTTCAGTAAGAGTTTTTGTATTCCAACCTTCATCTATAAGCATATCCCATTTTACCATAAAGGCTGTACCATTTATAAGTGGTGATAATCCCATATTATATCTTGCTAAATGATATAATCTATTCATTGTCCAATAGAATATTGCATAGCCACCTGATACCCATGTATCTGTTGGGTTTTTTATATCCCTATATCCTTGTACTAAAACTTCACCTTGACAAAGTTTCTTATTCATAACATTTAAAAAATTCTTATCAACAATATTATCAGCATCAAATACTAATAATGCATCATAATCATCTTTTTTAACTTTCATTTTTGATAAAAACCAATTTAATGCATATCCTTTTGTTTTCTTTGTCTCATCAAACCTTTCATATACTATAGCCCCATTTTCTCTAGCTATTTTAGCTGTATTGTCTGTACAATTATCTGCTATAACATAAATATCAAAAAGTTCTTTATCATAATCCTGCATTTGTAAACTTTTTATTAAATTACCTATAACTGTTTCTTCATTATTTGCAGGTAATGCTATTATAAATCTATGTTTTTTATCTATAAGTAATGGTTTTTCTTTAAATTTAATTAATGATGTTATACTTATTATAAATTGGTATAACCAAAACATATTAATTATCCATACTAATACTTGTTGAAAGGTACTTAATCCTTTAACTATTGCATCTGTCATAATTTTCCCCTATTTAATTAACTAAAATATATTATACTAGATTTATTACTTTTTTACAACTTTTAAAACCGTTTCTTTACTTTAAGCTAAAAATATAGTATAATGTATACATAATTCATTAACATTATGTAAAGGAGAATAATATGAATAATACACATGAAAAAATATTAGACTTATATGTTTCTAATGTAGAATCTGAAATACAATTACAACAATTAAGTCTTGAAATAGAAAGTCTAGAAAGCGAAATAAATCAAATGGAAACTGAAATAAATCAAATGGAAACTGAAATAAATCAAATATTAGAAGGAGAAGAATAATGGAAGAATTGGAAGTTTTATTAAAAGAGCAAGAACAACAACAAATAACTATAGGAAACTACAAAGCAATGATCGCAGGTTATTCAAAAACAATAAAAGAATTACATGATAAACAAATTGATTTAAAAGCTGATTATAATGATGCTTTTAAGAAATATGATACATTTAAAAATTCTGCAAGACTAAGAGATCAAGCTCAAGTACCTGGATTAAAAGCAGAAATGGCTAAAATAAATGCTGACCTTAAAAATATAAGTTCAAATTTGCAATCTACTAATTTAAATCTTGATACCGCAAAAGCATCTCTTCAATTAGAAGAATTAAAAAATAAATCATTACAAAAACAAATAGCCGATCATCCAGAAACAAAACTCGTTTCAGCTGAAGAAAAAGAAAAAATAGTTAATGATACTCTACAAAATGCTAGAGATACTAAAGCAAAAATAGGTAAAATATTAAAAGGAGAAATTAAATCAATGAATGATATCCCTAATGATATTAAACAAGAACTATTTAAAGATAATTCAACATTAACACGTTATGATGATGAACTAGCTAAATTAACTACTGATTTAAATGATCTTAAAAAAGTTAATGCTGAACCTAGATTTATAAAACCTATAGAACAAAAAATAAAAACTATAGAAAATAGGAAATTATCATTTGCTATAAGTGAGCTTGAAAAAGCTAACCTTGCTTCTGATGTAGTAATAAATTCTTGCTACTCTCATATAAAGAATTTAACACTTGAAAAAGCTAAAGCTTATACTGATATAGATGATATTCACAACGGAACTTATAAACAACCAGAAAATGATGAACATTCTGATAATGATAATAAAAGTTCTAAAAGTAAAGATGATGAAAAATTCAAAGATAATGAAAATGATGAAAAGGCTAAAACAGGCTTACCTATTAAACCTTCTTTCTTTAATAGATTTAAAAATAAATTAAGTGAAATAATTAATAAAGTAAAAGAATATTTACCAAAATCTAAAGCTAAAAAAGAACAAGAAGAAAAAGAAGCTGAAGAACAAAGAAAGCAAGAAGAAGAACAAAAACAAAAAGAAGAACAAGAACAAAAAGAAAAAGAAAAAGAAAAAGAGCAAAATGAAAATAAAAATCAAAAAACAAATAATCGTCATTATGAAGCAAAAGATTTTAGGCATAACCAAAGCTTTAAAGATGACATGGATGAATTCTTAAAAAACTTTGAAGCAAGAACTAAAAAAGATGTAGATGATTTTGAAAAAGATTATGATGATAATAGCTTTAATAGATAATAATAAAAAGGGAAAATTATACTTCCCTTTTTATTTATTTCCATTATTTATTCTTATTATGATAGTTCATATCTATAACCATACGTCCTTGTATTGTTCCATTTTCCATTTCTTCAAATATTTGCACTGCATCTTCTATAGGTCTTGTTTGGACAACTGGAACTACTATTCCTCTTGCTCCAAAATCAAATGCTTCTTCTAAATCTTTTCTTGTTCCAACAATTGATCCTACTACTTCTATTCCATCTATTACTGTTTTTATAATTGGAATATCCATCATTTCTGAAGGAAGACCCACTGCTACAACTCTACCACCTGCTCTTACTGAATATATTGCTTGATCAAATGCTATTTTAGCAACTGCTGATACAACAACACCATGTGCACCACCATTTGTTATTTCTAATATTTTTTTAGCTGGATCTTCATGTAATGAATTTATTATATAATCTGCTCCTACTTCTTTTGCAAGATTTAACTTATCATCATTTATATCTACAGCAATAACTTTCATATTTAATGCTTTTTTTGCATATTGTACTGCTAAATTTCCGAAGTCCTCCCGCTCCATATAATACTACCCATTCTCCTGGTCTTACATTACTTACTTTTAAAGCCTTATACATTGTAACACCTGCACATGTTATACTACTTGCCGCTGCAGGATCTAATCCTTCTGGAACTTTTACTGCATAATTAGCTTTTACTATTACATATTCTGCCATACTTCCATCTATTGTATATCCAGCATTTTTTACTTTTCTACATAATGTTTCTCTACCTGTTGTACAATATTCACACATCCCACAAGTTTCAAAAAGCCATGCTATACTTACTCTATCTCCTATTTTTAATGTATTTACATTTTTATGTGTTTCTATTACCTTACCTATTCCTTCATGTCCCAATGTTCTTCCTGGAACCTTACCAAAATCTCCATGTGCAACATGTAAGTCTGTATGACATACTCCACAATATTCTACTTTTACAAGAGCTTCACCTTCTTCTAATGGTCTTAACTCTTTATCAACAATTTCAACTCCTGTTGATAAATTATTTACTACTACTGCCTTCATAAATACCTCCTTAGTTTTAGTTATCACAATTACATTATATGTCATACAATTTAATATTTCTATTAAACTTTTAATTTTCTAATTGTTTTATATTCCATTCTAAGTTTTGATATCTCTTCTTCTCTCATATTAAATGTGTCATATGCTTCTTTTAAATATATAGGTATTTCTTCAAACTTTTCATCTCTTATCAAATATCCTTTTGCATATTCTGTAAAATATTCTTTTTTATCTTGATTTTTAGTATTTTCTGCCTTTTTAAAATATTTTTCTGCATCTGTATATCTTTTTATTTCATTTTTTATATGTTCAATATGTTTTGATTTTACATATATCTCGTATTCTGTATCTTCTGCTACTATTTCAATTAATTTTCTAACTATTTGCTTATTATTCTTTCCTACTGATTTTTTAAATAATCCTTTTCCCATTTTTTTACTATTTTTAGTAGGTTTAGTATTTTCTATTAAAATTTTAAGAGTATCTACAACACCTATATGTGTTTTATATTGTCTTTTAGAGGTTATAGCATCAAATTCATCTGCAACCCTTATTATTTGTCCTTCATACACGATATCATCACCTATAAGTCCGATTAGGATATCCTGTACCATCTAATGCTTCATGGTGATATAATGGTCCTGCACTATATGGTCTTAACTTAGGCTCATTCATACACATTTCATACCCTATAGTTGTATGTGTTTTCATTATTTCAAACTCTTCTTGTGTAAGCTTTCCTTCTTTTTGAAGTACTTTAGGGTCTATAAACATTTTACCTATATCATGTATAAATCCACAAATACTAGTATATATAGTAAATCCTTTATCCAACTTTAATTTTTCACATAATCTACAAGTTAAATTTCCTACATGTTCACAGTGTTTTCTTGTAAACGGATCTAATGTATCTAATGAGTTTAATTGATCTCTAAATATTTTATCTAAATCATAAAACTTTATAATATCATTTCTATAAAAATCTACTTCTCCATATTCTTTCATATACTTTTCTCTTTCATTTTTTTCTTTAGTATTCTATTTTTTCTTTATAACCATTTCTTTTATACCTAAATAATTATTTTTATTATTATCTTCATTATTTGTTCTTTTTTTATTTTCTTTTATTTCTTTTACTCTTTTTTCAAGTGCTTCTATATTTTTAGTTATTTGTCCTATAACAGTATTTCTTAAATATCTTCCTTCTAATACTCCACCTTTTTGATCTAAATATTTATATACTGTATTATTCATATTCTTATTTTTTATATATAGATTATTTGAATCTTCTGTAGTATCTCCAATTATTTTTAAATATCCTCCAGATGGATTTCCGAAATCTATCTGTATATTCTTCTACTAATATTGCACCTTTGTATGGAACTAAATTTAAATTTATTTCATCTGTATGTCCACTTGTGAATGTACTATTTTGTATTTGTCCATTTTTAAAAATTGGTATTAACTCTCCTAAATCTCCTAAAGACATTTTAAAATCATTAAATATTTTTATACTTTCGGCTTTCTTTAACTCACTAACTGCATTTTTTGAAGTTTCAGGAAAAAGTCTTGCTTCTAATTTTTCTCCATTATCTAAAGTTATTTCTAGATATTCTTCACCTTTCTTTATATCCCTAAATTGATATGATCCACCGTTTTGTATAATCAATATCTGACAAACTCTTAATTGTAGTATCATTTATATTACCATTTGTTACAACCACACTTTCATCCCTATTTTCTTGTGCTTCTTTATCTGATGAAATTGTTGATTCATTAACACTTCTTCTTTTTACTTCTTCAACATTCTTTTTGTTATTTATAATATTTTGATAATATATAATCCCAAAAACTATCAATACTATTAATAATATTGTTGCTATTATTATACCAATTATTAATATTTTTCTTTCTTTTTTTTCCATACTAACTCCACATATTATTTTATTATCATTCTTATTGGTAATGTTAAAATAACATCCAATAATTTTACTGGTAATTCAAAAACTGTTCCATATGCTTTACTATATATTAATCCTCTTACTGTAGGTATATTATATATTAAAACTAATATTAAAATTACAAAACCTGTTATTAGATATGTTTTTATTCTTTCTTTTAACGGTCTTTTAGTTACAATCCTATATCCCATTCTTCTTAACTGATTATAATAATCTTCATACATTTGATTTACTATATTTTGCTTATGTTGTTGTATCTCTTCTTCTGCTCTTAATATTTGTTCTTCTAATATTGCATTATTATCTAAACTTCCATGTACATTTTGAAAATTTTCATCATTTACTCTACTATTATTATTTACTTTATTATTAACATTATTTCTTCCATAATTTCTATCAACACTATAACTTGTTTTCTGATTAAAACTATTTGTATTTGTATTCGTTTCTTTTTTTCTATTTTTAATTTCCTTTTCACGTCTTTCTTTTTCTTCTAAAAGTGCAATATTATTATCATATTTTTCTCTTTTAATATCATCTGAAAGAGTTTCATATGCTTCATTAATTTTAACCATTTTCTCTTTTGCTTCTTCTTTTTTTGTTTCATCTTGTTCTAAGTCTGGATGATATTTTCTTACAAGTACTTTATATGCTTTAGTTATTACCTCTTTTGAAGCAGTCCTACTAACTTCTAATATTTCATAATATGTTACCATAGTTTATTACCAATTCTTTCTATTTTTCTATTTCAATACGTATCTTATATTCTGCTAATGTATTTGTCTTATTTTTACTTTCTTTATTTTCTTGTCCAGAATTTGTATCTACTATTTCATTATAATCTTTTATTACTCTTACAGAATCAAAATTAATTCCAGTAGCATCTTTGTCTGCAAAATATAGTCTAGGAAAACTTAATAATACTACTTTTGTTTCTAAAGGTTTTAAAACAATATTTCCTGTATCTATTATCTTTCTAAGACTTGATCCGAACTTCAAGATTTGCTCCCATTGCTGTTTGATCTGATTTATCCTTTATTACAAGATAATTATTTGTCCTGTTTGTTATCTCAACAAGAAAATCTTCATGTTCTATCCACGTATTTCTTCCTTTTATATTTACTTTCATATTATTATCTTCATAAAATCCGTGCACTATCAAATTTCCCAATATATCCTCTTATATTTAATCCTATCTTTCCATTTTTATTTTTTATAACCATCTTCGTATCAGTAAATGAAAATATATCGTTTGTAAGACCTGTTTCTAATATATTATCAAAAACTTTTACTTGATAAATATAGTCATTTCCTGTTTTTGCATATGGTTGTATATCATATTTTTTTCCTTTATATACTTCTATTATATATCCGAATTGCTTCCTTTTTGTTCAAAAAAGCATATTGTTTTGCTTCATCTGTAAGCATATCTGCTGCTAAATCAATTTTATCTTGATTTACATATTCTAAAAATTGATTTATTTGCTTTAATCCTTCTTCTTGTACTTTCTTAGGAAACTTTTCTTCTGAAATCACAGGTGTTTCAATATCTTTTGATACTATAGGTCTAATTGGAACACTAAAATTTACTATCATATTATATATACTTGTAAAAAATAGTATAAGTACTAATATAATAATTATTTTAAAAGCATTTTCTCTTATGTACTTTGCAAACTTTAATCTAATATTTGTAAATAACCTTATAAACATTTTCCCTCCTAACCTATTTAATTATTTTTACTAAATGAAAATACATAATCATCAAAGTCATATTCTCTAAACACAAAATACAATCCTTGCTTATTTTTATTTTCTTCTTTTGAATCATCTGCAATAATATCTACTTCTACAACATAATATTCACCCAATGCCTCAAAATTAACATTTTTTATACTAAATGTTGTTGGAAAATATTCTTTAAAATATTTTTCAAACTCTTCTAATGTTTTAAAATATTTTTCCTTATATTCTGGTGCCAATCTTTTATATACTTCCGTATATCTCTTTGAATTGAGCTTTCTTACAATATCTCCTAAATATATATTCATTCTCTTAAATTCACTTTTTCCTTTTAATCTTTCAACTAATTTTTGATCTTTTTCAACTCCTGTTACATATTGTACTTTAGGCTCTTCTTTCTTCTCAAATATTCTAACTATCATTGTTATTATAGTTACTAATGTTATAATAATCAAAATAATCATTATGATTATTAATATACCAATTTTTCTATTTTCATTTTTACTATTCTTATTTAAATTATTTTTTACCATACTTACTTATCATTTCCATTATAGTATTTAAACTCTATGGATTTCCTCCATTTCCATTATTACTATTATTTCCAGAATTTGGTCTATAAACATCTAATGCTAATTTTTCATAATCTGCTTTATTAATAGTATTTAACTGATCATTTTCTATTCTTTGACTCAATTTCTCTAATTCTGCATATTCTTTTGGATCTATATATTTATTTAATTTTTTATTTTCAACTTTAACTTTAAAGTCATTTATCTTCTTCATCTTTTTTTCATATATTTGTATTACTTCTTGTTCTGTTTTTCCTTGTCTTCTAAGCATTTCAATTTCATCTTTAATATCTTTTGATGATTTCATATATTCTTTAATCTCTTTAATTACTTCATCTGTTTCCTGTTTAAATGCTCTCATTTCTTCTCTTGTTTTACTAATTACCTGTTGTCCTGGTTTTCCTGTCCTCATTGTTGCATCATTAAGCATCATTGTCTCAACATCTCTGAAATCTCCATTTATTGGCATATTTGTTACACTAAATTCTTCTATTTGATCTGCAATATTTTTCTCTTGTTGTGCTTCAACAAGTTTTCTCTCAGCTCCATCTAAATTTGTATAATCTATTTTATTATTATTTATATCATTTAATTTTTGCATTGTAATTATTTCTGCTTCCATTTTAGTTTTGCTTTCAAAATTCATTAAATACTGCTTATATTGTTCTATTGCATCTGCATAACTCTTTGTTAATTCACCTGTATTAAGTTTATTTTTTATATTATTTAATAGATCTTGTATATTTTGTTTTCCTTCTACTGTTGTTGCATCAAAATTCTTACCTGTAGTTTTTTCAAGATTTTCAAATTGATTTTCTACTTTTGTTTGTGTATCTTTTGCATTTTTAATATAGTTCATATGTAAATTCAAATTATTATTTAACTTTTTATATTGTGGAAGAATACCTTTTTCCATTATTTTATGACCTATTATTCCACCTGCAATCATTTCATCTACTGGGTTATTATCTGCTACTGCAAGCCCTATTGCTGCTCCATATAAAGATGGTGCAACATGTTTATTAGTAAACTTAAATGCTCCTCCTATAAATTTACCTGTTCTACTATTTGATACCCCTTTTATAATCTTATTGTTTCCAATTTTTTCTTTTGTTCTTCTCATTGTATCAAAAAAGTTATGTTTAGCAAGTTTAACTGCTGGTGATGGGATATTTGAATTTCCAGATCCGTTAGATGTAGATCCTCCTCCTGATGTTGAATTCCCTGTTTGTCCGTCCGTGATACTTGTCCATTATTTTTTGTAAATGTATCTGATTTCATATATATAGGTTTTTGATTTGCTTCATCTCCACTCTTTTTATTTGATCCCCATTTCTCAATTCTCTTAAATGTTTGATCATATAATACCATTTTAGCAAATCCTGTTCCTTTTGATAAACTAACATCTTTATCAAATTGAAACATTTCTTTTAATATTCCTTCTGCTTCACTAAAGAATCTAAAAAATGCAATTATAAGTATCATAAACGCAAAATTAAGTCCTCCTGTCTTTTCTGCCATTTTAAATACTGTCCCTGCAAATATTGTATATAGTAGTAAATGAAATGGTTGTACAAAAACAAGTCCCATAAATTTTTTAAGCCATTTGCTCATACTTTGTGCTTTTCCGATCTCCTGCAATATCAAGTGCATATGATACAGATATTATAGGTGCGATTAATATATAAAATCCTATTGTTATAAGTCTTTTAACATATACTGCTAAAAATGATAAAGTTTGTACCAATAATAATAATAATATAACAGTTGATACTATCATTCTAACAAAATTTGGCATAAGCATTCCAAATACAAGTTGTTGTACCTGATTTTCTAATATACCACTTTCATTTATCATACTTTGTGTAATTATTGACACAAATGCTGAATTCAATGATATTACTGTAAATATTATAAATGACATAAAGAATAATATCATTACACTTTTCACCCAATTAAATAACATATTTTTTGTATCAGCTATATCTTTTGCTACAGACAATAGAATTGCTCTTACTGATAAATATAATAATATTAAAAATAACATTGCTATAGATATTAAAAATACTACTCTGTACCATGAAGCTATAGAATTTACAAATCCTGCTAATTTTGTTTTTTCCGCAACATTACCATTTATAAATATTTCTATATTAGTAATTGGAACCTTATTCATAAATATTTTATCTGGTGTAAGCATCCAACCTGATTTAGCTTCTCCTGCTCCACCTTCTTTATTTGAATCTTGTAATAATATTGTAAGAAATGCCATTATACTTGTAAGTACTATTGCTACAAGTAAATTTGGAATAAAAAGTAATATTCCCATTATACCATTTAAAAGATGTCCTATACCTGATATTGGATCTTGTAAAAAGTCTGTCATAGGATTTGCTTGATCAATATTAAAACTCTTATTTATTGCTTCTTGTCTTTCTTTTTCTTCTTTTTCCTTTTCTTCTTTAGTTTGTGTATCTTTTTTTTCCTCATTTTTTTTATTTTTTTCATTATTATTATTACTATTATTGTTGTTATTTTTTGTAGTTGATGATGTATTATTATTATTATTGTTGTTATTGTTATTATTATTGTTATTTGTAGTAGAAGAAAAATATGATGTTTTTTCTACTGTTATAATTTCTTTTTTTATACTTAAAGATTTTTCATTTATACTTGATATTAATGAAACTGTTATATATATATATATCATCACTCTTTTTATAAATTTTATACAAATTGCGCAAAAAACTATCTTTCAAGAAAAAATTAGAAAAAAATGCTAGACAAGATTTTTTCAAATTATTAATATACGCCCCGCAACAACGCGGTATGCGTTCGTAGCTCAGTTGGATAGAGCGTTGGCCTCCGGAGCCAAAGGTCGCAAGTTCGAATCTTGTCGAGCGCGCCAGGTCAGTGCGAT
>ERZ772971.1973-NODE-1973-length-11596-cov-3.946452_pt1 | contig 11596 bp, 10 predicted proteins | sample MGYA00511943_ERZ772971 | MGnify/ENA primary metagenome ERZ772971 (study PRJEB29015, sample SAMEA2737929) | human oral metagenome | biome: human oral; feature: human-associated habitat; material: dental | place: China | collected 2144 ... | reverse complement strand
TGTAGTGCAGCAGTCCCGCCTGGGTGATGCCGACGGCGTCGGCCACCTCCTGCAGGGCCAGGCCGTTGAACCCCTTGCGGGCCACGAGCTCGGTGGCCGCCTCGACGATCTGCTCGCGCCGCTGCTCCGCGGTGAGACGGACGCGCTTGGTGCTCGTGGCGCTCATGGCGGGGATCCTATCGGTGGCCGCGCACCCCGTGGCCCGGGGCTCAGCCAGCGGGTGCGTCGCAGTCGACACGCTGGCGGGCGCGACGCCGTCGGCACCCCCGGTGAGAGAAGGTTGGGCGCATGCGGCTGACCGACGACCTCACGGACCTGGCCACGGTCCCCGCCTTCCGCACCCTGCTGGGCGTGCGCCTCGTCTCCCAGACCGGCGACGGCATGGTCCAGGCCGGGCTCGCCACCCTCTTCTTCTTCCAGCCGCAGAACATGACGACGGCGGCCGGGGTCGCCTCGGCCCTCGTCGTCATGCTCCTGCCCTTCTCCCTCGTGGGCCCCTTCACCGGCCCCTTCATCGACCGGTGGCGTCGCCGCCAGACCCTCCTGTGGGGCAACCTCCTGCGCGCCGGTCTCATCGCCCTGACCGCCGTGGTCCTGCACGCCGTCGGCATCGGGCCCCTCGTGTACGTGCTCGTCCTCCTCGCCCTGGGCGTCAACCGCTTCCTGCTGTCCGTGCTCTCCGCCGGGCTGCCGCAGGTCATCGACCACGAGCGCCTGCTCGTCGCCAACTCCCTCGTGCCCACCCTGGGCGGGCTGGCGACGGCGGCCGGCGCCCTCATCGGCTTCGCCCTGCGTCTGCTGCTGCCGGCGGGCACCGCCCAGGACACCGCCAGCCTCGTCAGCGCGGTCCTCCTCTACGCGCTCGCGGCCCTCGTCGTCACCCGCCTGGGACGCGACGAGCTCGGCCCCGAGCGCCCCGCCTCAGAGGGCCTGGCCCGGGCGCTGGCCGCCACCGCCGCCGAGCTGGTCGACGCCGTGCGCTACCTGCGGCTCCGCGCCACCCCCGCGCTGGCCCTGACCACCATGGCGCTGCACCGTTTCGTCTACGGCATGGAGCTCATCACCATCATCCTCGCCGCCCGCAACCTGCTCGCCGCGCCCGGCGACGCGGACCGGGGCCTGGCCCTCTTCGGCACGCTCATGGGTGCGATGATCGCCGGGCACGGCCTGTCCGTCGTGCTCACCCCCCTGGCCCACGAGAAGCTCGCCCCCTCGACCTGGATCGGCATGTGCCTCGTGGGCGGCTCACTGGGCCAGCTCGTGCTCGTCGCCACCCACGACCAGCTGGCCATGACAGTGGGGATCCTCGTCTTCGGCACCGGCGTCCAGGGCGCGAAGATCGCCGTCGACACGATCGTCCAGTCGGACACGGCCGACGCCTACCGCGGACGCGCCTTCTCCATCTACGACGTCCTGTTCAACACCGCCGAGTGCGTGGCCGCCGGGGTCGCGGTGCTGGTCCTGCCCGACGTCGGCTGGTCCCGGCCCGCCCAAGCGCTTCTCGTCCTCTTCGTCTGGTGCGTGGCGCTGTGGTACCTGCGCGGTGTACGGCGCCTGGGCGACCGGCCCCGTGAGGTGACCGGGCTGCCCGGCCCGGGCTGAACGGCGGCGCTTGACCCTCACGCGGCGTCAGGCCCCAGGCTCGTGCTCGTGAGACACCACTGGGATGCTGGGCGTATGCATGATCGCGACCTGCCCGGAGCCGGAGAGGACCTGACCGTCGGGGAGGCGGCGCGCCTCGTCGGGGTGTCCGTGCGCACCCTGCACCACTGGGACGCGCTCGGGCTCGCCACCCCCTCGGGTCGCAGCTGGGCCGGCTACCGGCTCTACTCGCCCGACGACGTCGCCCGCCTCCAGCAGGTCCTCGTCTACCGGGAGACCGGTATGCCGCTCGCCCGCATCGGCGAGCTCCTGGACGAGACCGGGACGAGCGCGCTGGAGCACCTCAAGCGACAGCACGTGCTCCTGCTGGAGCGCATCACCAGGCTGCAGCGGATGGTCCGCGCAGTCGAGGCCCTCACAGACAAGGAGACACGCATGAGCACCACACCCGAGCAGCGCGCCGAGATCCTCGGCAGCGACTGGGACCCCACCTGGAAGGACTGGAAGGAGGAGGCCCAGCAGCGCTGGGGCGACACCGACGAGTGGGCCCAGTCCGAGAAGCGCCGGGCCACCATGAACGCCTCCGACTGGAGGCAGGTCAAGGAGGACTCGGACCAGCTCGTGGCCGACCTCGCCTCCGCCATGCGCGAGGGGGTCCGGCCCGGCAGCGAGCGCGCCAACGCCCTGGCCGAGCAGCACCGCGCGAGCATCGGCTACTGGTTCGACACGAGCCACTCCAAGCAGGTGCTCATCGCCCGCGGTTACGTCGCCGACCCCCGCTTCACCGCCTACTACGACGCTGTGGAGCCCGGTCTGGCCGCCTGGCTCAAGGAGATCATCGACGCCAACGCCGCCGCCCACGGCGTCGACCCCGCCACGGCCGAGTGGGAGTGAGCCCGCCGGTGAGCGGCGCACGTCGACGGGGTGGGGCGGCACACGGCCGCCCCACCCCGTCGGGCTCTTGGCCCCGGTCCTCAGGCCCGGGTGCTCAGCTTGGCGCCGTCAGGCGGTCGCTCAGCCCCGGAGCCCGGTTCCTCAGCCCCGCGCCCGGGCCCGGCGCACGAGCTTGCGCAACTCGTCGAACCAGAGCACGAGCGAGCCCATGGCGAGGCACACGACCCAGTGCGTGAGGTCCAGGGACGCCGTCGAGAAGGCCGTCTGAAGCAGCGGCACCTCCACCACCGCCACCTGAAGCGCCACGCCCAGCGCGATCGCGCCCCACAGCCAGCGGTTGACGAAGAGGTGGCTGAAGGCGGACACGCTCTCCGAGCGGGAGTTGACCGTGTTGAACAGCTGGGCGAGCACCAGGGTGGTGAAGGCGGCGGTGCGCGCCGTCGTGAGGTCGTCCACGGAAGTCCCGGGGATCTCGATGAGGCCGCCCGGCAGGAAGATGTCGAGGGTCCCCAGCGTCGCCAGGCCCATGACGGCGCCGATGAGGATGACGCCCGTCCACATCGAGGCGTCGATGACCCGGTCCGTGGGCTTGCGCGGCGAGCGCCCCATGACGTCCTCCACGCTGGGGTCCACCCCCATGGCCAGGGCCGGGCCGGAGTCGGTGACGAGGTTGATCCACAGGATCTGGGTGGCGACCAGCGGCAACACGACACCCGACGTCGAGTGGTCGCTCAGCCCGATGACCCCGGCGAGCACGACGCCCCCGAAGACCGTGAGGACCTCACCCATGTTCGAGCTCAGCAGGTAGCGCAGGAACTCCTTGATGTTGTCGAAGATGCGCCGCCCCTCGGCGACGGCGGCGACGATGGTGGCGAAGTTGTCGTCCGCCAGCACCATGGTCGCGGCCTCCTTCGTCACCTGCGTGCCGGTGATGCCCATGGCCACGCCGATGTCCGCCTGGCGCAGCGCCGGGGCGTCGTTGACGCCGTCGCCCGTCATGGACACCGTGTGCCCCTGGGACTTGAGGGCGGCCACGATCCGCATCTTGTGCTCGGGCGCGACACGCGCGTACACGTTCGTGTGCGCCACGGCCGTGCTCAAGGCCTCGTCGTCCATGGCGCTGAGCTCACGGCCGGTGAGGACGCCCGCCCCGGCCTCCGCAATGCCCAGGTCCGCGGCGATGCGCCCCGCCGTGGCCGGGTGGTCGCCGGTGATCATGAGGACGCGGATGCCCGCACGGTGGGCCTCGGCGACGGCGGCGGCCGCCTCGGGGCGCGGCGGGTCGATGATCCCGACGACGCCCGCCAGGACGAGCGAGTGCTCCAGGTCGGAGAAGTCCGGGTCGCCGCCCGCCAGTGCCCGGGAGACGCGCGCCGTCTCCTCGGCCGTCAGCAGGCGCGAGGCGACACCCAGGGTGCGCAGCGCCCGCCCGGACATCGCGCCGATGGCCTGCGTGAAGTGGTGGCGCACCCCCTCGTCCAGCGCCTCCTCGCCCGCGCCGCGGCGCACCAGGGTGCAGCGCTCAAGCAGGACGTCCGGGGCGCCCTTGGACACGATGGTCATCCGGCCCTCGTGGTGGGCGTCCGTGTAGATGACGCTCATGAGCTTGCGCTCGGAGGTGAAGGGAACCTCACCCACCCGCTCGAAGCGGCCCTCGCGGCGCCCGTCGGTGCCGAGCTTGCGCTCGGCGACGAGGAAGGCGCCCTCCGTGGGGTCGCCGATGACGGACCACACGCCCTCGTCGTCGGCCAGCTCGGCGTCGGAGGCCATGGCACCGCCCGAGAGCACGACCGTGACCTCGGCGAGCTGGTCCCCGGTGAGGTCCTCGACGTCGGGGGCGCCGTCGCGGTCGGCGTCGGGCGAGACCTCGCCCTCGGGCACGTAGCCGATGCCGGTGACGACGGCGTCGCCCGAGAGGGTGACGACCTCCTGGATCGTCATCTCCGAACGGGTGAGCGTGCCCGTCTTGTCCGAGCAGATGACCGAGGCGGAGCCGAGGGTTTCCACGCTCGTCAGCTTCTTGACGACCGCCCGGTGCAGGGCCATGCGCTGGACCCCCAGCGCCAGCACCACCGACAGGATCGCGGGCAGGCCCTCGGGGACGGCGGCGACGGCGAGGGACACGCCCAGCAGGAGCGCGTCGATGACGGTGTGGCTGGTGAGGTCGTCGGCCAGGGCCAGCAGGGTGGCCACGGTGACCACCGCGATGACGACGACGATGATGCCGAGCATCTTGGAGATCTGGGCGATCTCCTTCGCCAGGGGGGTGGGCTCCTCCTCCACCGAGTCGAGCATCCGCGCGATGGCGCCCATCTCGGTGTCCGCGCCCGTGGCGGTGACGACGGCGCGGCCCGTGCCCTGGGCGACCGAGGTGCCGCGGTAGACCATGCTCGTGCGCTCGGCGAGCTCCGCCTGCGTCTCGACGGCCTCCGCGGTCTTGGACACGGCGTCGGCCTCACCGGTGAGGGAGGACTCGATGACGCGCAGCGCGGCGCACTGCACGAGGCGCGCGTCCGCACCGACCTGGTCGCCCTCGCCCAGGAGCAGGACGTCGCCGACGACGAGGTCGCTGGAGGGGACGAGGATGCGGCTGCCGCCGCGCAGGACCGTCGACTGCGCCTTCGTCATGGCTGACAGGGCCGCGACGGCGTCGGCCGCCTTGTTCTCCTGGACGAAGCCGAGCACGGCGTTGAGGGTGATGACCGCCAGGATGACGAGGGAGTCGACCGGCACGCCGTGGGCCCCCTCCAGCACCCAGGCGACCGCCGAGATGATGATGGCGGCGATGAGCAGGTAGACGAGCGGGTCCCGGAACTGGGCGAGGAAGCGCAGCCAGGCGGGTGCCGGCGGTGTGGAGGGCAGCTCGTTGGGGCCGTCGGCGGCGAGCCGGCGCGCGGCCTCCTCCGGGGTGAGGCCGGAGGCGGTGTCGGTCCCGACGGCGGAGGCGACGGCCGTGGTGGTCTCGCTCCAGACGGTTGTGGGTGCTGTCGTCATGGGGGCACCCTGGCTGACGGCCCCGGTGGTGTCACGCGCTTTCGCCGTGGGCAGCGGTGACGCCGGGCACGGCGGGCTCACGGGGCGTATTCAGCGGCTTCTCGTGACCTGCGTCCTGTCACTCGCGTCCCGTAGACGCCATAATGACGGCGTTCCGTGCGGCCCCGCGGCCGCGGCCCCGATCCGAAACGAGGAGCGCGTGGCAGACACCAGCGCGAGCGGCAGCAGCCGCCCCACCGGACGACGCCTGTCCAACGCCGCCAGGAGCGGCAGCAAGGAGACCGCCCCCAGCCGCAGGAGCGGGAGCCGCCGCAGCAGCGGGAGCCGCTCCCGTCGCCCCGCCACGAGAGGGGCGGGTGAGGGGCGCGACTCCAGTGCCGGGCGCACCGCCTCAGGGCGGCGTCGCCTCATCAACTACCCGCGCGCGGGCAAGGGCCCGGTCCGCCGCTGGCTGCCCAGCTGGCGCTTCGTCCTCGCCTCGTTCCTGCTCCTCGTCACCGCCCTGGCCACGACCTTCATCATCGCCTACAACGTCATCAAGGTCCCCGAGCCCAACGAGTTCGCCCAGGCCCAGTCGACCACCGTCTACTACTCCGACGGTGTCACCGAGATGGGCACCTTCGCTGAGATCGACCGCACGATCATCGACGCCTCGACCCTGCCGGACTACGTCGGCAACGCCGTCGTCGCCAGTGAGGACCGGACCTTCTGGACCAACAAGGGGGTCGACCCCCTGGGCATCCTCCGGGCCCTGTGGAACAACCTGAGCGGTGGCGGCAGGCAGGGCGCCTCAACCCTCACCCAGCAGTACATCAAGAACTACTACATCGATACGACCAGCTCGTACTTCGGTAAGTTCCAGCAGGCGATCATGGCCATCAAGATCGACCGCGAGCTGTCCAAGGAGGAGATCCTCGGGTCCTTCCTCAACACGGTCTACTTCGGTCGCGGCGCCTACGGCATCGAGGCCGCCTCCCAGGCCTACTTCGGCCACCCCGCCAGTGAGATGACGGTCGCCGAGTCCGCGCTCATCGCCGGCATCATGCCCGCCCCCAGCGCCTGGGACCCCGCCCTCGACCCGGATCAGGCGGCCCTGCGCTTCCAGCGCGTGCTCGACCTCATGCTCGAGGACGGCCACATCACCCAGGAGCAGCACGACTCCGCGGTCATGCCCGAGACCATCCCCTCCCAGACCGAGCAGGTCTACGCCGGCCCCACCGGCTACCTCTTGCAGATGGTGCGCAACGAGCTCGAGGAGGAGGCGGACCTGACCCCGCAGCAGATCGACACCGGCGGCTTCCGGGTCGTGACGACGATCAACAAGACGGACCAGGACGCCGCCGTCGCCGCCGTCAACAACCTTCCCGAGGGTCACTCGGAGAACCTCAGGGTCGCGCTCGTGTCCATCGACTCGACCACCGGCGGCATCCTCGCCCTGTACGGGGGCTCCGACTACCTCACCAACCAGTACAACGCGGCCACCAACGCCGTCGCCCAGGCGGGCTCCACGTACAAGCCCTTCGCCCTTGTCGCGGCCCTTGAGAACGGTGCGACGCTCTCCAACGGCTACAGCGGAGCCTCGCCCATGGAGATCGACGGCAACACCTACACGAACTTCGGCTACGTCTCCTACCCGTGGTCGAACTTCATCAACATGACCGCGTACTCGATCAACACCTCCTACGTCCAGCTCAACCGCGACCTGGGGGCCGAGGTCACCAACAAGGTCGCCGTGCGCGCCGGCTACCCGGAGGACACCGCGGGGATGGACAACTACACCCAGAACGTCCTCGGCTCCGCCGCGCCGCACACGATCGACATCGCCACCGCCTACGCGACCTTCTCCTCCCAGGGCGTGCGCCATGACACGCATATCGTCGCCTCGGTGACCAACTCCGCCGACGCGGTCGCCTACCAGCCCTCCACCGACGGCGAGCGGGTCTTCGACACCGGTGTCATGGCGGACGCCACCTACGCGATGCAGCAGGTCGTCCAGTACGGCTCCGGCACGACGGCGCTCGCGCTCAACCGGCCGGTCGCCGCCAAGACCGGGTCCTCGTCGGACAACAGGTCCGCCCAGTTCGTGGGCTACACGCCGCAGGTCGCCACTGCCGTGACCCTGTTCCAGACGGGCGAGGACGGCTCGGAGGAGTCGATCACCCCGTGGGGCAAGTACGAGGAGATCACGGGCTCCACCTACCCGGCGGACATCTTCACCGAGTACATGGCGACGGCGCTCGCAGAGCTGCCGGTGGTCGGCTTCCCGGACCGGACCCCGGGCTCCTACACCCGCGGAGGCCTGTACGGCACCCCGCAGCCCGGTGAGGACCCGACGCCGATCCCGACCGCCGAGCCCACTGCCGCGCCGACGACTGAGGACCCCGCCGCCACCCAGCAGCCCACCGAGCAGCCGACGGCGATCGAGACCTCCGACGACGAGGAACCGGGTCCCGCTCCGACAGAGGCGCCCATTGAGCAACCCACAGGGGGCGGGCCCGCTCCCGGGGAGAACGGCTAGCCCCGCAACGGGGTGAGGGGGTCGTCCTCGGCGTGCTGGATCCCACGCGCCGAGGACGACCCCTCGCCTTTCCCGGCCTTGCGCCCTCCGGTAGTGTCGTGACCCGGCTGCGCCGTCGGGCACCCGCCCGGGTCGGCGCCGTCCACGCATCACCCTCCTGTCACGGAGAGACCGTGACCGCCACAGACCAGAGGAGGTGGGTACCAAGCATGCGTCACTACGAGATCATGATCATCCTCGAGCCCGAGACCGACGAGCGCACCGTCGCTACGTCCCTCGAGAAGCTGCTGCAGGTCGTTCCCAGCAACGGGGGCACCGTCGACAAGGTCGACATCTGGGGTAAGCGCCGTCTTGCGTACGACATCAAGAAGAAGTCCGAGGGCTTCTACGTCGTCGTCGACATGACCACCACGCCCGCGATCGCCCAGGAGCTCGACCGCCAGCTCGGCCTCAACGAGTCCGTCCTGCGCACGAAGCTGCTGCGTCCCGAGGCCTGAGCCTCGGACGGGGAACGGTAGACGAGTATGGCTGGCGACACCGTCATCACGATCATCGGCAACCTCACGGCCAAGCCGGAGATCCGTTACACCAACTCCGGCGCGCCGGTGGCGTCCTTCACGATCGCCTCGACGCCGCGCACCTACAACCGTCAGGCGGGCGAGTGGCAGGACGGCGAGACGCTGTTCATGCGCTGCTCGGTGTGGCGTGACGCCGCGGAGAACGTCGCCGACAGCCTCGACAAGGGCATGCGCGTCATCGCCCAGGGGCGCCTACAGCAGCGCTCCTACACGGACCGCGAGGGCCAGCAGCGCACCGTCGTCGAGATGCAGGTCGACGAGATCGGCCCGTCCCTGTGGCGCGCCAAGGCCCAGGTCACCCGCACCTCGGGCGGCGGCCAGGGAGGCTACAACCAGGGCGGCGGCCGCGGCGGCTACAACCAGGGTGCCCCGCAGGGGGGCTACCAGGGTGGTGGCCAGGGCGGCTACGGCGGCCAGCAGGCCTCCTACAACGCCCCCTCCGGCGGAGCGCAGGATGACCCGTGGGCCACGGGCGGCTCCACCAGCTTCGGTGACGAGCCCCCGTTCTGATCGTTCCCCTCGGCGCCGCGCCCGCGCACAGCGCCACTCACACCCCCATCTCGTATGAGCGCCCCGGCGCTCGGACCAAGGAGTACCACTATGGCGAAGCCTCAGCTTCGTAAGCCGAAGAAGAAGCTCGGCCCGGTCAAGGCCATCAGGGTCGGCACCATCGACTACAAGGACACCGCCACCCTGCGGAAGTTCATCTCGGACCGCGGCAAGATCCGCGCCCGCCGCGTCACCGGCGTCTCCGTCCAGGACCAGCGCAAGATCGCCAAGGCCGTCAAGAACGCCCGTGAGATGGCGCTGCTGCCCTACTCGAGCTCGGCTCGCTGACGGGAGGGGGAACGCATGACCACCAAGCTCATTCTCACTCACGACGTCGCCCACCTCGGCGAGGCCGGTGAGGTCGTCGAGGTCAAGGACGGCTACGCCCGCAACTACCTCGTCCCCCGCAAGCTCGCGACGCCGTGGACCAAGGGCGCCCAGCGTCAGATCGACCAGATGGCCGAGGCCCGTCGTAAGCGGGCCATCGCCTCTCTCGACCAGGCCCAGACCGCTCGCGCCTGGCTGGCCGACAACGTCATCACGGTCACCGCTTCCGCCGGCGCCAATGGCCGCCTCTTCGGCGCCGTGACGACCGCCGTGCTCGCCGACGCAGTCAAGGAGGCCGGTGGCCCTGCCATCGACCGCCGTAAGATCGAGGTCATCCCCCCGATCAAATCGACGGGTCGCCACAGTGCCTCGGTGCGTCTGCACACCGACGTCGTCGCGCCTCTCGAGGTCAACGTCGTCGCCGCGCGCTGACTCCTGATGTCGAGCCCGGCTTTCGGCCGGCCTCGGCATGAGCGTTGCTGACGTCGCTCCTTCACCTTAGTGCGCTTTGTCGCGGCGCACGGGGGCGAAGGAGCGTCGTCAGCGTCTTACCCCTGTGGCACTAGCCGATATCAGGTCCGGGTGAGCCTTTCGGCGACTGCTCGGTGCCGTTCAAGTTGGGGTCGAGGTTCTGAGCCTGTTGGTAGGCGGTGGCTGCTTCGTAGGGGCGTCCCATTCTGTGCAGGGTGTTGCCGATGCCCTCGTTGAGGCAGTAGGCCTGCTGACGCTGGGTTCCGTTCACCTGGCGGAACAGCTCCAGGGCTTGCTGGTAGGCCGTGAGAGCTTCCTGGTAGCGCCCCAGGTCGCGCAGAGCGTCACCGGTGTTGCGCAGACAATCCGCCTGATCCTTCTGGCTCCCACCCTGGCGGAACAGCTCCAGGGCTTGCTGGTAGGCCGTGATCGCCTCCTGGTAGCGCAGAGTGATACCAGTGTTGTAGAGACAGTCGGCATGCTGGCGCTGAGCGCCTGTCGCCCGACTGTAGAGGTCCTGGGCCTGTCGATAAGCCGTCAGGGCTTCGTCGTATTGCCACATATCGGCCAGGGTGAGGCCGATTCTGTAATTCAGGATATTGGCCTGGTCCTTCTCGGTCCCGTCCTCCTGACGGAATATGGCCAGGGCTTCTCGATAGGCGGTGACCGCCTCCTGGCGGCGCCCCAGGTCGCGCAGAGTGTTACCGATGCTGCGCGCGCAGTCGGCCTGATCCTGTGTGCTGCCGTCCAGGTGCTGGTAGTGGTCCTGGGCCTGCTGAAAGGCCGTGATGGCGTCCTCATACTGCTTCGCGTCGCGCAGAACGGCGCCGGTGTTGTACAGGCAGTGGGCCTGGTCGCGTTGGGTTCCGTTGATCTGGCGGTAGAGGTTGAGCGCTTCCCGGTAGGCGGTGACGGCCTCTTGATAGCGCTTGAGGCTGCGGAGAGTGATACCGATGCGGTAGTGCAGGATGTTGGCCTGATCCTTCTCCGTGCCGGGCACGTCGCGGTAGAGCTCCAGGGCCTGTCGGTAGGCGTCTACCGCCTCCTCAGGTCGTTCTGCGTCGCGCAGAAGCATGCCGATATATCGCAGGCTATCGGCCTGGTCCCGCTGAGATCCGTCGATCTGGCGGTAGAGGTCGAGCGCTTGCCGGTAGGCGTCTATCGCCTCGTCAGCTCGTTCTGCGTTGCGCAGGGCGACGCCGATGTTGTACAGGCAGTGGGCCTGGTCGCGTTGGGTTCCGTCCAGCCGGCGGTAGAGGTCGAGCGCTTGCCGGTAAGCGCTGATCGCTCCCTCGAACCGCCTGATTCTGTTCAGGGTGAGGCCGATGCTGTAGTGCAGAGTGGTTCAGGGCATCGTGGAAGGCGGAGCACGCCTCCTCATACCGCTTCATGCCGTGCAGGGACAGGCCGGTGCCGCGCAGGCAGTTGCCCTGCTGGTACTGGGTTCCGTCCAGCTGGCGGCAAAGATCCACGGCTTGCTGGTAGGCGTTGATCGCCTCCTCGTAGCGTTCTGAGTTGCGCAGGGCATGACCGGTCTTGAGCATGCAGCTGGCCTGCTGGTGCTGGGTTCCGTCCAGCTGACGGTAGAGGTTCAGGGCATCGTGGAAGGCGGAGCACGCCTCCTCATACCGGTCTGTATCAATCATGATGCCGCCGGTGTTGA
>ERZ772971.1971-NODE-1971-length-11611-cov-5.156196_pt1 | contig 11611 bp, 8 predicted proteins | sample MGYA00511943_ERZ772971 | MGnify/ENA primary metagenome ERZ772971 (study PRJEB29015, sample SAMEA2737929) | human oral metagenome | biome: human oral; feature: human-associated habitat; material: dental | place: China | collected 2144 ... | reverse complement strand
ATTTGCCGCGTCGCTTAGAGCCGAGCCTCGCCCGACGCAGGATGATTTTAACGCTTGCTTTGAGAAAAACTTGCCTGCCATGGTAAACGTCGCGGGCAACGGCGGCATCGCGATCGCGCCAAATCTAATCGCCGTACCAAAAGGCGAAATTCCCGTGAAAAACTACGTCAAATTTGACCCATATCTGGGCCTCTATCTGGTCGCCTCGGACGCCAAACTCGAGCCTATGAAGATGTCTGACGATAACGCGACGAAAAAAAGCGACTGGGTTAGCGTCACGCGCGATCTAAACGCGACCGTCTACGGCCACGTAAAGGCGCAGGCGCAGGCGCTAGGCGAGCTAGACGTACTCACGTTTGACGTAAACGGCACGGGCGCCGTGCTAAGTCCGTGCTGCAAGCTACGCGGTATCGCAGTGGGCGGGGATAAATTCGTCCCGAGCCGCTATCTAAGGCACTTTGCGGCGTATAAAGACGTTTACTACGGCGATGTGGGCGCGGTTTTTGAGGAGCGAGATGGCAAGCTCTACGTAAAGAGCGTCGATCCGCTCGGACGCGGCGCGGCGCTAATGGTGGGTGATGAAATTTTGAGCGTAAACGGCGAGAAATTTGAGAGTTTGCGCGAGCTAAACGAGAGGATTTTGTTCGCCAAAAAGGGCGAGCGGCTCAAATTTGAGATCAAGCGCGGCGACGAGGTTTTGAAATTTGGCGTGGCGGTCTCTGACGACGCGGCCAAAAAAGAGCAAAAAGCGCCGATGAAGGCGGATAAAAAGGCCGCCGCTAGCGACGCAAAACCTCAGTCCATACCGCAAAGCAGCGATGCCGCGAGCGTGCAAAAGCTCTACGGCATGACATTTGACGAGAAGCTAACGGTAAAAAGCGTCGACGCAAACTCGGGCGCGGCCAAATTTGGCGTCAGAGTCGGCGACAAGCTGATACAAGTGGGGCAAAAAACGGTCTCAAACCGCAAGGAAGCGCTCAGCCTGCTCGCTAAAAGCGGCGGTCAAAATTTGCTTTTTAGACGCAACGGCTTTGACTTTTTTTACAATGCGCGGTAGTCGCGAGTGGCAAATTTGACGCCTTTGCAGGCTAAATTTGAGAAATTTAGCCTGCGCCCGACCAGTCGGCAAAAATAAAACGGAGAATAGATGCAAAATCAAAATTTAGCGGTAAAATCAAAATTTAGCGGCAATGATCAAATTTGCCTTCAAAGCGCGGCGAAATCGTCAAATTTGAGTGAGTCGCAGGCGCTGCCGAATGATCAAATTTTAGCTCGCAGTTCGCGCGCGAGCTCGTCTCAAAATTGCTCTCAAATTTTAAACTCGACCAAAGCCAAAACTAGCTCCGAAAATCCGACTCAAAGCCCGAAAAATAGAGCAAATTTGATCTCGATAAACGCAGCAAAAGGCTCGTGTTTTACTTCGGGTGCAAATTTGCAGCAACCAGTGCCCAGCGCCGCCGATCAGGACGCGCTTTTGGCCGAGTTTAAGGAGTTTTTGAGCGCGCATTTACCGAGCAATCCTAGCTTTCATCCATGCTTTGACGAGGCGCTTTCGTACACGCTAAAATCGGGCGGCAAGCACTTTCGCGCGATGTTGGTCGCAGGTGTCGTAGCGGCGGTGCGTCCCGAGCGCAAAGAGGCGGCGTTTCACATCGCGCTGGCATTTGAGACGATGCACAGCTACTCGCTCATTCACGACGATCTGCCTGCGATGGACGACTCGGATCTGCGCCGCGGACAGCCTAGCTTGCACGTCAAATTTGACGAAGTAACGGCGATCCTAGCGGGCGACGCGCTAAACACCCACGCCTTTTATCAGATAGCAAGGGCTCCGCTGGATGCGGACGCGCGCATAAAATGCGTCGAGATCCTAAGCCGCAACGCCGGTATCTATGGCATGGCGCTAGGGCAGGCGGTGGATTGTTATTTCGAGAATCAAAAACTAGGGCTTGAGGAGCTAAAATTTTTGCACATCCATAAGACCGCGCGCCTTATCGCGGCGAGCTTGCAAGCAGGCTGCGTCGTGGCGGGACTAGACGAGACGGAGGCTGCGCGCATATACGACATCGGGCTTGATCTGGGGCTAGCGTTTCAGATCGCAGACGACATCATCGACGCGACGCAAAGCGCCGAAACGGCGGGCAAGCCGACACATAACGACGGTGCGAAAAACTCATTTACCAACCTTCTTGGCGTAGAGGGCGCGGTGCAGGCTAAAAACGAGCTCATCGCAAAGATAGAGTGCGAGCTAGGCGGCGTGCATGCGGGTATCCGCGCTATCGTGATGGGCCTCATTGACAAGCATTTGCGGTAAATTTAGCTTAAATTTGCATTTTGTTCGGTCAAATTTGAGCAGTTAAATTTGCCGTCAAATTTTGCAAATTTTATCCATAACTACAAAACTCTATCCGCTCGGTATAAATAAACCATCTCGCAAACCGTGCCGATCCCGCCGTAAATTCGGCAAAATTCGGCGTCCTTTTTATGCTATAATCGTTTAAATTTATCAAAAGGAGAGATAATGAAAAAATTAGCTTTATCGCTTGCGCTTTTGTGTGCGGCGGCGTTTGCCAAAGAGTACGGCTACATGCTAGCTAGCACCGCGCAAAAGACTTTTGAGGAGCCGACTTTTAGCTATGAAACCAAGCAAAGCTACGACGCCAAGGCTCGCCGCCTAGAGCTAGTGAGCAGCTCCGAGCTCGCAGACGGCCTAAAGGGCAAACACAAAGAGATCAGCTACTACAACAAAGCCGGCGAGATGACGAAATTTGAAGCCTATAGCTATGATTTTGCCGCGAAAAAATGGGTCAAAGTAACCGAATACAAAGCCGATTATAAAAAAGGCGTCCTCACGCAGGAGTCTAGTTCATTTATCAGAGGCGTGCCGGAAAATGCTAGCAAAATCATCACAAAGTACCTAAAAAACGCTAGCGAGGAGATCAGATACGAGCTGGTAAAGGGCAAATGGCAAAAAGCAGCGCTAACTAAAACCGTGGAGAACGCATACGGCGAGAACGAGCTCATCGTGCTTAGCGTCTGGGACGGCAAAAGATGGCAGCCTAAGTCAAAAACGCAGCTGCTCTACGGCGTGGACGGACAGACGCGCGGCTACGAGAGCTGGGACTACGAAAACGGCGCATGGCAAAACCGCGAAAGAAGCACTGTTGCGGGCGACGTGAAGGGTAAATACGAGCAGGTAAGAAGCGTGTTTGAGGACGGCGCGTGGCGCTATGACGAGATGTCAAAGCACGACTACGACGCCTCTAGTGGCAAAGATGTGACGATAAACCTCATCTGGAACGCCGAGCAAAACGCATGGGAAAACAACAGCAAAAGCGTCTCGGTCGTAGAGGGCGTGGGCTTTGAAACGGCGGCGTTTTTGTGGGATAAAGAGCGCAAAGAGTGGAAGCAGGAGTACTCCAACCGCAGCATCTACGACAAGAGCGGCGAGCGTCTGCTAACGCAGCGATACGACACGATGGACGGCAGCGAGAAGTTCGTCTACGGCTACAACGAGCGCGGCGATAACGTGAGCGTGGATATCTACGAGCTAGTTAGCGACGAAAACGGCAAAAGATGGGTGCAAAATAAGCGCCTGGAGACGACCTTTGATCCGCACATATTAGCCGACGACGTCGGACACGGCGGCTCGCTGATGTCCTTTGAGATGCCTAGCAGATACGCGGTGACTAGCTTTAAACAATTCGTCGCAGCGGACGGTAAATTTAAGCTCGCCTCAGAGCAGACGTGGAAATATAAAAGGGTCAAATGATCTTTTGCTAGCGGCCCAACTGCGTTAAATTTGACGCTTTGGATTCGGTCAAATTTAACGAGCGCCCGAGCGTCAAATTTAGCTCGTTAAATTTTGCTTTCGCATCAAATTTGACGCCGTTTGGGCGGCTAAATTTAAAAAGGAGCGAATGTGAGATTTTTTTGGAAAGCGGCGGCGATGGCTGTGATTTGGGCCTTGCCGCTAGCTGCGTCGGGCGAAATTTGCCTAAAAAAGACGAGCTACAAGACGGAGGGCGACGCCGTGCCGCACTACAAATACGAAACGAGCCAAGCTTACGACGCGAAGGCTCGACTACTAGAAAAAATCTACGACGAAATCAGCGATGAGGGCAGGCGCAGAACGAAAAGTATTGTCAAATTTGACGAAAGAGGCGAGCGCGAGATAGGCAGCACAGAGTACGATTGGGACTTTGGCGCCGAAAAATGGCGCAAAGCAGGGTTCTCAAAAACAGAGAGGACAAAGGACGGCGCGTTTGTTTATATTGATACTCGCGGTCAAAACGGCAAACTAAACCAAGGTCAAAAAACCATCGAAAAGCGAACGGGCGCGACGGAAATCTCTCAAAATTTCACTCTAAAAAACGGCAAATGGACGCCGACGTATCTAATCAAAAGACTTTATGACGAAAACCATAAAACTACGCTCGTAGCGACCTTTGAGTGGAATACCAAAGCAAAAAAATGGACTCCGTACGAAAAATTGATATACCGCTATAAAGGCGACGTCTACGCTAGCTCCGAGGGCTATAAATGGCGCGGCAAATGGGTGCCGCAGACGAAGCATTCGGCCTTTACGGCTGCGGACGGAATGCGCACTGAGATAAATTTTACGTGGAGCCAGGACGCGTGGCAGCCGCAGGAGAGGACGGTGCAAAAAATAGAGCCCGAGTTTAGGCGCTTTACCGATCTTAGATGCCGCTGGGACGCCGCAAAGAGCGAGTGGAACGGCTGCTACAAAAACGTGCGCGAGGAGACCGAGCAGGGTCGGCTAAAATACTCCGCATCGTCGTTTTGGCAGGGGGAGTCGCAGCGCTGGGGGGTTGTGTTTGAAAACGAGCTTAGCTACGACGCGCGCGGTAACCTGATAAAAAATCGCGAGATGTCAGATGGCGAGCGGCGCGAGTACGTCTACGCCTACGACGAAGCTGGAAATAACGTATCCTCAGCGCTTCGCGAACCCGATGAGAGCGGCAAATGGCGCGAAACGCAAAAGACGGTAAATGTATTTGAACGTGAAATTTTAGCACGCGACGTCATGGATCGCGGCTTCATTGGCGACTACGTAGCCGCAGGCGAAAACGCGATCAAAAGCAGCAAGCAGTATTTTTTAGACGGCGATGAGTTTAAGCTAAACGAGACGTTCGAGTGGTTTTACGAAAAGTGCGAGCCGTCTCGCGAGTGAGCCGTGTATCGTTCAAATTTCGTGCGACGACGCGATGATGTTTGGCTGCGTGGCGGAGTATGGTTTTTAAATAAAATTTAGGAGAAAACGTGAAAAGTTTGGACGAAATTTTACTCTCTTTCGACGAAAATACGCAAAATGTTTTATTTATAAACGGTAATGGCGCAAAGCACCCCGTTTGGGACGATGCGAACGAGGTTTTCGCGCTAGCTACGAAGCAAATTTTAGATAAAAGCCTAGGGCGGCAAGAAGGCGCGGATTACGGCGGGACGGTTAAATTTTACGATGCCCGGCCGGTTGCTTTTATCGGCGTACATGCACAGATGATCGGGCGAAAAAGCATAGGGTTTTTGCTCACGGAGCGGCATCTTTTGGTTAAATTTGACGCCTCCGCCGCAAACGCGGACGAAGTAGCCGCGGCGTTTAGGCTCGGCGAGCATTCGCCTGACGAGCTGGAAAATCTCGCGTGGCAAGAGCTAGAAAAATGCAAATTTGAAATCGAGGACGAGATGAAAGCGGCGATGAAAAGGGCGCTAAAAGCGGTCTTGCAAGCGGTTTTCGAGGAAGGCGTTAAGGCCCAGGAGCGCACGATCGCGGATAAAATTTTGGAGCTTGAGCTGGGCGAAGCGCTAAAAACGCCGCTTGACGAGACGAAGCTGCTATCAAAATCGCTTAGCGTCTTTAAGCCCGTCTCGCCGATGCTTCACAGCCTTGACCGTTCGCTTTTCGGTAAGCCTTACGGCGTGATACTGGACGAGCGCGGACTCATTAGCCGCGAGCTGATGGAAGAGCCCGTTTTTAGCTCGTGGGACGAGATCAAGGGCTCGCAAATCGAAGTAAAAGAGGATGCCGTAATAATCGGCGAAAAAGAGCATAAGATACCTTTTGAGCTAAAAGATAAAAAAGAAAATTTCGCCGAGTTTTTAAAATTTACGGCGGCGCTAAAAGCGTAAAATTTAAGCCGAATTTTCGTATAATCGCATAAAAACTAAGGAGAAAAAATGCTAAAAAAGATGGCGGATACGATAAGGTTTTTATGCGCGGATATGGTGCAGCAGGCAAACAGCGGGCACCCGGGCGCGCCGATGGGGCTAGCGGACGTCATGGTCGTGCTGGCTAAATTTCTAAATCACAATCCTAAAAATCCAAACTGGCTAAACCGCGACAGGCTCGTGTTTAGCGGCGGTCACGCAAGCTCGCTCGTGTATAGCTTTTTGCATCTTAGCGGCTACGATCTTAGCCTTGATGATCTAAAAAACTTCCGTCAGCTAGGCTCCAAAACCCCGGGCCACCCAGAGATCCACACAAAAGGCGTCGAGGTCGCGACCGGACCATTAGGGCAGGGCGTGGCAAACGCGGTGGGCTTTGCTATGGCGGCAAAATACGCGGCCAATCTGCTAAACGAGCCTGAAAACGCCGTCATAGATCATAAAATTTACTGCCTCTGCGGCGACGGAGACTTGCAGGAGGGCATCAGCTACGAGGCCTGTGCGGTCGCGGGCAATCTGCATCTAGACAACCTCGTGCTGATCTACGACTCCAACAACATCACGATCGAGGGCGACACGAGTATCGCTTGGAGCGAGGACGTGAAGGCGAGGTTTGAGGCGCAGGGCTGGGACGTCGCGCGCATAGACGGCCACGACTACGATCAGATCGAGTTTGCGCTCGAGCAAGCCGCCGAAAAAGAGCGCCCGTATCTCATCATCGCAAACACCCGCATCGCAAAGGGCGCGGGCGAGCTAGAGGGCAGTCACCACAGCCACGGCGCGCCGCTTGGCGAGGAGATCATAAAGGCTGCTAAAATCGCAGCCGGCTTTGATCCTGAGCGCAAATTTGCCATCGACGAGGACGTTCTTATTCGCTTCCGCGCCGCTCTAGAAAAGGGCGACCTAGCCGAAGCTCAGTGGAACAAAAAGGTAGAAAATCTAAGCAGCGAGAGCAGAAATATGCTAAACGCACTGTTAAACCCTGATTTTAGCAAGATAGATTTCCCAGATTTTAGCGGTAAAAAGCTAGCCACGCGCGACAGCAACGGCGTCATCATGAACGAGATCGCGCGGGCTCTACCTGGCTTTATCGGCGGTAGCGCGGATCTGGCTCCATCAAACAAAACCGAGCTAAAAGGCATGGGCGACTTCCCTAACGGACGCAACATCCACTACGGTATCCGCGAGCACGCCATGGCCGCGATAAACAATGCGGTCGCTAGATACGGGCTTTTCTTGCCGTTTAGCGCGACGTTTTTTATCTTTAGCGACTATCTAAAGCCGTCCGCGCGTATCGCCTCGCTGATGAGCATCAGGCACTTTTTTATCTTTACGCACGACAGCATCGGCGTGGGCGAGGACGGACCGACACACCAGCCTATCGAGCAGCTTAGCACGCTTCGCGCGATGCCAAATTTTTACACTTTCCGCCCGGCCGACGGCAACGAAAACGCGCTTTGTTGGAAAGCTGCGTTAAATTTACGCGCTCCAAGCGCCTTCGTGCTTAGCCGTCAAGGCCTCGCTCCGCTTGAAAAAGGCGAACTAGGCGGCGTAGAAAATGGCGCTTATCTACTAAAACGCGCGCAAAACGCCAAAATCACGCTAATAGCCAGCGGCAGCGAAGTCGAGCTTTGCGTTAAAGCGGCTGAAATTTTAGCCGCTCGCGGTATCGGCGCGAACGTCGTCTCTGCTCCGTGCTTCGACCTGCTTTGCGAGCAGCCGCGCGAGTACGTAGATCAGATCATAGATCCAGCGACCAAGGTCATCGCCGTCGAAGCCGCAAGCGCGCTGGAGTGGTATAAATTTGCTGACGAGATCTACTCGATGAAGAGCTTTGGCGAGAGCGGCAAGGCGGGCGCATTGTTCGAATACTTCGGCTTCACGCCTGAAAAGATCGCGGAATTTGCGCAAGAGTTGGCGAAGTAAAATCTAGCTTTAAATTTGACGGTTTTAGCTTGAGCTGGAGGCGTCAAATTTGAGAACTCATGCCGGGCGAGACCCGCATCAAATTTATGCGGCTTGCTCGCGGTAAAATCAAAATTATAAAAAGGGAAATATTGCAAAGATATAGGCAAAAAACAGGGCGATTCGCCGACGAAAATTTCATCATAAATTTAGCTCGCGGCGCAGGTAATTTTGACGCACAAAAAGGCGAAAATGATCAAATTTGTGCTCAAGATAAAATCAAATTTAGCGCGCAAAATCAGCTTAAATTTAACCAAAAGGCCGCGTGATGGAGCTTTCGCATATCATCGTTTTGGCCCTAGTTCAGGGCATTAGCGAGTTTTTGCCGATCTCTAGCTCGGCACATCTCGTGCTCGTGCCAAAGCTGCTTGGATGGGCGGATCAGGGGCTTGCCTTTGACGTCGCCGTTCACGTTGGCACGCTCGCGGCGATACTTTTTTATTTCAAAGATAGACTTGCTGGGCTCGTGCGCGATTTTTTCGCATCTATCACGCGACGCGAGAGGGTCGGCGACAGCACGCTCGTGTGGTCGGTCGGCTTTGCGACCGTGCCGGTGGGGCTTTTTGGCCTAGCGTTTAGTGACGCCATCGAGCAGTACGCTAGAAACGGGCTCGTGATCGCGGCGATGACGATAATCTTTGGTATCGCGCTCTACGTCGCGGACAAAAAATCAGGACTAAAAACCGAATACGAAATGACGATCAAGCTCGCTCTCATCGTGGGTCTAGCGCAGGCGATCGCGCTAATACCCGGCGTTTCGCGCTCGGGCGTGACGATGACGGCGGCGCTGATGCTTGGCTTTAGTCACAGCGCAAGCGCGAATTTCTCGTTTTTGCTCTCGATCCCGGTTATCGTGCTAGCAGGCGGCCTTGAGGCGGTAAAGCTGATAAAAACCCCCGACGCGCTACCTTGGAGCGATCTTGCTATCGGCGCGGCGGTTAGCGGCCTTAGCGCGTATCTTTGCGTGCGGCTGTTTATGGCGCTGATCGCGCGCGTGAGCATGCTACCGTTCGTGATTTACCGCATGATTTTGGGCGTGTTTTTGTTTGTGATGTTTTTATGAAAATAGCTAAATTTGGGCTCAAATTTAAGATTTGAAGCCCAAATTCGCTTTGTAAATCCAAAGCGCAAATTTGACTAAGGCCAGTCAAAATTTAGCTTTTCTAAAACCTCTTTTATCCTCGCGCTTCTACTCTCTACGCTATCTTCTTCGCTAAACATCCTGTGTTTGCTATGTTCAAAAGGCGGCAGGTCTTTAACGAAATCGTAAATTTCCTCAAAGCTCAAAATCTTGCCGTGCAGGTCGTAGCTGGCGTTTAGCGCCTTGCCTTTTACGTTTGCGATATTTGCGTGGATGTGGCCGTATAGCTGGATCGCGCCGTGGTGACCTGCGTTCCACTCGGCTAGCGGATAGTGAAAGAGCACGAGATGAAATTTATCTTGTTCGCGCTGCACGGTGATCTCTTTGTATTTGCAAATTTCATCAAACAGCGCGTTGCCGTCTTGCTTTTTCATAGCTAGCAGCTCGTCTTTATGCTTTTTTATCGCTTCGTCGTGATTGCCTAGCACTAGGACGTGCTTGCCGTTTAGCTTGCTAAAGATGGATATACTCGTCTCCACATCCTTGTGAAAGCTAATATCGCCCATGTTATAAACCGTGTCGCAGGGATTTACTCTCTCGTTCCAATGGCCAATAAGCGCCCTGTCCATCGCCTCTACGCTAGAAAAAGGCCTAAAGCACGGATGAAATTTCATGATATTGCTATGTCCGAAATGCAAATCGGAGGTAAAATAAATCATTTTTGCTCCTTTAAATCCACTTCAAATTTCTCGCCGCTTTTTATCTCCATGATAACTAGGCGCTTAAAAAACACGGCACCCACGTCCATAGAAAAGACGTTATTCGCGCGCCTGGTTATCCTATTTTCCTCGCTTGCGACGTGCCCGTGAAATATCCGCTTGCCCGTATTATTACTCTCCCAAAATGGATCTATGCTCCACAGCACGTAGTCCTCGTCTTGTTCCTCTTCGCTTTTGCCGCCGTCAAAGGCTGCATGGACGAATATGCTTTTTTCAGAGCTTACTACGTGGGGCATATCGCCGATAAAATCCTTGAGCCACGAGAGCGCGAAGCTGTTTAAATTTCGCTTGTAGATCGACCTTTTGGTTTTATCGCCGCCGTTTCTAAGCCAAATTTGATGATCTAGCGTATCGCCGCCAAAATACCCATCCATCATCATTTTTTCGTGATTTCCCAGCACGTGGATCAGCGCGTATCCTTTTCTAACGAGCTCGGCGTATCTTTTGTATAGTCCAATCGTATCCTCGCCGCGGTCGCAGCTATCGCCTAAAATAATAACCAAATCCTTTTTGGTCAAATTTATCTTTTTAATCATCAGATTAAAAAGCCTGAGGCAGCCGTGCATATCGCCGAATACGAAAATCCGCGCGTAATCATCTTCGTTTATGTGTTTTATCTTTATCATTTTTTGTTCTTGTGCGTAAATTTGTGGAAAATTTTTGGGTTAAGTTTTATAAGATTATGGCAGATGGGAAGGGATTCGAACCCTCGAAAGCTTGCACTTTACACGCGTTCCAGGCGTGCTCCTTCAACCGCTCGGACACCCATCTATGAAGCCTGGATTATAGCTAAAATTTAATAAGCGCAAACTTATATTTGAGCTTGATCGCGTTTTGCGGCGGCGTCAAATTTAGCGCGCATAGTATTTTAGCGCCATAAAGGTGCGGGTTAGGACGCAAAACAGTCAAATTTACCGTCAAATTTAGCTTAAATTTGAGCGAATTTACCCGCGCTTGCCCAGAGCGAAAACAAACATCCTGCACGCCTCGCGAAACGGCTTTATGTAGCCCAGCATGCGCGCGATAAGCCCCCAGCGGTGTTTGTACATATTTGTCATGGTGCCGATTTCTAGGCACTTGATGCGCTCTTTGTCCCACGCCTCGACCTCGTCTGCACCCTCTACGCTCATCTTAAATTTCACGTCTCCTTTCATAAATTTGAGCACGTCGTGCTTGCGCGTGTTTGATCTCGCGGCAAATTTATTTATCAAATCAGTGAGCAAAAGCCCCTCGAACCGCTCGCTCAAATTTAGCACGAACTCCCGAAATACCGCCTTTTCAAAATACATCGCCACACCCTCTAGCACGAAAATAAACTTCGCGCCCGCGTGCTTTTTTGCTAGCTCGTCCATCCACGCGGTTTCTAGCATCGAGCACGCTAGGCTGTAGTTTCGCGGCGCTTTTGGCATGAGCTTATCGCGAAGGGCGATGACGTCAGGCAAATCAAGGTCGTAAAAGGTCGCCTCAGGGCAGAGTGGAGCTAGCCGCAAAGGCCTAGTATCAAGCCCGGCACCTACTTGAACGATGACGGCGGCCAGGTGCTCGCGAGTAAATTTAAGTATGCAGTCGTCAAAAAACCTCGCGCGTATCACCGTGCCGACCC
>ERZ772971.1957-NODE-1957-length-11667-cov-3.169824_pt1 | contig 11667 bp, 6 predicted proteins | sample MGYA00511943_ERZ772971 | MGnify/ENA primary metagenome ERZ772971 (study PRJEB29015, sample SAMEA2737929) | human oral metagenome | biome: human oral; feature: human-associated habitat; material: dental | place: China | collected 2144 ... | reverse complement strand
TAATAAAATCAAAAGGGGATGTATTTATTGAAACAATACTTTCTGATAATGATAAAATACATAATTTCAGGGAAAGTTATTATCCTGTTATAGAAAAAAAGTATAGTATAACAGATTTAGAAGATGAGTTTTATTTAAATGAAGTTTATATAGATATTTCCTATAATCAGCTGGAAGATATTGCTCAGGAGGAATATGAGGCGTGGATAAATATTGATGGGGAAAATTATGAAATGAAAGTTGTCTTTGAACATGACGGAAGGTATCAAAGTAAAATAAGAAGGTTATATGAAGCCTTTAAACTGAACGGCAAAAAATGGAAGACTGTCAATATGGCACATTTTAAACGTATGTATAGAATAAAAGTGGTAAGATATGATTTCCGGATGACAAAGGAATTATATGAAAAAATAAAGGAAAACAGGGATGAAACAGTGTATGAATTTGGAATTTATGAGAAAAATATATTCTTTAACAAAACCTTGTTATGGAATATAGAAGAGAAGCAGATAATAAGTTCAATATTTGTAAGACCTTTAAAAAATGATATTTCGTTTGAATATGTGATAAAAAAGGATGAAAATGAAATGCTTGTGGAGAATAATGATACAGGAGATATATTATGCTGCTATTCTGAAAATTTAAATAGTCTTCATATAATAAGCAGAAAAAAATTGGAAAATGTATGGAATGTATTTTCGATAAAATCTATTCAGGAATGTAGAAAAAATTTAATGATAAATTCAATAACACTGGAAGAAATGCCTGAATATTTTCATTTTACAAATTTTAAAAAAGAAAATTTCATAGACAAGCTTAAAGAAAGTACAGAAACAGAAAATAGGATAAACAGTAAAGTGGAGCTATATAAGATTTTTTCAAATTATGAATTTATAAAGGAGAATTTTTCTCTTAAGGAAATAAATATAGGCAAAGATGTTGTGGAGAATATAAAAACCTATAATTGCAATGAATTTATAAAAAATGATTTTGAGCTGTTTTTTAATGAACAGAAAATAAATCTGAACTTATTTGCTGAATGCATTGAAAGGAATAATTATACAGAAGATATGTTAAGCTTTATAGTAAGTGAAGTACAGCTGAAAGTTCCTGAATTCAGATGTAGGGGGCAGCTGTATGAATAATGGTGAAAAATATGGATATGAATATTTGTGGGCTATTTCAGAGAAAAATATAAAATTTATATCAGAAGAAGGATATTCTCCCTATTTGGAAATTAATGGGAATTTTCTCAATGAATACAAGATAGAAAATGAAATAAATGTAAATCCTTTTATTAGATTTAATCATATATTTTCTGAATTTCTGGAGGTTTTTAGAGAGACAGAAAAAAAAGAACATAAAGAGCTTAAAAAAAGGATTGTGCATGAGGTTTTAATGTGTTTGAGGGAGATGGACTATGTTACAGGAACCACTGTTATAGATATATATTGTGAAAATATACTAAAAGACATTGAAAGGGGTGATTTTGGAGATGAACTGATGAAAGATTTTAAAAATTTGACAGAAAAAGAAAAAAATATAATGGTTCTGCTATATTACGATAAAATTGTGACAGAAAAAAAGAGTTTTTCTTTATTTTGTAACGGAATAAAATGTTTTTTTTCTGACTCAATAATTTATCAGAAAAAACATGAAAGAAAAAAAGTAGTAATTTACATTAACAGTGAAAAGAAAATAGAAAACAGATGTAAAGTAAAAATAATGGAAAATTTATTTTTGCCATTGGGAGTAAAAGTAAAATATTACTGGAAAAATCATTTTGGTGTAATAAATGTAGAAAAAACGTTAAAATTGGGAGAGGTTTCAGTTTTCTAAATAAATGGAGGGGGATTTGAAATGAAATACAAAATAAAAATTATTGATGAAAATGAGCAAAAGGAAATAAATATAGGAGAAGATGAAATAATAGAAATAAAATATAATATAGGACTGGCTGAAAATACTGATTTTGCGAATAACAGAAGCAGTATTGAAATGACAGTTACAGGAAAAGTCATATCAAACATAGAAAATAATGGAACTGGTGAAAATGATAAAAACAATAATTATAATACAGATTTGTATGAACAGAATAAAAAAAATATTATTGATTTAGCAAAATGGGCAGAATCATATCTTGAAAAAAATGATTATAGAAATGTGGAGATATTTGTAAATCTCGGAGCAAATAAAAACATAGATTATAAGTTTGCAAATATGTTTGTAAGAAAATTTTCTCAGGAACTGAGCATTGAAAAAGGAATCGGAATATTTGTACTTCATTTAAAGCAGAAGTTTCATCAGAAAAATAAACTGGATATAAAATAAAAAGAGGCGGAAAAAGATTATATAAAATATGGGGAAGTTGAGGTTGATAGGGTGGATATGAATAACATTAATGAGAATATGTATGAAGGAAGAAATATAAGCATAATTCTAAATAACAGAAAAATGGAAAGTTATCTTGTAAAGGAATTTGAATTAACAGAAGGCATAAATGAACATCAGAAACTGAAATTAAAGATAGAAGTGGAAAACGATAAAAAAAATGACCTTGAGGAAATGATTGGAAAAGAAGAAACTGAAATAAGAATAGAAGTTTCAGGAGAGGATATTTCTATTGGAGGAAAGGAAATTTTTAAGGGAATAATTAATTACTTTGAAATGCTTGAATATGGGAGTGAAGGCTATTCGGTTTTTATGGAAGCATTTTCATATAGTATTCTTTTTGATAGAAAAATTGAAAAGAAATACAGGGTATTTCAAGATAAAAATTTTACCTATGCAAATATAATTGATGAAATAAACAAAACCTACAGTAATAAAGATACACAGATAAAATATTTTAAGGAGGCAGATGTACCTATAGGAAAACTGGTACTCCAGTATAATGAAACAGACTGGGAATTTCTTGTACGAATGGCTTCACATCTGAAGGCAGGATTGCTTGTTACTGAACAGGGGATAATTACATTTGGAATAATAGAATCTGGAAATGTAAAAAGTGAGAATAAATTCTATTCTGATTATTCAATTGTCAGAGACTATAAAAATTTATATTATAAAGTTTATTCGAATAAGGTTGTAAGTCTTGGAGATTCAGTTTCAATTAATAGGGAATATATTTCTGATGAGAAAAATAAGAATGAGAATGATGTATTAACGGTTTTAAAAACAAAAATATATTTAAAAAATAATCTCGTAAAAAGTGAATTTCTGGCGACAGATATGAAAAATTACCACATATTAAAGAAATATAATGCAGAAATAAAAGGATGCGGAATTGAAGCAAAGGTGGAAAGAGTGTTTTCCGAAGATGATGTTGCTAAAATGGAAGTACTGTTTTATGAAGGTTTGAATAAAATAATAGAACAGAAGGGAGAAGTGGAGTTCAGCAGGGCTTATTCTGATTATGGGATAAAAAGGTATCCATTAAGTTATCAGACTTTTTATTCACAGACGAACACAGGATTTTTCTGCACTCCTGAAGTAAATGATACGGTAGAAGTTTATTTTCCTAATGAAGATGAAAGTCTTGCAAAAGTTTCCTGGGCAGTAAATAATAAAGGAAATGGAAGGTTCAGTGACTATGAAAAAAGAAATTTTCATATTAATGGAAATGATTTCAATCTTACAGTTAATAAAAATAAGATGGAGCTGAATATGGAAAATTCTTATACAAGAAATTCAAAAACAAGCAGTGAAACAGCGGAGAATTTTGTAAACAAGGGATTAAAAAATATGGTGGTTGTGTCAGACGACTACGTTGGAATAGAGTCAATAGGAGAAATGGCAATTTATGGAGATAATATTAATGTTATTGGAAAAACAAAGGATATTAGAATAGAAGCTTCAGGAGATATAAGAATGAAGGGGAAGAAGATACATAATAATTGAGGAAACTGATTTAAAATAATGGAGGTAAAATGATGAGAAGAAATTTATTTGTTTCAATAATTTTTGTTATGTTATTTATAAATTGTAATAAAGCTAACAGTATGGAAACGAGCAAGAATCTGAAAGCAGAAGAGAGTAAGGAATCAGTTTCAAAAGATAGAAGCTGTAAAGAATTAGAAAAGTACAGTATTAATTCTGAAAAAATAGAGTTGAAAAATAAAAACTTAGAAGAAATAAATTGTATTTTGAAATATAGAAACGTAAAAGAACTTGATCTGAGATGGAATAGGATAAATGATTTGAAACCATTAGAAAAACTTGAAAAAATAGAAATTTTAAAAATAAATTTCAATCAGATAGAAGATATAACTCCATTATTAAATTTGAAAAATTTGAAAGAATTATGGATTCATAATAACAATGTAAAGGATATTAGAGGAATAAGCAAACTATATAAATTAAATCATTTAGATGTGAGTTTCAATCCGTTAAAATATGGTATTGAAGAAATAGAAAAACTAAGAAGCCTGAAAAGACTTGAAGTAAGGGAAATTCCTAAAGAAATAGTGGATTATATATATGAAAATTATAGTAAATTTACTATGCTTGATAAGATATTTATTGAAAATAGAATGGCAGAAAATTCAAAAAAGAGGGAAAACGAAACAAAATATCCAAAATTTTCAGCTTTTGAAGATAAAATAAATGATTTTGAAATAGCAAAAATAGTAAAAACGATTTCTTTATCAGAAATTCCAAAAGAAAAATTACCGAAAGAAGTTTATAAATTAGTAAATAAATATGATGCAGAGAGTGAAAATGAAGATGAAAAAATAACAGAAATAGCAAGATTTGTAGACAATGACTATGGAATATATGAAATTACATATCCGTATGCTTATGTCGGACAGTCTAATAAGGAAACGATCTTCATGAATAAAAATAGAATAATCGCAAGGGAAATTGCATATGTTGATGCCTTGCTTGAAAGTATTGATGGAGATAACTTATATTTATCTGTAGTTGCTGCACCTGGTGCTACCAATTATGTTATTATAGATTTGAAAGAAGGGATTTCTTGGCATGATGAGTTTCGGGATTATGGATTTGATGATGCTGCAGAAACAAAGAAAAACTACAGAACAGGCAAAATTTTTAAAACGGCTTCAAAAGAAAATGGTGTAAATTTAAGAAAGGCACCAGATTTAGAAAGTTCAATATTATATAAATTAAAAAATGGTGTTGAAGTAGAAGAGATATATACTGAAAATAATTGGAAATATGTATATTTTTATGATAAAAAGGGAGGATACTATATGAAAGGGTATATATTAAAAAATAATCTGAAATAAGAAGAAAAGAGGTGAAAATAAAAACTTAAAGGCGGGGGAAACTGATTATGGTAAATAGAAAATTCAATGGTCAGGATATTGGAGACAGTGCAGTCAGTTTTTTTGAAAAACTGGCTAAATTAGAAAGTGGAGGAAAATACGATTTAGAAGATCAGAAATTATATATTGGAAGATATCAAATAGGAACAGATGTACTGGGGGATATGGGATGGGTTCCGAAAGGTTCAAAATGGTCAAATGTCAGATTTATTGGTGAAGCTGCAAAAAAATGGAAATTAACAGATAAAAGAAGTTTTTTAAAAAATCCTGCAGCTCAGGATGAAGTAATCATGAGATCTTTAAAAATGAGATGGTTAACTTTAAAAAAATATAAGGAAAAAATTTGTCAAAAAATATCTGTATCTCAAGATGCAAAATATATAGCACCAGGTAAAATAAAAGCTTCAGAATCAAAAGTAAAAAATATATTAGCAAAAAAAAGAAATCAGGGATATAAAGGAGAAGATTTAAGAGGAAAAAAATTTATACTTACATCGTCGGGAATGCTTGCAGCCTCTCATTTATGCGGTCAGGGAGCAATGTCAAATGCTTTGGGAAACAATTTTAAAGGTGTATGGGGAATACCTGTAGATGGAAATGCAGTTCCTAGCCTGTTTTATCATGAAAATTTATCAGGTCATGATTTGTCAGTTATTATAGGATATAAGGATAATTGCAGAATAGACAGTAAAGTAGTAGAAAAAAACGACTCACAGGTAGACAATAAGAATATAAACAATCAAGCTAAAATAAAGGAAGGAAATAATAATAATAAAAATACAGAAAATTCAGGTTCTGTTGTAAATTCTTCTGAGGAAACAAACAGACAAGGAGTATTTGTATTTAATGGACAGAAGTTTGAAGAAGTATGGGATAATGAAGAATATAAAAAAGACAGATTTGAAAAAAGTAAAGCTCCTGAGCTGGTTTTTGTAAGTTCTGAAGAAGCTGTATTAGAAAGATTACAAATCAAGTTCAATGATAAAAATATGTATAATAGCGATTATGCAAAATATTTGGAAACAAAAACAGCAAGAAAAATTCTGGAAGAAAATAAGGAAGATATTAATATAATCCTGAAAATATATGACGAGGCAACCAAAGATAGTGATAATATAGGAAATGTGATAAGACAAAAAGGATTTGATATTTTAAGGGGTAGAGAAGAAAATGAAAGTATAAGAATACAGGATATTATTTATTATGTCTGGAGTAACCCTATTTCTAACAAAAGCAGGATAGAATCACTGGAACACGTTCTAAGTCAGTACTCAGCAAAATATGTAAAATATCCTGATAGAAAACCTATTGTAGAAAATAACATCAAAACAGGATTTGTAGATAAAATACAGGATACATTAAATAACAGTTCAAATAATATGACAGATGAAAATAGTACACATAAGATAGAAAAAAATGTGCTTCCCGAAAGATATGACAAATATATGAAAGGAATAAAAGATATTGATGAAATAGTAATAAGAATTGTCAGAAAAGATTCTTCAGACTTTTCAGCAATAAAATGTTTGAATTTATTGAAAGAGCTGCATACAGATGAGATTGAATATCAGAAATTTTATGGAATTGATGAAAATGGAATAAATCAGTATCCGTTGATTAAAAGATTAATTGATAATATAATAATAGAATTTTTATCAGTTCAGACAGGTTTTAAAGGAGAAAATGAGACAAAATATTTTGATAATCATAAATATAAAGATAGTAACATAGTTAGGAATTATCTGTTATGGTACATCAAAACACAGAGGGGAATGGACATTCCATCAAAAACAGATACGGGACTATATAACAGGCTTGAAAAACTTGGAAATGAAATAAGGGTAACTACTGTTTTAAATGATTGGATAACTTCAAAATCAGCAATAAAAGTAAGAAATATACGGAAAATAAGTAACCTAATAGATGAAATATACGAAAACTATAGAGATAAATCTAATTTTGAAAAAGACAGGTCAATAATACATAAATTATTTAAAGACTGTAAAGAATTGAGAGATTATTCAGCGAACATAGATTCCATGGATATTTATTCTTTTTATAAGTCATTTTATGATTTTCAGAATATAGTGAAACCGACAGGAGAACTGTTTGTAAATGACAACTGTATGTTGAAATGTACTTTAGGTGAAGATATAAGTAAATTAGTCATAAATCAGAACAGTATAACTTTAAGGGGAGGAAAACAGGCAAATATAAATGATAAAAATATTTTACCATTTAAAAAATGTCGTGCAATTGGAATATGCAAACCTGAATTACTGGGTCAATGGGAAAAGAATACAGATGTAAAAGTTGGAGAATATCCAGCATTATTGGATATTTCTACAATAAAATGCAAATATGGGGGAATCATCAGTATTGACGATGCAGGACAGAAGGAAATAGGAATAGCAGAAGATAAAAAAACGGAAGTTAAAGAAAGTGTTAGAGACGCTGACTGTGTATATAAACTGCTAGTAGATGTATGTAGGGATATAAATAATAATTTTATGCAGACTTCATTAAAAAAATCTTGTCAGAAGTTTGCCAGTGCAAAAAAATACATAAGTCAGACAGAAAACAAGCTAAAACCGTATATAAATAAAAAAACTGCTGGAATACTGACAGGAAAAGGTCTTACTGCTGAAGAAGAAAAAGAATACCATAAGATTATAGATAATAACAGAAAAAAAATATCAGTAATGAAAGAAGAGGTGACAAAAGAAAAGGAAAATCAGTTAAGAGCGAAGATTTTCCAGACGTTTAGAGGTTCTTATAAGAGGGTGAAACAGCTGTCTAATCCTAATATTGATACAAAAGGAATAATAAGAGAAAAAGGGATCTCCCTGTGTGATCATGAAAGAAAAAACTTCTATTCTGCAAAGATTCTACCAGCAATGGTATATGGGTATTTAATGCAGGCTGCAAATCTTTCAATGAAATATGAAGAAAAGGAAATTATAAAAGCGGAACTGACCATGGATGAAAAGATTTCTAAATCTAAAATAATAGGATTAGACAGTTTTAATGTTGTGGGAAACAGATTGAATTTAAAGGGAGATGATAAAAAAGAGACAAAAATTGGTGATATATTGACCTGGATTGAAATGGGAGGAAATTTGTATGATAGTACGAAGGGTATTCCTACTGAATGGGATATTTTGAAAGTAATAAGAAAAAGTGGAAAAATATTAGCAATGTGTCCTTTTAATCAGATGGAATGGAATAAAAATCATGGAGGGAACAAGGTATCTGTAACAAAAAATAATACAGTTAAAAGTTCTTCGAAAAATTCAGAATCTAAAAGAAGTATTGATAACTCTAAAATATCAAAATCAACGATTGCTGAGAATCCATCGAAAACAGAAAAAAGAGTGGATAGTTGTGCCTCAGGAAATTGCCCTCATTTGGGAGTTCAGGGAAAGTATACTTTTTATGTTGAAAGATTTGAAGAATACTATAATACAGATCCTAAAAAATGGACAAAAGCAAATGCTAAAAAGAATTCCACTATATCTTATTTTTCAATATTAGATCCTTCCGGAAAAAAATTGGAAGGCTATGACGGATATGTTATAGAGCCTGGAGGACCTGATCAGATTATGGCTGAAAGAAATCAGAGGATTGTAGAAGGAACGCATAATTTGAGATGGCACTATAAATCAAAAACTAAACATTCACCTGCTTATATGTCAATTCTTGTACATAGTAAAAAAATATCTCCTAACAGGGGAATATTAATACATTGGGGACTTAGCAGAGGGTGGTCTGTAGGATGCCTGATACCTTCTACAGAAAGAAGTATTATGAGTGATAGAAAAATATATGAGGCAGTAAATTCAATGTCTTTATTTGACAAAATAATGAACTTTGCATATAAGATAGAAAAAATTAATAAAAAAAGTAGAACTGCTCAGAATAAATTTGATGATATGAAAGGTGAAGTCCCTAAAGAAGCTATAAAAGGGAAATCTATAAATAATATTGTTTTAGTAGTGAAAAATAATATAAAAAGAACTCTCTAATTAGAATGAAAGGTAGAAGTGAAATGAAAAGGATAATACTATTTTTGCCATTATTTTTATTAATTTGCTGTATAAATAAAAATCAGGAACTTAGTACTGGAAATGATAAAAAGAATAAAAAATCAACAGCTGAGAGAAAAGAGGTGGAGAAAAAATATATGTCTTATGATGAATTTAATAAAAAGTATTTTTATTGGAATGGTAGCAATTCATTTCTAAGAAGTAATGATGAAAAATTGAAAAAATATATATTGAAAAAAGAGGAGAAGTTAGAATCTTTCATAAATTCAGATGGAAGTGAAGTGAAAATGGAGAAAATACTAGGGGAATTTTCCTCTGAAGAAGATAGGATATTACAGATAATCAAACTTTTAATAGAATCTGAATTAGAAGAAAGAAAAACAATACAATTTTCTAATTTCTATTTTAATAACAAATTTCTTGATGAACTGAGAGAAAATAGAAATAAATTGTTGAATAATTTTTATAACAATTGTCTAAATTTGCTGAATAGGAGGATTATATTATGGCAAAAGATATTAAATATAATGTTGATGCGCGCGAATTACTTAAAAAGGGCGTTGATCAATTGGCTGATGCAGTGAAGGTGACGTTAGGACCTAAAGGTCGTAATGTTGTGTTAGAAAAAGCATTTGGTTCACCATTAATTACAAATGATGGGGTAACGATTGCCAAAGAAATCGAATTAGAAGATCATTTCGAAAATATGGGTGCAAAACTCGTTGCTGAAGTTGCTTCAAAAACAAACGATATTGCCGGTGACGGTACAACTACAGCAACTGTTTTAACACAAGCCATCGTTCGCGAAGGATTGAAAAACGTAACAGCTGGAGCAAACCCAGTAGGCATCCGCCGCGGGATTGAACTTACGACAAAAGCAGCGGTTGAAGAATTACACCGCATTTCTCGTCCAGTAGAATCAAAAGAAGCTATCGCACAAGTTGCGGCAATTTCTTCAGGTTCAGCTGAAGTCGGTGAATTAATCGCTGAAGCTATGGAAAAAGTGGGTAACGACGGCGTTATTACAATCGAAGAATCTAAAGGGATTGAAACAGAATTAGATGTTGTAGAAGGAATGCAATTTGACCGTGGTTACTTATCACAATACATGGTAACTGATAACGACAAGATGATTGCGACTTTAGACAATCCATTTATCTTAATCACAGATAAAAAAGTGTCAAACATCCAAGAAATCATTCCATTATTAGAACAAATCGTTCAACAAGGACGTGCGTTATTAATCATCGCGGATGACGTGGATGGCGAAGCTTTACCAACATTAGTATTAAACAAATTACGCGGAACATTTAACGTGGTAGCTGTAAAAGCTCCAGGATTCGGTGACCGTCGTAAAGCGATGTTAGAAGATATCGCAGTTTTAACAGGTGCTCAAGTCATTACAGAAGACCTTGGCTTAGAATTAAAAGACGCAACATTAGCTCAATTAGGGACTGCTGGTAAAGTAGTGGTTTCTAAAGACAGCACTACAATCGTTGAAGGTGCAGGTTCTAAAGAATTAATCGCGAACCGTGTTGCTTTAATTCGCGCACAAGCACAAGATACAACAAGTGATTTCGACCGTGAAAAATTACATGAACGTCTTGCTAAATTATCAGGTGGGGTTGCCGTGATTAAAGTCGGTGCCGCTACTGAAACAGAATTGAAAGAGAAAAAACTTCGCATTGAAGATGCCTTAAACGCAACTCGCGCAGCGGTTGAAGAAGGTATCGTTTCAGGTGGGGGAACAGCTCTTGTGAACGTTCAAAAAGTTGTTGACGCTCTTGAATTAGAAGGCGACTTAGCTACAGGTGCGAAAATCGTATCTCGTTCATTAGAAGAACCATTACGTCAAATCGCAGAAAATGCGGGTCTTGAAGGCTCAGTCATTGTTGCTCGTTTGAAATCTGAAGAAAAAGGAATTGGATACAATGCCGCTACAGATGAATGGGTAAACATGATTGAAGCAGGTATCGTGGACCCAACAAAAGTAACACGTTCTGCATTACAAAACGCTGCATCTGTTTCAGCATTATTATTAACAACAGAAGCTGTGGTAGCTGACAAACCAGCTCCAGTAGCACCACCAATGCCAGGGATGGATCCGGGCATGGGTATGATGTAATCCAAAAGGACGAGGGGTGAAAGTTTTTCACCCCTCTTTTTCTTTTTGGATAAAAACACCGCAAGGTGCTTACTAAAAAATGAACTTCGTTCAAAACTTCGAACACTGAAGGATTTGTTTATAATAGCTGTAATGGGGCACCGGCTTGACCCATGGTCTCAAGCTCTTTCAAGATTCAAACGTACTCTAGAAAATAAATTTTCAA
>ERZ772971.1954-NODE-1954-length-11674-cov-2.816938_pt1 | contig 11674 bp, 8 predicted proteins | sample MGYA00511943_ERZ772971 | MGnify/ENA primary metagenome ERZ772971 (study PRJEB29015, sample SAMEA2737929) | human oral metagenome | biome: human oral; feature: human-associated habitat; material: dental | place: China | collected 2144 ... | reverse complement strand
AAGAAAACATTTGAAAGAAGCGCAGATAAGGCACCTACCAAAAAGCCCGCGTGCCTGCCAAGAAACGCTCCCGCGAAAATAGCAACTGCGGAAACAGGCTTTACGTACGCGAGTGGCGCGAAGGCAATTCTTCCCGCAGCACCTAAGGCGCTAAAGACGGCAGTAGGTACCAAATTGGCAACTGATGGCTTCTTTGTCTCAAAACTTAACATAAATAATGCAACTGAAATGATTGCTAAAATAATTGAAGATACTGCGGTAAAATCAGGCAAATAAAGCATTTCAACAGCAAGAATAATAGGAGTAGCAAAGAGTGCTACAGCCTCTAGAGCTATTGATAACATGTACCGATTATCCACAAGAACCTCACGCTTACCGTCAAAATAAAAATATCAAGAAGGTCTGTCTTATTTTGGCATAAGATGATTTGAAACTACAACAAGGAGGTCTTCATGATCTATCTGGGAAACTTTAGCTACAACGACGAGCTTGATTCTACTGACAACTACTGTCTTATGCCTTGCATTGTTAAGGCAGATTCCACAGATCATGCGCTTGAGCTTTTCTCGGAGCACCTCATTGAGGTTTCAAAGTCATCTGACCTGCTTGACGGCGCAAAAGAGATTTTCTTGGATTCTATTGTTGAGCTGGGAGAAGTTCCTACCTCTCCTCTGATTGCTCAGTGGCAAAAGATTATGCCTGCAGGAGTTGGTCTGTGTAGCATTACCAGCGCTCTTCCAACACTTGAGTTTAATGATGAGACGGCCAATGCCTACGGCTTCAATGAGCATGCTCATAATCATGATCATGAGGACGATGAAGAGGAGCATGAGCACGAGGAGTTTGGCGACATCAACGATCTTAACGATGAGCTTCTTGAGGAACTTGGCCAGGATGAGGAGCCGTTCTTAAGGTTCTAGCTGTCGTGTCGCTAAGTGCTGTGTGGGCTTTTAGCTGCTGCCAGAGTTCTAGCTGCCTACTCCGCTGACCACACCCACGAGTTCGCAAAGAACTCTGAGGTTGGTTCTGTCAGAGAAATCTGACCATCAAAAACTAAAGAAACGTTATCAGCAACGCGCGATATCAGCTGCATGTCGTGCGTTGCTACTACTGTAGTTGTACCTTCTGCCTGTGCGCGAGAAAGCAAAGCAATAACAGCTTCTTTAGTTGGGGCATCCAAGCCTTTTGTTGGCTCGTCAAGAATAAGCAGACGAGCCTTTGTGAGCACCACTTTTACGAGGGCTAAGAGTTGCTGCTGTCCGCCAGACAAATCGTATGGATGAGAAGACATAAGCTTCTGATATGTTGTGCGAGCAAGAAGTCCCGAAACTTCCAGAAGCTCCTTAACTTCCTGGTCAGAATAGGCGCCGCTCTGCTGCCACTGGGCAAGCTCCTCGCCCACACTTTGGCAGGTAAAGAGCAGTTCAGGATCTTGTGGAATGTATCCTTGAGATTGCTGGAGCTGGTTGTAGATATGTCCGCGCCTTGGACGGAGAACGCCCGCTGCAAGTTTTAGCAGTGTTGACTTGCCTGAACCGTTACCGCCTACGAGCGCGCGAATTTCTCGCCCCGTGACCTCAAGCGAGCACTTGCTGAGCACCAGCTGCTCGCTCTGTGGATACGCAAACGTCACGGCGCTGAACTCGAGTGCGGGAGAGTTGTCGGCCACGATGGATGCTGGGTTTGGCGCGGAGCTGCGAGGACAGAGCATCTGGCGAGAAGAGCCGTCTGCTTGGAGTACATTGGGTTTCTCGCCATCAAGGCAGACGCGTGTGTCAGCGAGGTGCTCGAACGCGGCAACGTCGTGAGTGGCAACAAGCACGGCAACATTGAGCTCACGCGCGACGCGCTCCAGGAGAGTGGTGAAGTTCTTCTGCGCAAACGGGTCCAGCTGCGAAGTTGGCTCATCCAGCAAAAGCAGCTTTGGGCGCAAGACAAGCGCTGCGGCAAGGGCAACAAGCTGCTGTTCTCCGCCAGAAAGTTTGTGATTGCGCTTGTGCAAGAGCGATTCCATACCAAAGAAACTGACTGTCTCAAAAATACGTCGGCGCATTTCTTTCTCTGAAACGCCTCGATTTTCCAGGCCAAAAGCCAGCTCTTTCAAAGGTGTCTCACACACAAGTGCTTGCGAAGTGGCTTGCGGCACAAATGCAATGGTGTCTACGGATTGTGCCTGAGTCATCGTAGAAACCTCTTGTCCGCAAACAACAATTGAACCATCACGTCTACCTTGAGGCGCAATCTCAGGCTTAATGAGGCTCAAAATGGTGGACTTGCCTGAACCAGTTGGTCCCAGTAAAAAACTAATCTGACCAGCACAAACCTCGCAGGAAAAATCTTTTACGACGTTGCAGTCTGGAGTTAGAGCATACGCAAACGAGAGATTTTGAATAGCTAGAACTACTTCTTTACTAGTTGAAGAAGTAGGCGAATTCTGAATATAGGAAGAATGCTCACTCATACAGACTGCTCCCATAAGACAGTATCAATACGCACAAAAATTGCTGGTAAAACGGTAAACAGCACTACGCCCAGATACCAAAAACTCACTTGGAACTCTGGCATAGTGGGATAAAACTGCCAAGCTTGTACCAGCATATACAAAGAAACCGCTGCTATAACGCTTAAGAAAACAAATACCAGCAATGCTACAGTATCGTAGGCGTCAAGCACTTCAGTGTTCCACCTACTCCTGTGCCCTGCCATCCCCCAGCCTCGAGACACAATAGACTGAAACGTGCTCATCGACTTCTCCAGCGCCCTCATACACACTGCGTTAATGCTGGTGGCTGATTGCGCAATAGCTTTTCTCGCGCTCAAAAAATGGCTTTGACCTGGAATGTAGCTTTGCTGATGAGACCGTGTGGCAGAATCACACGCTCTAGCTGCCGTATTTGCTGACTGGATTTGACGAGTAGTTGTCAGATCAGAAAGTAGCTGCGGCATAAGCTGCACAGAAAGGCTCAAAACCAGCTGCAATCCCGGAAAGCGCACGCTTGAGCGCTGCAACATCTCGAGCGGCGACACTACTACAAACAGGCACTCAAGCCAGCTCAAAGTACTTACAAGCACCAAGCCTGAGGTAGCTCCGTACACCAGACTTTCTACGTACAGTTGTGTGTGCCCAAATGAATACAAAACAGTAGAGCCAGATGCCGAGAAAAACGGATTAATTACTGCCATCAATACAATAATTGGAGCATACCAAACAAGCTGTTTAACAGCATGTTTGGCGTCGAACAACTGAATTGTACACAGCTGTGCTCCTAGAAAAGCAATCAGCGCACAGAGAGGCTGAAAAGAAAATGCGGCAAGCGCAACCTCACATCCAAAAAGCACCACCGTAGCAAGTGGATGAAGGCGAGAAAAACTTGTGCGCGCGGGATTCATTAGTTCACCGCGTTAACGTACGTCCAAACAACTGAATCACCATCGTGCAAAACATATGCATCTGACGTGTAGTTAGGCTGGACACCGTTAACCGAATATACCCAGCCGCTCTGTGGACCATGGTCGCGCTCAGCAAGCCCATTAATAGCCGCAACGTACATACCAAACGATGTGCTTCGAGCATTTACCCCGGCCCCACTTGCAAGCAATGCGTCATAGACTGACGTACCCTCTTGTACCTGGAGGTTGACGGTAAATGAAGACCCTTTAGCTGCAGATCCATCAACCGTAACACTTACAGAAAGTGCGTTATTCTCTTTACGAGGAGCAGCTACAGAGCTTGTTGAGTTACCAGAGTTAGAAGGCTCCGATGTTTTCTGACTAGAAGAATCTTGGGCTTTAGACGCATCAGCATTTGACTGAGTGTCTGAACTAGAACTTCCTTGCGTCTGTGCCGTCTGAGAGTCTGTTTGAGCACCAGAAGCACCTGCTGTCGTCTGGCCTTGCGCGGTGGGTGCCTCTTGAGCGGAAGCACCTGAAGTGGGCACAAAAAAATACTGAACTAATGTCCATGCAAAGAAAAGCATGAACAAAAGAGATACGATCGATGCTGCTAAATAGAGAATCCGTTTGGATTCTCTTGTGAGCTTAACCACTATCTCACCTGGCCTCGGCCATTGGAAACATGGTGAATTGCAGCGGTTTCTTTCTTTAGCAATGCTACAAATACTGCAAGGACTGCGCCAGAAGCAAAGAAACCAAAGATGCTCAAAAGCGGGATGGTAGGTGCAGAGGACACCTGCTGTGGGGCAGCAGCCTGCTTGTTTGAGTATTCAGTAGGCGGAAGCTGCTTCTCGTCAGAGTTGTTATCTGCAGTCTTGTTCTCAGATGGAGCCTTTGTAACCTCCTCACCAGCACTCGCAGCAGTGGTCGAGGAAGTTTCATGCGCAGCTGGAGATGAAGGATCCTGAGCTGGCACATTTGTAGCTGTTGAATCTGTCCTACTAAAAATGTCTCCAGATGGCTGGGCATTCTCGCCAGAAGGTTTCTGATTAATAAGCGAGAAAAGCGTGCCAGAGTCATTGGTGTAGTAAAGGTTACCCTCAAAATCTGCAATGACTGACGACGTGGTGTAGTTCTGGTGATCTTTATCTGGAGTGTAAATCTGAGCTGCTCGGCTAGTACCCAACTTGTACACCCATACGCCACCAGGTAGACCGTTTACCGTGAAATAGGCATAGGTACCGTTTTGCTGAACAGAAACAAGAGGGGTGCTCTGAGACTTACCTTTGCCAGCTCGAGCCTGGTCAATCACTGTAAAGGTGTCAAGAGAAATCACAGAGATAGTTCCGTAGCCCTCAGCATCAACGCCATTAACAAAGACATTAGAACCGCTGATAGTTGGTGTAGAGGTAGACTCTGCTGCAAATTTGACTTGCTTCTCCTCAACAAGAGAAGAGCCATTTCTTCTAATCAGGTGCAGCGTACCGTCATTTCTGGTTACGACAAGATAGGTTCCATTACCGTTTTGATCAACGGAAACAGGAACAATACCTGCGCGAATTGGTGAGCTAAGGTTAAGCTCCGCTTCAATTGCGCCGGTTGTACCGCTGATAAGCCTGACAGAGGAGGACTCGTCGCCAATCATAAAGTCAGAGCCAGAAGCCGCTGCGCCAGACCAGTAATAACCTGAAGGCTGACCAGAGGTTGCTCCAGAAATATTTGCAGGCTGCGCGTTCTGCTTCCAGCGAAGCGCGCCAGTTGTAGCGTCAACAGCAACCATGTAGCCACCAGCTGCGTCAAATCCGCTCATCTTAGTAAACTCAGCCAAGATGGTGCCGTTATTAACCGTCAGGCTAGAAACAGACTGCAAGGCATTGGTGGTATCCAGCGGCTCTGTCTTCCAGATGCACTCCATAGTTGTTGCCGAGAATGCGGTAAGGCATCCATCATCAGTAGCAACAACAATCATGCCATTAACGTACAGAGGACGTGCAAAGTACGAGACCTTGGAGCCAATCTGTGCCTCAGCAATAAGGCTACCTGTTGCAGCGTCAACTGCTTTGAGAGTAGAACCGCTCACGTAATAGACAGTGTCTTTAACAATGACCTGGTCAGAAACAAATCCAGGTGCATTCTGAGTTCCTTCAGTCACACTCCAACGAAGAGCTGCAGAGTTAATTGGAGTGCTCTGCGTAGTAGTGGAACCGTTTCCGCTACCAAAACCGCTCCAAGATGCCTCGTAGTTAGGGTGCTCGGCAAATGGATTGATAACCAGCTCATTTTGAGGAGTTGGAATAGAGCTATCCTGACCACCATATGTCCAAGTAATAGTAGTGTTTTCGTCCAAGGTAACATTGTTTGCCATCTTGTCCGAAAGTTGACCGTTCACAAAGAACTGCCACCACTTATAGGCGCCATCTACCTGTGCTGTTGCAAGTGTAAGTCCCTGTGCAGGAGACGTGATAGAAGACAGATAACCGCCTGCTGCATCATAGGTTAGGCCGTTATTCTTCAGGTAGTCATACGTTACCTTGTCAGCAGTTGTACCCTTACGAACCTCAATAGTCTGGGTAGGAGCCCAGTGCTGAGGCTTGCCGTCTTTATCAAGACCCACCACAGAAAGGGTAACGGAAACAAGTTGACTTGAATCTGGGTCTTCCTCTACAGATCGAACGCCCTTCTCGCCCGCCACGGTAAAGGTGGCAAAGACCTTCTGATTAGTAAGGGCTTGGAACTGCTCGTTGTCTGGATACAAGCTTGCATAGCGAGAATAACGTGCACTTGAAAGAAGCGCCGAAACCGTAACAGACGTGTTGTACTCAGGAGTCTGTGCGAGAACAAGATTCTCGTTCTGAATGATTGTTGGCTGAGAAGAGCTGTACGTGCGCGCCTGATCAGCAGGACCCATTGGATCGTATGTTGGGAACTCTGAAGGCACAATACCACTTGCGGTCTTATCGGTATTGTTAACATCATAAGACCAGGTCAAAGAGCCGTCTGCAGCACGATAGAATTTATTTGGTGTAGCCAGAGACTCAGAAACGCTGTCTTGTTTATTCTGCTGACCAGAAGGAGTAGCAAGTGCATCCCAGAAATGAGCCTTTGAATCATTCATCAAAGCAAGCTCTGCATCAATGTCAGCCTGATTGAGCGGGCTTACTGTAACCGTAAGAGTCTTAGAGACTGATACCTCGGGATTTTCTTTATCGGTAACGGTCAAAGTGATGTTTACCTGCTGCGCGGAAGCAGAAGGTAGAGGCTGGTACACCGTTCCTCTATAGCCATTGAACGTAATAGCAGCATTAGAGGAAGTGTACGTAAATTGATAGCGCTTTCCGTCCAGGCCAAAGTTCTTTGGTGTAGGCATCTGCAGATCGTCTGCAACCGCTTGGGCATTAATTGAGCGATTGGTATACACATCTTTAATGCTTGATGCCGAGAAACGCCTGTTAATTCGCCTCAACAGATTATTTTGTGCATCGGTAATAGCCGAAGAATCGCCGGGAACCGTTATGGTAAAGGTTTTCTGATAGCTTGTCTGAGGAGCATCGGAGCTGCTCAAAGAAACATTTGCAGTCAGCGTGACCTGCTTGTCACGAATACCGCGGGTAACTGTTGCCTTATACGACTCAGTACCATATCCATCAACGCGAACGACAGAGGTATCTGAGCTAGTCCAAGTGACCTTAGACCATGAAAGTTGGTTTCCATCTGCGGAAATAAGCTTATGTGGAAGGGTAAAGTCTGAAGTTACAGAAGATTCATTTTGTCCTGCCGCGTATGATGGCGCAAGGTTTTGGGATACGCCAGCAAGTTGTGCCTGAGATTTTGCCTCATCCCAAGGAATTAAAACGTTACAGGTATATTGAACGGTCTTTCCATCTTTGGAAAGTTCAAAGGTAACTTTTGCCTGTCGCAAAACAAGGGTGCTTCTCTGATTAGTAAAACCAGCCGCATCCATCCAGAAGTACTCAATAGAGCCGTTAGTTACAAGATCAGTAGAAATACCTGCATGAGCATATGAAGCTGTCGAAGACATCTGAACCGATGCCACTCTAACGTTAACCTCTCCAGCACCAATGCGACGCAGCTCTTCTGCAACCATGGTGTTGAGGTTAGTATCTACACCATAGCGAGGTTTTGGCTTATAGAAGGAATTGTTCAGTGTTTCTACTGCCTGGTCCAGTGTTTTGTGTGGGTAGTCAGTCTCATTTGTAGTTGCTGTAACACCACTACCCGTCTCTTCAGAGGTTGTGGTTGCACCAGTTGTAACTTCCGCCCTGCTAGAAGTATTGCCCTGATCAGTAAGAGCATTCTCTGCTGAGGAGGTTGCAGTAGCAGTAGTGGTCAACTCCCCCGCTGCTTCTGCGAATGCAGGAGCTGGTAAGAGCGCAAACACTAAAAGTATGGAGAAAAGGCTATTGAGCGCCTTTTTAAACATGCTTCTCATTCCTTCCAACTTGCGGTGAGTTTAGCCTTCTTGCCATAACAAGCACCACAATTCCAAATACAACTAAAGGCAGACTGAGCAACTGTCCCATGGTAATAAAGCTGCCAAAGAGATAACCAAGCTGCTCGTCAGGAACACGAACAAACTCCACAACAAACCTAAAAATGCCATAGAGCATCAAAAACGTTCCAATGAACGTTCCTTGTGGACGAGGAGGGTACTTCCTAGAAAGGACGTACAAAATAGCAAACATCAAAAGACCTTCGAGAAGTGCTTCGTAGAGCTGAGAAGGATGACGGTAGACCGCTCCTCCTGTCTCAAACATTACTCCCCAAGGCAAATCTGTTGGCTTTCCCCAAAGCTCACCGTTGATGAAGTTTGCGCAGCGTCCAAAGAAAAGACCAAGCGGCGCACCAATAACTCCCAGGTCACAGATGGTGGGGATAGAGAGGCCCGATGCCTTACAGACAATAGAGCCGCCAACAACAGCTCCTACAAGGCCTCCGTGAAAACTCATGCCACCTTGACTTAAAGCAAAGGCATCAAGTGGATGAGCCACGTAATAACCGGCGCCGTAAAAAATAACGTAGAACAGACGGGCGCCAACAATAACGCCAAATGAGATGCCAGCCATCAGATTAAGCACGTCATCAAGGGTGACGTTAAGCTTCCAGTGCTGAGCAGTTCTGTACATAACTACGCCAGCAAGCACAAAGCCTACGAGATATGCCAGACCATACCACCTGATAGATAGCGGACCCAGAGAAAGTGCTACTGGGTTTAATGAATGATAGAAAGCATCAAGCCACACAATACGTCCTACTTACTAAAACTACTTTAAAAGAACATGCGAAGGAGTTGCTCCGCGCTGACCCTGATAATGGCTGCCAAGATCTTTGCAGCCATAAGGGCGCTCAACAGGAGAGCTCATGCGCTCAAAGGAAAGCTGACCAATCCTCATGCCAGGATGCAAAATGATTGGAAGGTTAGCTACGTTAGAAAGCTCCAGTGTGAGCTCTCCATCCCAACCTGGATCAACATAGCCCGCGGTTGAGTGAATCATAAGACCAAGGCGACCCAGGGTGGACTTACCTTCAAGCTTGCCGAGGATATCGTCAGGAATAGCAATGCGCTCAAGCGTAGTGCCAAGTGCAAACTGACCAGGATGAAGAACAAAAACTTCTCCCTCTGGAACATCAATTGACTCAGTAAGACCCTCTTGAGCTACAAGTGGATCAATTGAGGTGTGCGTAGAATTGCGGAAAATTCTAAAGTTTGAGCCAAGACATACGTCAACCGATGCAGGCTGCACGTTTTTCTCGCATAAAGGCTCAATAACGATACGACCAGCTGCAATCTCGGCTTTAATGTCGCAATCAGAAAGAACCACAACGTCCACCTTTCTTACGTCATACAAATGTATGGTCAGAAAACCTAGCTATCCGTTTATATAAAATATCACGCCCTACACAATAATGTGCGGGGCGTGATATATAAAATTTGTAAATATGCAGGTCAGTCATGGTTCACCACAACTTCTCTGCATAAAAAACACGTTTATGCATATGAAACTAACAACTGATAAGCGCCAAACGTTCACTTTTTGACGCCGAGCGGTAACTTACAGCATTGCAGGCTGAACGCGCTTAACACCAGGAACGTGCTCAATCAGAATGCGCTCAATACCCTCAGACATGTCGTATGCAGACATAGGACAACCAGCACAAGAGCCAGTCATCTCAAGAGTAACAGTGCCGTCATCGCTTACATCGATAAGCTCAACGTCGCCGCCATCGGTCTGAAGGCTCTGGCGAATAACATCAAGAGTTGCATTCAAAAGGTCACGATTAATGGCCATGTTTGCTCCTATTCAAACTCTTAAAGCGCGAATGCGCCCATAACTTACAACATGGGTATCCTACCCAAAATTCCAAACTTATTTCTACCCTATCCAATTGGCGAGAAAAGATGTCCAACTGAAGCGTCTTTCAGACGTGCAGGCAATGATGCACCCGACGCTGTTGCCGCAATCGCCGCAGCTACGCGAGAGGTAGCCTCCCTTGTCTCCTCCGCGCTCAAAAGCGTTGCGTCCACCATAAAATGCTTCACACCACAAGACAGCATCTCGGCCATCTCTGGTACGCCGTCAAAGAGCTTAGGGCTCCAAATCTTGGAGCGACCGTGTCTGTCAGTCCTTACAGGCATGTAATCGTTATCGATGCCCCTGAGCGTATGCTCTTCAAGACGCAGCTTACAGGTGTCGCAATCGTGGATACACTTGCCCGTAGACATCAAAATGCAGTGCTCGGTTGTCATGGTACGAATACGGCCGCTGACCATATAGCCCACAGGAATCGAAGCGTTTCTCGCCATATGACAGATCTCTTGGAGGGTAAGCTCGGAGTTGAGCCAGACGCCCTCTGCGCCCATGTCGGCAAGTGCCTGCAGAGCATAATCATTATGGACTGGAATGCACTCGCGCACCTCTAGGATAGCTCCGCGCTCAACGGCCAGCGCCAGCTCAGAGATGTTGCCCACAGCAACCGGCTTACCTGCAGCAACGTAGGGATCCAGGCGATTATGGTCAATCTCGCGACATACCTCATCAAGCCATGGAGTCACCTTGGCGAGAAGATCCTCTGGCCACAAAGTCTCTGAGAGCGCATCGGTTGTTGCATACAGACGATCTGCTCCCGCCTTGAGTGCAACACGTGCCTGCTCGGGAGTCTCAACCAGAACACAGACCTCTGCCTGCGATGCATTTGTTTTTGCAGCCGCCTCATCAAAGACAAAGAGCTTCTCTTTGTCCTGAGCTTCTCGCTCCTTTTGATAGGCAAGGCGGGAAAGCGGAGCAATCTTCTGCTCGCGGTCCTGGTATTCCTCCAAAAGCGCGGCCTCGAGCTGCTCACATGCTGCAGCGCGGACCTTGTGAACTGCACTAAAGCTCATGCCACACGCATCGTCCATCTGGACGTCAAAGCTTACGGCCTCAAACGGCGAGGTTCCCATGCGACCAACGTGCTCAATAAGCTCGTCAGAGGTTACTGCCTTGGTGCGTGCCTCCTCCACCGCAAAGCCCTCGGCAGATGCGCTTGCAACGCCATCTGCCGTTGTAAGCACCACGGTAAAGGGCTGGCCAATGCGGGCAATAATGGCCACGTCAACAGCTCGTTTTCGAGGGTACTCCAGTGAAGAAATCTGCTCAGCTGCTACGCGCGCAGCTTCAGAGCGAATAATGCGCACCGTGGAGCCAGTCTGCATAACGCGAGAAGTGCGAACAGTAACTGTTTGACCTGGCTCAACGTCTACAGGACAAAGAGCGGTCAAAAACTTGTCAGGCTCATCGAGAGGTCTAATTTCAAGCAAGTCGTTCTTGCCAATAGGTGCATGTGCGATAAGGTCAACATCTGCCTGCTTATAGCGGCGTAGCTTAACGCGGCCGCCATTAAGACCGCTCTTGCGCTCAAGAGCATCCTCAAGTGGGCGTCCTCCAGTAACCTCACCGACAATCTCGCCACGGTTGTTGGAGCGCTCGTAGCTCATCATCTCGTTGCCAGCGGTACCATGCAGGTAAGCGTTGGTCAGACCACGGTTAAACGAACGTTTAAGCAAACGATGGCGACGTGCCACATCGGCCTGGTTATCAACGCCTTTCTCGGCAGCATCAATTGCTTGGCGATACGAAGAGACAACAGAGTACACGTACTCAGGTGCCTTCATACGGCCCTCAATTTTAAGTGAGCCCACTCCCGCTTCAATCATGTCGGGCACGTCATCAATGGTGCAATAATCCTTAGGGCAGAGCAGCCTATCAATGCCACCCATCGAAAC
>ERZ772971.1953-NODE-1953-length-11678-cov-5.078551_pt1 | contig 11678 bp, 10 predicted proteins | sample MGYA00511943_ERZ772971 | MGnify/ENA primary metagenome ERZ772971 (study PRJEB29015, sample SAMEA2737929) | human oral metagenome | biome: human oral; feature: human-associated habitat; material: dental | place: China | collected 2144 ... | reverse complement strand
TCAATATTTTAAATGGTATGACTAAAAAATATGAAGAAGAATGTAAAAGATATGAGGAAAAAATTTTAGAAGCTGGAGGAATAGATTTATTTTTAGGTGGAGTTGGAGTTGATGGTCATATTGCCTTTAATGAACCTGGTTCATCTTTTAAATCAAGAACAAGAGAAAAACAACTTACAGAGGATACTATAATTGCTAATTCAAGATTTTTTAATAATGATATTACAAAAGTTCCTCAATCTGCTTTAACTGTTGGGGTAGCTACAATTATGGATGCAAAAGAAGTTTTAATAATGGTAGAAGGAAATAACAAAGCAAGAGCCTTACATATGGGAATTGAAGAAGGGATAAATCATATGTGGACTATATCAGCTTTACAATTACATGAAAAAGCTATTATTGTTGCTGATGAAGATGCCTGTGCAGAACTTAAAGTTTCAACTTATAAATATTACAAAGATATTGAAAAGAAAAATTATAATGTAGACAAATTAATTGAAAATTTATATAAAAAATAATATAAAAAAAACTGCACCTTTATTTTTTAATTAAGAACTATTGGTGCAGTTTATTTTGTATTTCTAAATTTTATTGATGTGGTATTTCTTTTGCATTTAATACTTCTTCTGGAATAACAATATCTGTAACATTATTTATATTAGACATTTTTGCATCCATTTCCATAGACATTTTCATACCTTGCATTTCAAAATCAAAAGATACAGTTGAAGAAGATTCTAAATATGTGTTTTTATCAACTATATATTTTACAGCTATATTTTCAATCTTAACATCATCTCCTATTTGAGCTCCAGCTGTATTTGTACTTGCAAGTTGTTGTTTCATAGCATCCTTTAAGAATTCAGAATCTTTTGAAATTGAAATTATATAATTTCCACCTTTTTCATCAATATCAATTTTATCTATATTATTTCTCATAGCATCATAAATAACAGCAGAGTTAGTCATATATCCTTTAAATTGACTAGCTATTTCATCAGTAAGAGATTGCTTAAACCATTGATTATCCACTGGATTTTGAATATACATAGTGTTATCTTTGATAAAAGAAGTCATTTTAAGATTTTGAGCTGGCATTTCCATTTCCATTTTCATTGCAATAGGTTCTAAGATTAAAGAAACATTCATTGTCATTTCCATATCACTCTTATTACCATTTTGATTTTGAGTCATTTTCATATTTACAAGCATATCTCCACTTTTAGTACTTTCAGATGCAGCAATAAATTTTTCTATAACTTCTTTTTTATCAATGTTACTTTTTCCACAAGCACCTATAAAAATTACAGAAAATATAGTTAGCACAACAAATAATAATTTTTTTAATGAAATTTTCATTTTTTATTCTCCTTCTTAAAAATTTTTGATTTAATGCTTAAACAGTATACCATATATAAATTTTTTTATCAAATCAAAGAAAGATTTTTTTGTTCTAAATTATTTTTTAATTTCTTTTCAAAATCTAAACTATTTTTTATAATAATTAAATTTTTTTTGTACTTTTCTATGAACTCTTTATTTATCTCAGATATAAATATTTTCTTTTTCTGTTCTCTTGCATATTTAAAAGTATTTACAGTTCCTCCTTTTATACCTGTTTCTGCTATTATAATTCCAGAAGTTAAAGCTGATTGTAATCTGTCTCTTTTAATCAATGAAAATAAAGAAATCTCTGTTTGAGGTATTAATTCTGATAATAAAAAACCATTATTTTCTAAAATCATTTCTGCTAATTTAATATTTTCTCTTGGATAAATTTCTAAATCTAAACCTTGTCCTAAGATTGCTCCTGTTTTTTGTAGCAACATATTATGTCCTTCTGTATCTATCCCTAAGGCTAAGCCACTAATATTGTAAATACTATTTTGAGATAAATATTGTCCTATATCTCTGGCAAAATCTATTCCTTCTTTACTTGGTTTTCTTGTTCCAACTATTGCAAAAGATTTTTCTAATTCTTCATTTGAAGGTAAATTTCCTTTTATAAAAATTATATAAGGACTTTCTTTTATACCTATTAGATTTTTAGGATAATTTTCATAAGAGTAATAAAAGATTTTAATATTTTTTTCTTCACAATTTTTAATTATTTTTTCTACTTCAATTTTGTATAAATTTATTCTATCAAAAATATTTAAAATTTTTTTCATATTATTTTCACTAAAAAAAGATTTTAAGAATTCAATTTTTTCTATTCTATTCAATTTAAAAAAATTTATACTTTCTTTATTTGAAAAATTAAAAATTTTGTAAGTTAAGTTTTGTATGCTTATATCATAGTTTGAGTTTATAAATGAAAAGATTAAAAGTTCTTCTTTGCTATACATAGTTTTCTCCATATCTCTCGAACCATTCAAAAAAAATATTAAAATAGTATATTGAAGATATTAACATCAATGGAATGAGAATTAATTCAAAATAAGAAAATTTGTTTGCTTTATTATTTAAAAATTTTATTTTTCTTATGATAGAAAATACTATCAATATAATAAATGTCATTATAAATGTCAATACAAATGACTTCCAAAAATATTCCAATGAAAAAATTAGCTTATGAAAACGCCTTGGATAATAGAAAGCTATTATATGTATTGTAATACAAAAAACTATATAATTAAAAAATAATCTAATATATTTATTTTTAATTTTAGGAAAATAATTTGGTAATAATTGATTTTCTATTGTAAGTGAGTAATCTTTATAGAATATTTGTTTTATTAATGTAATAAATCTGATAAGTAAAACTATGTCAACTAAAAAAGTTAAAAATGAAAAAACCATCATCATTATAATAAATATTACTTCATTCATAATATATTTTTAATCCTTTCAAAAAATATTCTTTATTCTAATTATAGCACAAGAAAAGATTTTTTATTTTAAATATTCTTCTAAATAATTAAAATTTTTTATTAAGTGATTGAAAAAAAAAAAAACAGACTATAATAGAACAGATGATTATAAAATAAATTAATTTAGAAAGCATGAGGGGAGTTTATGAAAAAGATTTTTTTAATTTTGACTTTATTTTTTGTATTTTGTGTGAATGTTTTTGCAAGTCCAGCAGATTTTTTTAAAAGTTATCCTAATGGAAATATTAAAATAAATATAGATTGGGATAAAGGGAAAGGATACTATAATGCTGTTTTCTATGATGGTAAAAATAATAGAGTAAAAGCAAAAAAGAACTGGGAAGATTTTTGGGATATCAATTCTTTTCAAGAGTTTTATGATACTTTAAAAAATGAATATTCAAATCAAAAAATAAAAGTATTAGTAAATATTACAAATGAAGAACATCCTATTGGAATGTTTCTTAATGCAAAATTTTATAATTCTAAGGGTATTCTTGTAAGAGAAGCCAATAATGATAGATTTTCTCATAATACAAAAATATATGATAATAATGGAAATTTAATAAATGAAATGGAAAAAAATATTCAACAAAATGAGTTTATATTTAAAGAATATGGTAAAAATAGTAAACTTTTAAACGAAACATACATTTCATTTGATTATAATCAAATTGGAGTAAAGGCATATAACAATAATAATATTCTTATAATGGAGAGTTCTTATACTATAAAGAATTTAAATTTTGATAATGTAAAAATAATAATGTCTAATTTATTTAAAAATGCTAATTATCAAAATGTGCTTGATGGATATGAAAAATTTTATGATGATAATGGAAATTTAGAATTAGAGAAAACCTATAAAAATGGAAATTTAGTTGATACAAAAGAATATGATATAGAAAAAAATATTTTAAATAAAAATGATAATTATATTTCAAGTGTAAATAATAATCAAAATATAGTAGATAATACAAATAAAGAAAGTAATAACTTGAATAATAATGATAATTCTTCATATATTTTACCTATTTTGATTATTTCAGTTTTAGTTTTAATTTTTATTATTACTATATATAAACTTTTCTTTAAAAAAAATAAAGAGAAAAAATTAAAATACTTTGAATATATAGATTTAGGAGATAGAAAGGCTGTTAGATACAAAGGTAATTTACTTAATTCTTCTATAAATTATAAATTTCTTTGTAATAGAAAAAATATTTTACTTTTTATTACATATAAAAATGGCTCTCCTACAAGCATTAAATTCAGTGTCTCTAATTACTATATTGATATAGATATAAAAAAATTAACTAATAATCTTGAAGCTAAAATTAATTGTTATATTGGAACTTATAAAATTTATGTATCAAATGGAAAATTTAAGTTCCTAGATTGGATGTATGGAAATATAGAACCCAAAAGTGAAATTAATAACTTTGTTGAAACTGAAAAAGAAGTTTTTTACTATTTAAAATCTTTTTCATATTTAGAAAATATTTTTTCTCCAATACTTTCAGAAGAAACTTTAAATTTTGAAGAGTTTTTAAATTTTATTATTTTAGATGGGACTATTGAAGAATATTATATAAATGGAAATATTTTAATGAGAACTCCATTTAAAAATAACTTAAAAAATGGAAAAATGGAAGCTTTTTATAAAAATGGAAAATTAAAAATTGAAATACCTTATAGTAGAGGTATAGTTGATGGAATTGCCAAAGAATATTTTGAAAGTGGTAAACTTGCAAAGGAAATTCATTATAAAGATGGAAAGGAAATGTTTTATAAATCTTACTTTGATAACGATAATAAACAAGAAAAAGAAAAATATTCTAATGGATATAGCAAAGACAATCCTAATAAATATTATGCAATACTTGGAGTTAATAAAAATATTACAAAAGATGAATTGAAAAAAGTATATTATAAATTAGTTAAAAAATATCATCCTGACAAATTTGAAAATTCATCTAAAAAAGAAAAAGAAAATGCTGAAAACAAAATGAAAGAAATTAATGAAGCTTATGAATATTTAATGAAAAATTTTATATAAATTAATGGGAGGGGAAAATATATGGAAATTCTTTTAATTTTTGCAGTTATTGGTTTTATATTTAAAATTATGGAAAAAGATGAAAAAGGTGAAAAGAGAGAAGCCTATTATCCTAATGGAAAATTACTTGCTAGAGCATATTTTAATAAAAAAGGTGAAATCAATGGTATAGAAGAAAGGTTTTATGAAAACGGAGTAATTAAAGCTAAAATTGAGTGGAAAAATGGAAAAATAGAAGGAATTTGTGAAAATTATTATGATAATGGGAGATTAGAATCAAGAATTCCTATTAGAAATGATGTTATATGGGGAACAGTTGAGAATTATTATAGAAATGGAAAATTAAAATCCAAAATATATTATAGATGTGGAGTTAAAGAAGAAATTTTAGAATTTTATGATGAACTAGGGGAAAAGGAGAAAAAACTTGATTTAGATAGTTTATTAAATAGAAAAAATAAATAATAAAATTATAATGAATTGATGGGAGGAAAAATGAAAACTATATTAGCATTAATGCTCAAAGGAGTTATATTTTGGGGAATTTTAATTCTTTTAATCTTAGCTTTTATAATGATAAGAATAGCTTTAAAAGGAATAAGATTATATGAGTTTTATTATCCAAGCGGTAAAGTAAGCTCTAGAGCTTATCTTAACAGATATGGCGAATTTGAAGGCTTAGAAAAAAAGTTTTATGAAAATGGAAATCTTAAAGCTAAAATAAAATGGAGAAAGAATATATTAAATGGGATTTCATATTTTTATTATGAGAATGGAAATCTAGAATCAATAATCCCTTATAAAAATGGAATAATAAATGGAGTTGTTACACATTTTTATGATAATAGAAAATTAAAATATAAATCACTATTTAAAAATGGAATAGAAGAAAAAATTTTAGAATTTTATGATAAGGATGGAAATAAAATTAAGGATAATTTATAAATTGATTGCTGGATAGTATTACAAAAAAGGGGGATTATTATGATTACTACATTAACTTTAATATTTTTATATTTCTTCAAAATAGATTTTTTATATTTACAAATATTTAACATTATTTTTTATTTTTATGCTACTCTTTTATATTTTAATGAACATGAAAATAAATATGAAATATATACAAGTTTTAATTATGACTACAAAGAACCTTATTATTTTCTTGAACCAAAACCAAAATTTAAAAAAATAAGAGATTTTATTGGTTTGATGTTATTCAATGCTATATTCAGATTTTTTGGAATAGGATTTGTCAAATTCTTTTACAGCTTTGCTGTTTCAGCAGTATATCTTGAAAAATTTTTTTCAATGGATGTATTTTTTATGGCATTAAAAGTAGATTTAGCAGTTATTTTAGGTTCTATCCTTGGAAACCTTTCTGGCTATTTATCTTGTGCTTTTAATAAAAAATATGAAGAATTTTAAATGGAACTAAAATATAAATTAAATTTATAAGGAGTGATTTTTATGACAAACAATGAAAAAATAGTAGAATTAATAGGAATTTTTGAAAAAGCAAAAAACAAATTTTTAAAGAATGAGAAAGAAATTATTGAAATAGATATAAATGAAAGAACTTTATCAGCAAGACTAATGTTTCATCTGCAAACTTTATTATTAAATGAAATATATCAGGAAAATTATAAAGAATATTCTGTTGATTGTGAATATAACAGAATGAACAAAGATATGAAAAAAATCATTCAAGAAGATAATATTGTTAATTTAATTTATCCTGATATTATTCTTCACAAAAGAAATAGTAATGATAATTTAATTGCCATTGAAATGAAAAAAATATGCTCAAATAATAATGAAGCTAAAAATAAAGATAGAATAAAGTTAAAAGCTTTAACAAATTCCAAAGGAAAAAATGACTTTCATTATATTTTGGGAGTATATTTTGAAGTAGATACAACAGGTAATAATAATCATATAATTGAGTTCTTTATTGATGGAAAAGAATATAAAAAAAGCTGAAAATAGAAAATAAAATCAACAGTATTTTAAAGTTGATTCTATTTAAAGATTTATAAAAAATATAGAAAATTTTAAACATATTGAAAAGCTAATCTTGATTCTTATAAAGTTTCAAAATTAGCTTTATTTTTATTGATTCCTCAATAAAATATTTTTTATATGCTCTTAAAATTATAAAAGTAACATTATTTTACTATTTTTTTATAAAAATAACACTAAATTAACAATGTTATAGTATTATTAAATTAACAATAAAATATAATAAAATAAAATTTTAGGAGGTTAATAATATGGTTAGCAAAAAAAACTTAAACCTTTTCTCAACAAAAGTAAAATTAAAAAGTATAATATTTAGTTTATTTGGCATTTTTAGTTTTTTTATTAATATAACTATTAATAGCCGAAAAACAGTACCTATGGTTCATATAATGGATTTTATTAAAAATTTATTAACAAGACCTGTAGTCAATATATTGGTTATGATTAGTTGTATAATGGTACTTATTATGTCAATAATTTCAAAATTTGATAAAGAAAAAAAATTTTTTATATCACAATATTATAAAAAAGATAATATATTTTCTTATTTTATGTATTTAACTGCTGCAATTTTTAGTATAATGATTGTATTTAATATAGGACCTGATTATATAATTGTCCCTAAAGTTGGGACAAGTTCAATAACAGTAGCTGGAGATGTTTTATTTTCAGTAACAGTGGCTGGAACTTTAGTAACTTTTTTACTTGAGTTTGGTTTTTTTGAATTTTTAGGTTATTTAATAGAACCTATTATGCGTAAAGTCTTTTTACTTCCTGGAAAATCTGCAGTAGATGCCTTATCTTCATTTGTAGCTTCACCTGCTGTAGGTGTAATGATAACTAATGATTTATATAAAAGAAATGAATATACTAAAAAAGAAGCTTGTTCTATTACAACAAATTTTAGTGTATGTAGTTTGGGAGCTTTTGCATTTTTATCTGCTACTGCTGGAGTAGAACAATATTATACAAAAATTGTCTTTTCTGGTTTGCTTATTGCTTTTTTAATGGCAATTATTATGGTTAGAATTCCTCCTTTATCAAGAAAAGATTCTGTATATTATAATAATAAAATACAAACATCAGAAGAAAGAGCGTCAATTAAGTATCATAAGGGTATGATAAAAGAGGCTTTATTTATTGCTTTTGAAAAAACTAGAAATACTAAAACAGATATATTTATAAAAGGGTTTACCTCATCTTTTATGTTTGGTATTAAAGTAGTTTCATATATTGTTTCTCTATCTGTATTCTCTTTGATTATTGCAAATTATACTTCTATTGTTAAATACATAGGTATGCCTATGATCCCTATTTTAAAAATATTAAATATTCCAAATGCTGAAATAATAGCTCCCTCAACATTAGTAGGAATATTTGGTTTAGCTATACCAACAATATTAATTAAAGGAAAAAGTATAGCAGCTGTAAGTAGTTTTTTTGTGGTAGTTCTTTCAACATCACAAATTATATTTTTTACAGAAAGTGCAAATGCAATGTTAGAATCTGAAATTCCTTTATCATTTCTTGACTTAGTATACATATTTTTTATTAGAACTATTTTCTTAATTCCAATAATTGCATTAGTTACTAAAATTATATTTTAAATAAATTTATATTAGAGGTGATACTATGAATAATAACTATTGGTATGAGAATTTACCAGAAAAAAAAGTATTTGATAAATCAATTAGAAGAGCTCCTAAAAGAGAAAGTAATTTAACTATAAAAGAAAAAAAATTAGCAATTAAAAATGCTCTTCGTTATATAAAACCTGAAAATCATAAAATAATGGCTAATGAATTTTATGAAGAATTAGAAAAAACTGGAAGAATATATGGATATAGGTTCAGACCAGAAGGAAAAATATATGCTAAACCTATTGAAGAATACAAAGGTAAGTGTATTGAAGGAAAAGCTATTCAATTAATGATTGATAATAATCTTGATTTTAATGTTGGATTATATCCATATGAATTAGTAACTTATGGAGAAACAGGGCAAGTATGTCAAAATTGGATGCAGTATAATTTAATAAAAAAATATTTAGAAGAATTAAATGATGATGAAACATTAATAGTTGAGTCTGGGCATCCATTAGGAATATTTAAGTCAGATAAGAATCTTCCAAGGGTTATATTATCTAATGCTTTAATTATTGGTAAATATAATAATAATGAAAATTGGAATAGATTATCTGCACTTGGAGTTTCAAATTATGGGCAATTTACAGCAGGAGGTTGGTTCTATATAGGACCACAAGGTATTGTTCATGGAACTTATTCCACATTACTAAGTGTTGCTAGACAAAAATTTAATAGAAATAATGAAGATTTATTAAAAGGATTACTTTTTGTTTCAGCTGGACTTGGTGGTATGAGTGGTGCTCAAGGTAAAGCATGTAGTATAGCTAAAGGTGTATCAATAATTGCTGAAGTTGATAAAAGTAAAATTGAGAAAAAAATTGAACAAAAATGGATAGATGAATATGTAACTACCCCAAAAGAAGCATTTAAAAGAGCTCTTGACTATATAAAAAATAAAATAAGTAAATCTATTGCCTTTAATGGAAATATTATAGATTTACTACAATATGCGGTTGATAATAAAATAAAAATTGATATATTAACAGATCAAACTTCCTGCCATGTAAGATATGAAGGAGGTTATTGTCCTGTTGGGCTTACTTTTGAAGAAAGAACAAATTTATTAGATAAAAATAAAAATGAATTTAGAAAAAAAGTGGATTCTTCTTTAAAAATGCATTATGAGTTAATTGAAAAATTAAGAAAAACAGGAACATATTTCTTTGATTATGGTAATTCATTTACAACTTCTTTATATGAAATAGGAATAAAAGAAATATGTGTAAATGGTAAAAATGAATTAGATGGATTTATTTATAAGTCATTTGTTGAAGAATTTTTAGGTCCTAATTTATTTGATTATGGATATGGTCCTTTTAGATGGGTTTGTCTATCTGGGAAACAAGAAGATTTAGATATTACTGATAATGCTGCTGCTAATTGCATCAATAAAAATAGACGATATCAGGATTATGATAATTATGTTTGGATTAAAAATGCTAAAGAATACAATTTAGTTGTTGGAAGCCAAGCTAGGATACTGTATCAAGATGCAGAAACTAGAAGAAAAATTGCAAAAGTGTTTAATAACCTTGTTAAAGAAGGCAAAATAGGGCCTGTAATTATTGGTAGAGATCATATGGATACAGGTGGGGTGGATGCTCCTTCAAGAGAAACATCAAATATTAAAGATGGTTCAAATTTAACTGCAGATATGTCTGCTTTGGTTTTTGGTGGAGATTGTGCAATGGGGATGTCATTAGTATCTATTCATAATGGAGGAGGTACTGGAATTGGAAATTCTCAAAGTTGTGGGTATGGTTTAATTTTGGATGGAAGTGATAAAATTAATGATATAATAGATAGAGGTATTTTATTTGATGTTCTATGTGGTGTTTCAAGAAGAGCTTGGGCTAGAAATATTAATTCAATCAATTTATTGGATTCTTATGATGATAATGTAGATTATAAATTTTCTTTGCCAAATATTTGTGAAGATGACATAATAGATTCTCTTTTTTAATAGTTAATATTCAAAATAAAAATTCAAGGTAGGTTGTTATGGATATAAATATAAAATTTTTAGGAAATTCCAAAATAAGTATAAACAAAGAAACAATAACTATATCACAAAATAAACCTAAAGCTGTATTATTTTATATTCTTTACAAAAAATATTGTACCAGAGATGAAATCATTACAATTTTTTGGCCAAATTTATCAATAAATAAAGGAAGATTAAATTTAAGAAGTGTACTTCATAAGTTAAGAGATAAATTAAAATATGAAATTATTATTTCATCTGGCAATGATATTTTAAAAATTAATGAAAAATATAATTTAATACAAGATATAGATATGGTTCTTGATACTAATAATACAAAATATTTTGAATTTGATGATTTTATTTTTATGCGTAATCATGGTATTAAAAACTGCCCTGAATTTGATGAATGGGTTAATGGGATAAGAGAGGCTTACAGAAATTTAATTGTAAATAATATTTTATTTCAACTGAAAAACTCATATGATTCTATAGATAATACAACTTTTGAAAAAATTTGTAAAAGAATAATTGATATTGATATCTGTAATGAAAAGGCTTATAGATATTTAATAAATTTAAAAATTGAAAATTTTGAATATGAAGAAGCATTAAAATTATATTATACTTTAGAAAGTGAACTTAGAAAATTAGATGAAAAACCAGAAGAAGAAACTGAATTGCTTTTAAAAAAAATTAATGAAAAACTAAAATTAAAAAAGAAATTTTCTAATAATGGTGTACTTATTCATACTAAATATCTAAATGTTCTTCAAAAAGAAATTACTAATTTTATAAATTCAGAAAAATTTAAAAACATAATTTTATTTGGAGAAATGGGAACAGGAAAAAATAAATTAATAAAAACAGTTATAAATGATACAGGACAAACTTTAATCATAGAAATAAAACTTAATCAAAATGATATTGACATGGATTTTTCATGTTTTTGTAAAATTTTTGAAAATATAGATTTTGATATGATTGATTATTTAAATGAATATAATGATAAAGAAGAATCTAAATTTTTTATGGGAATGTTAAATAAATTTGAAAAAGTATTTTTTAATAAAAAAATTATTATTTTCATAGATAAC
>ERZ772971.1939-NODE-1939-length-11701-cov-4.402370_pt1 | contig 11701 bp, 8 predicted proteins | sample MGYA00511943_ERZ772971 | MGnify/ENA primary metagenome ERZ772971 (study PRJEB29015, sample SAMEA2737929) | human oral metagenome | biome: human oral; feature: human-associated habitat; material: dental | place: China | collected 2144 ... | reverse complement strand
TGAAAAGGTGAAAAGGTGAAAAGGGGAAAAGATGGCTGCGCCTACTAACTTGTTAGCTTAGTAAGAAAGCTGGCAGTGCTTATTAACTATCTTGTTGTTCTAGGTTGCCTAGTTGTTCTAGGGCTTTCTAGTTAATCTAGAGCATCTAGGTTCCCTAGTTATTCTAGGATTCCTAGTTCTTCTAGCATCCCTAGGATTCCTAGGCTTTCTAGGATTCCTAGGCTTTCTAGCCAACCAAGCCAAAGCATCAAGCTTAATCCTTTACTGCCCCTTACTCCTTTCTCCTTTCTCCTTACTACTTACTACCTACTCCTTACTACCTACTCCTTACTACCTTCCTACTTCCTCCTTTTGTTAATTATTAACCAAATTCATTTGTTTGTGAAATATCACTTCCATATTTTGCTGCAATTTTGCACCTACAAAGATAAGCAAATAATAACATTCAACATAGAGAACAATGAAAAAGGAGATGACATTATCAGTTAATTCTGCAAGCGAGATGCGTATAAACAACCTCTTTGCTAGCGTAAAGAAAGGCATTATGTTTCCCATAGTATGGCTAAGCCAATACTATTCGGCCGTATTGAACAAGGAGATAAGTGTCAAAACCACACTTCAACTGCTCAATGCACAAGTGGCATTTGCCCTCGCCGTATTCCCTGCCAACGCCCCTTTTATCCTTCGGGTGGTATGCACAGCATGGTTCGCCACGGCCATTAGCGGATGCAAACGAAGTTTAAAGGGCAGCAAGCGCGGATAAAGACGTGCGCCCAAAACAACAAAAAAGCAAGAAACAGCGGTTTCATCGATAGGCAAGGCCTATCAAACACGTGTTTGCGTTGCATCCCATTTGTTGGTGCAACGCAAACAAATACATTTCATTTAGAATAACAACACACTCCCATTAGCAAGCATTTTCAGGCTAAACAAATGCTATTTAGCCACAAATTCCCAACAAACAAGGCAACCAAAACACTTGTTCTGCCCTAGAACATTGCCGCCACTCTACGCACGCCAGCAACAAGGGCATCTATTTCTTCGCGCGTGTTGTACAAACCAAACGACGCGCGAACGGTTCCAGAAATGCCCAAACGAGCCATTAGCGGCTGGGCGCAGTGGTGACCCGTGCGAACGGCAATGCCCAAACGATCGAGCAATGTGCCGAGGTCTAGATGGTGAATGTCGCCAACAAGAAAGCTAATGACGGCGTCTTTATCGGTGGAATGGCCGAAAATGCGCATGCCGTCGATGGTTTCTAACTGCTGAGTGGCGTAACGGGTAAGGTCTTGTTCGTGTCGTTGAATGTTGTCCATGCCCAAAGCCGAAAGGTAATCGAGGGCAGTTGCAAGTCCGTGAGTGGCCACATAGTCGGGCGTACCAGCCTCGAACTTAAACGGCAGTTCGGCAAAGGTGGTCTTTTCAAAACTCACAGTGGCAATCATCTCGCCTCCCCCTTGATATGGCGGCAGCTTTTCGAGCCATTCTTCCTTACCATACACAACGCCAACACCCGTTGGACCGTAGGCCTTATGCCCCGAAAAGGTGAAAAAGTCGCAATCCAAGTCTTGCACATCCACCTTAAAATGCGGCACACTCTGCGCCCCGTCCACCAAAACAGGCACGCCATGAAGATGTGCACGGCGCACAATCTCCTTAATGGGGTTCACCGTTCCCAACACATTGCTTACCTGCATCACGCTAACCAGTCGGGTACGCGAGGTAAACAATTTGTCCATTTCATCGAGAATAAGCTCCCCTCGGTCGTCAATGGGTATCACCCTGATGGCAATACCGCTACGGGCAGCTTGCAATTGCCACGGCACAATGTTGCTATGGTGTTCCATGGCGGTGATTATCACCTCGTCGCCAGGCTGCATAAAGCCCTCGCAAAACGAAGAGGCGATAAGGTTGATGCCCTCGGTTGTTCCGCGAGTAAATATTATCTCGTTGTCGCTACGGGCATTAATGAATTTACGAACGGTGGTTCGGGCGGCCTCGTGGAGGTCGGTTGCCTGCTGCGAAAGATAGTGAACACCACGATGCACGTTGGCATTGGCGTTGAGATACTCGTGCTGCATGGCATCGAGCACGCAAAGGGGCTTTTGCGTTGTCGCCCCATTGTCTAGGTAAACCAATGGCTTGCCGTACACTTCGCGCGATAAAATGGGGAAATCTGAACGAATGGAGGTGATGTTGTACATATCTTTTGAGTAGTAAGTAGTAACGGAGTAAAAGGAGTAAGTGGCAAGAGCGTAATGGGAGTAAGCAGTAAAGAAGGGAAGAGAGCGAGGGCGAAAAGGAAACAAGGAATTAAGCCCAAACGCATAAGACGTTGTGGGCGTTAGCCATTTTTTCACCTTTTCACCCTTTCACCCTTTCACTTTTAAACTTCTTTTCTACAACCCTCGCATCGGTCGAACTCGCCGCGGAAACGTTTTTCTACGAGATGATGCAAGCGTTCGCGTAGCGGTTCGAGGTCCATTTGGTCGATTACTTCGTTGATAAAAGCAAATTCGAGCAACAATTTCGCCTCCTTTTCGCTTATGCCACGCTGGCGCATGTAGAACAAGGCTGCATCGTTAAGCTGACCAACGGTAGAGCCATGCGAACATTTCACATCGTCGGCGTAAATTTCGAGCATGGGCTGGGTGTACATGTGCGCCTTTTTCGTTGCACAAATGTTTTGGTTGCGCATCTCCGAATCGGTGTGTTGGGCATCTTGTCGCACCAACACCAAGCCTGCGAAGGCACCAACTGCCTCATCGTCCAACACATATTTATATAGCTCGTGACTTTGACAGTTGGGCACGGCATGGTCTATCACGGTGTTGTTGTCCACATGCTGTTTCTTATCGGCAATAACACAGCCCGACAAGTTGCATTCGGCACCCTCGCCACGGAACGTTAACGAAACATCATTGCGCGTTACGCCATTGTGCAGCGTTATCACATTGTGGTTCACTCGGCTGCCAGACTGCTGTTCGATGTAAACACTGCTCACGCGTACATTCTTCTCGTGGGTTTCTTCCATGCAGTAAAGGTCTAGTCGGGCGTTATCGCCAACAAAGGCCTCGATAACCTGCGTGGCCAAGAAACGTTGGTCGTCGAAAGTGTGGTCGCAAAACAAGAACTTGGCCTCGGCTTGCGGCTCAACGATGATAAGCACGCGACGATTAACCATAAGGTCTACTTGTGCATGCAGGATATTGATAACCTGTATGGTTTGTTCGAGCTTTACGCCACGCGGAACATACACCAATAGCCCGTCTTGTGCCAACATCGTGTTGAGTGCCGTTACGGCATCGCCAGACGTTGCGGCCAACTTACCATAGTATTTGGCGATGAAATCGGGATTTTTCTCTGCGTATTGGCACAGTGAAGTAATGACAACGCCATCAGGAAGTTGCTTGTGGGGCGTGGTGGGCTGCAAGAAAGCATCGTTCACCACAAAGTGATTGGCCGTGCTTAGGCGCGGCACATCGCAACTGAACACCTCGTAAGGGTTGATGGGCATGGGCAAGCGTTGCAGGTTAAGCCCGAAGTCGGGTTCGAAAAGCTTGCTTATGTCGGTGTATTTGTACTTCTCGGTCTTGCGTGTAGGAAACCCCAAACGCTTGAAATCTTCGAAAGCAGCCTCGCGCGGAGCATTCATTACCGCGGTGGAATGGGCGGAAATAACATTGCGGTTGGCCTCGAAGAGGTCTATATATTGTTTCTCACTATTCATGTTTGCTAGCCTTTACTTCTCTCCTACTTCTTCTTTAATCCAGTCGTAGCCGCGTGCCTCAATCTCTTTGGCCAGTTCTGGCCCGGCCGTCTTAACGATTTTGCCCTTGTAAAGTACGTGTATCACGTCGGGACGAATGATGTCTAGCAAGCGGTCGTAGTGGGTAATGACGATGGTACTGGTGCTGGGCGACTTCAATTTGTTAACGCCTTCGGCCACGATGCGCAGGGCATCAACGTCCAAACCAGAGTCCGTTTCGTCGAGAATAGAGAGTTTTGGTTCGAGCATGGCCATCTGAAAAATTTCGTTACGCTTTTTTTCGCCACCGCTAAACCCCTCGTTTACCGAACGTTGAGAGAGCTTTGCATCTAGTTCTACTATCTGTCGCTTTTCCTTCATCAGCTTAATGAAGTCGGCGGCCGACATGGGTTCGAGGCCTTGGTACTTACGTTTCTCGTTAATGGCGGTACGCATGAAGTTGGTCATTGATACGCCAGGAATTTCAACGGGGTACTGAAACGAAAGGAAGATGCCTTCGTTGGCCCTGTCTTCGGGTTTCATTTCGAGCAAGTCTTTGCCGTTAAAAACGGCCGTTCCATCGGTAACTTCAAACATGGGGTTACCAACCAGCACAGCCGAAAGCGTGCTTTTGCCCGATCCGTTGGGCCCCATGATGGCGTGTGTTTCGCCATCTTTAACCGTGAGGTTGATACCTTTTAATATCTCTTTATCGCCAATCTTGGCGTGTAAGTTTCTAACTTCTAACATATATATATCTATTGTTTTATTATTTACTATGAGTTTTGGGGCCAAACAGAATGTTATACAGCAAATCGTCTAACAAGCCATCTACCACCTTCTGCCCATCTTTCTCGGTGAAATGGAACGGAAATGTCACTTTCAGTCCTATATTAAAGCCGTGCCTAATTGGGCGCAAACGTATCTCAAAGGGTTCAGCCAGGTGGTTGTACTTGGCCTGAATGACGGATGCCTTACTAAATCCCATCCTACAGCTATATTCCAACTGAATGGCTATACAACTGAAAAGATAGAGATCGACACCTGCTATGGGTGCAAGACTGAAACGCGGAATATGCGCCATTCCATCGTAATGCACCCTGCCATAGCGGTCATTGTTCAGCTCCCAACTGAACACCCTGCTACCACCATTAAAGTTATACAGCGCATCAAGGCCTATATATGGTTGCACAAACCATGACTTACGACCAGGATAACAGCGCCCGCCAAGCGAAAAAATCTCCATATCATCGCCCAAATTGGTATCGAGGAAGTTCCATTCCTCGTGTTCGTAGCCCGCCTTTAACGAGAGCGGCGTGTAAGGCAGATAGTATTCCACACGCAGTTTGGATATCATGCCATAGCCCGAACCAACCTTCTCGGGAATGAGATATTGCCCTTTGGAAAGGGTTTTAACGTGTGGAGAGCTGGCTCCGCCTATTTGCCCGTCGATGGCGAAAGTGCGAACGGGTTCGTCTTGCGCCTTAACGGCTAAGGGCACAAGGAGTAATGCGATGGCTAGGAGGACTTTCACGTCTGACAAGATTTACCTAACGTTCTGTTTCTAGTCTATCCTACTGTGCCTTCGAGCGACACACTGAGTAGTTTTTGCGCCTCAACGGCAAACTCCATAGGCAACTTGTTGAGCACTTCCTTGGCGTATCCGTTGACGATTAGCCCCACGGCCTGCTCGGTTGGGATGCCGCGCTGGTTGCAATAAAACAGTTGGGCCTCGCTTATCTTGCTGGTTGTGGCCTCGTGTTCGATAATGGCCGTGTCGTTGTGTATGTCCATATAGGGGAAGGTGTGCGCGCCGCACTTGTCGCCCAGCAACAAACTGTCGCACGAACTGTAATTGCGAGCGTTGTCGGCATTGGCCGTTGCGCGTACCAATCCGCGGTAAGAGTTCTGACTGCGGCCTGCACTGATGCCCTTAGAGATGATGGTGCTCTTGGTGTTTTTGCCCATGTGTATCATCTTGGTACCCGTGTCGGCTTGCTGATAGTTGTTGGTTACGGCCACAGAATAGAACTCGGCCTGCGAATTGTCGCCGCGCAAGATGCACGAAGGGTACTTCCAAGTGATGGCCGAACCCGTTTCTACCTGCGTCCACGACAGCTTGGAGTTCACTCCGCGCAGGTCGCCGCGCTTGGTAACGAGGTTAAACACGCCGCCTTTTCCATGTTCGTCGCCTGGATACCAGTTCTGAACGGTGGAGTATTTCACCTCGGCATTGTCCTTAACGATAATCTCTACGATGGCAGCATGCAACTGATTTTCATCGCGCATGGGGGCTGTACAGCCTTCAAGATAACTTACATAGGTGTCGTCTTCGGCCACAATGAGGGTGCGTTCGAACTGTCCCGTGTTGCGAGCGTTAATTCGGAAGTACGAACTTAGCTCCATTGGGCAGCGCACGCCCTTGGGAATGTACACGAAAGAACCATCGGAGAACACGGCACTGTTGAGCGCAGCGAAGAAGTTATCGCTGTAAGGAACCACCGAACCGAGGTATTGCTGCACCAAGTCGGGATGTTCTTGCACAGCCTCACCTATGGAAGAGAATATCACGCCCTTCTCTGCCAGTTTCTCTTTAAAGGTTGTTTTCACCGAAACAGAGTCCATAATGGCATCTACGGCCACGCCTCCAAGCACCAATCGCTCTTCAAGCGGGATGCCCAGCTTATCGAAAGTCTTCTCCAATTCGGGGTCTAGCTCCTTGTTGGCGGGCTTTTTGGCCATCGGGTCGGCATAATACGAAATGCCCTGATAGTCTATTTCGGGCAAGTTTACATGCGCCCAGTTGGGCTGTTTCAACGTTTTCCAATGATTAAAGGCCTTCAACCGAAACGCCAGCAACCATTCGGGCTCGTTCTTTTTGCTCGAAATAAGTCGCACAACGTCTTCGTTAAGGCCCTTCTCTATAATATCTGTTTCCACGTCTGTGGTGAAACCGAACTCATATTTCTGTTCGGCCACACTTCGCACATACGCGTTTTTCTCGTTCTTTACTTCTTCCATATATACAAATTTGTATTAGCGATGAATAGGGGCAGCCCCAATGGAGCGCCCCTATCGTTTAGTTCAGCAAACACCGTACCGCAAAACAAGGCGGTAACAAATGTTACTGTTAGTTTTTTTTGAGGTGGTGAGTTCGTGAGTTCATAAACTCAAAACCTCACCCTACAACTTCTGTTCCACTTCGATAACGGTGAACGTTTCGATGATGTCGCCCACCTGAATGTCGTTGAAGTTGACGATACTTATACCGCATTCGAAACCCGTAGGCACCTCTTTCACGTCGTCTTTATAGCGTTTCAAGGCGTTGATGTCGCCGGTATGAACCACGATGCCGTCGCGAACAAGGCGGGCTTTGTCTACGCGGTGCACCTTTCCTTCGGTAACAATTGCTCCTGCAACGGTGCCCACTTTCGATATTTTGTAAACCTCGCGCACTTCTACTTGGCCCGTTACTACTTCTTTCTTCACCTTATCGAGCATGCCCTCCATAGCCGAGTGCACGTCGTCGATGGCATCGTAGATAACCGAATAGGTGTTTATCTCCACCCCTTCTTGGTCGGCCAACTTGCGTGCGGCAGACGAAGGACGCACTTGGAAACCCACGATAAGCGCATCGGAGGCATCGGCCAGCGTAACGTCGTTCTCCGAAATCTGACCCACAGCCTTGTGAATAACGTTCACCTTTATCTTCTCGGTAGAGAGTTTGATGAACGAATCGCTAAGTGCCTCGATTGAACCATCGGTATCGCCCTTGACGATAATGTTGAGTTCTTTGAACGAACCCAATGCAATGCGGTGCGAGATGTCGCTCAACGTCAGACGTTTTTGCGTACGCAAGCCCTGTTCGCGTTGCAGTTGCAAACGCTTGTTGGCAATGTCGCGCGCCTCTTGTTCGGTTTCCAACACGTGGAATGCATCGCCAGCTGTTGGCGCGCCGTTCAGACCAAGGATGATAGCAGGCTCGGCAGGACCAGCACTTTCAATGCGTTGGTTACGCACGTTGAACATGGCCTTAATACGTCCCCAGCTTGTTCCGGCAATCACGTTATCGCCAACATGTAGCGTTCCGTTGCTCACCAGCAGCGTAGAAACATATCCGCGACCCTTGTCTAAGGAGCTTTCGATGATGCTACCCGTACCCTTACGGTTGGGATTAGCTTTAAGGTCGAGCATCTCGGCCTCCAAAAGCACCTTCTCCAGCAGCTCTTTAACGCCGATGCCCTTCTTTGCACTAATCTCTTGGCATTGGTATTTGCCGCCCCACTCTTCTACAAGCAGGTTCATTTGCGATAGGTCTTCGCGTATCTTGTCGGGGTTTGCGCCCGGTTTGTCAATCTTGTTGATGGCAAACACCATCGGTACGTTGGCCGCTTGGGCATGCGCGATGGCCTCTTTGGTGGTAGGCATCACGCTGTCGTCGGCCGCGATGATGATAATGGCGATGTCGGTTACTTGTGCACCGCGGGCACGCATGGCCGTAAAGGCCTCATGACCGGGCGTATCCAAGAACGTAATGTTGCGCCCATCGTCTAGTTTCACGTTGTAAGCACCGATATGTTGGGTAATTCCGCCGGCCTCGCCTGCAATAACGTTGGTGTTGCGAATGTAGTCGAGCAGCGATGTCTTACCGTGGTCTACGTGTCCCATCACAGTAACGATGGGCGAACGCGAAACGAGGTCGGCCTCATCATCAGCCTCTTCGGTAACGGCCTCAGAAACTTCCGCACTTACGTACTCGGTCTTAAATCCGAACTCTTCGGCAACGAGGTTAATGGTTTCGGCATCTAGACGTTGGTTGATAGAAACCATGATGCCCACACTCATTAGCGTTCCGATAACCTGATTAACCGATACGTTCATCATCGAGGCCAGCTCGCTAACGGTAACAAACTCCGTTAACTTCAACGTCTTGCTCTCCTTGCGTTCCTCTGCACGCTCTTCGTTCAGACGTTCTTGTGCGGCCTCGCGTTTTTCCTTACGATACTTTGCGCCCTTCTTGTTTTGGCCACGACTGGTAAGACGTGCCAAGGTTTCTTTTACCTGGCGTGCCACGTCTTCCTCGTTCACCTCTAAGGGTTTCTGGTTTCGGTTGGGTTTCTTATTTTTCTTATTGGCGTTTCGTCCGCCAGCAGCATTGTTATTGTTGCCGCCGCCGTTGTTTCCGCCTTTGTTCTTGTTGGCGTTGGGTTGGTTGGCAGCCGCATTAATGTCTACCCTTTCGGTGTTTATGCGGTTGCGTTTGCGACGTTCACCGCCCTGTTGCCCTTTATTCTCGCGTTCTTTGCGTTTCTCTTCCTTCGATTTCTTCTTGGGTCGCGTGTTTTGGTTGATGGTAGAAAGGTCTATCTTTCCCATCACCTTGATGCCGGGAGCATTGTTTTGCTCGCTCTTCAGCGTAAAGATAGCAGGTTTGCCGCTCTCCGTTTCGGCCGTTTCGGCCTTTTCGGCAGGCGTTTCCACCTTTTCATTATCGGCTTTGGGCGCCTTAACGGCATGTCCTTGTTTCTTTTCGCCCATTTCTTTTGCCGATGCAGCAGGTTGTGCAGCGTGAGTTTTGGCATCCTTAGCAGGCTGTTCCTTTTGTTCAGTCTTGCCTTCTGCCTTCTCCACGTGGGTTGTTTGCGGTGTTTCGGCCTTCATTTCGGGCTTTTGTTCAACCGTTTCAACCTTCTGTTTAGGCGTTTCCACCTTTTCAACCTTCTCTTGTTTTTCAGCAGAAACGCTCTCTGCCTTGTTCGAAACCTCGCCCACGGCAGCAGGCTTAGTCTCTTCTTTATCGTCTTGAACGGCTTTAACATCAGATTTCTTCGCCGAACCTTTGCCGTTGAGGTCAGAAAGGTCTATCTTACCCAAAGGCTTATATTGTTGTTTTCCAGCGTTCAGCACCGTTTCTGCACGATGGTCCTTATCTTCGGCCGCACGTTTCTTCTCCTTCGTTTTCTTTGGGAAAAGTTTGTCGGCTTGGTTGCGCACCTCCTTGTCCTTATGAAACGCTTTCACAAGGGCCTGATATTGCGCATCGTTCAGTTTGAACGTGGGTTCGGCTTTCACCTCTCCCAGCTCGCTTTTCTTTTCTAAGAACTCCACTGCCGTTTGGAGTCCGATGTTCAATTCACTTATTGCTTTGCCTAATCTGATGCTCATTCTGTTGTTTTGTTATTGTTTTTTGGTTCTGGCCTCGTTTTTATCTACCCATACGGGGTTTTTATCCTTGTTCGAACTCTGCCCTTAGCACGCGTAGCAGGTTGTCTACGGTTTCTTCTTCCAAGTCGGCCTTCTCTACCAGCATTTCACGGGGTGCGTTAAGCACTGCCTTAGCCGTATCAAGACCGATGCTCTTAATGGCATCGATAACCCATTGGTCTACCTCGTCTGAGAACTCATCCAAGTAGATATCCTCGTCGGCCTCGCCTTCTGCCACTTCGCGGAACACGTCGATGGTGTATTCGGTAAGCATGGATGCCAGCTTAATGTTCAGTCCGCCACGTCCAATGGCCAACGACACTTCTTCGGGGCGCAAGAACACTTCGGCCTTGCGGGTCTCTTCGTCGATGTTGATGCTGCTCACTTGTGCAGGACTAAGTGCGCGTTGGATGAAGAGTTTGGTGTTGGCCGTGTAGTTTATCACGTCGATATTCTCGTTGCAAAGTTCGCGAACGATGCCGTGTACACGACTTCCCCTAACGCCCACGCAGGCACCAACGGGGTCGATACGCTCGTCGTAGCTTTCTACGGCAATCTTTGCGCGTTCTCCCGGCATGCGGGCGATGCGCTTAATCGAAATCAACCCATCGTTAATCTCAGGCACTTCGGCCTCCAACAACCTTTCAAGGAACATGGGACTGGTGCGGCTGAGTATAATTTTGGGGTTGTTGTTCTCGTTGTCTACGCGCAAGATAACGGCCCTAATGGTTTCGCCCTTGCGGTATTGGTCGGCAGGAATTTGCTCCGACTTGGGTAGAATCAGCTCGTTGTTCTCGTCGTCTACGATGAGCACCTCACGTTTCCACACTTGGTACACCTCGCCGGCGATAACCTGTCCCACACGGTCCTTATACTTATTATATAACGAGTCGTGTTCAAGTTCCAATATCTTCGATGCCAACGTTTGGCGTAGCGTTAAGATGGCGCGACGTCCGAACTTGGCGAAGTCTACACGTTCGGTAACTTCTTCGCCCACTTCGTAGTCGGGTTCAATCTTTTGCGCCTCGGCCAACGCAATTTGTTTGTTCTCGTCTTCCACTTCTCCATCAGCCACCACCATTCGGTTGCGGTAAATTTCAAAGTCGCCCTTATCTGGGTTTACGATAACATCGAAGTTCTCGTCGCTACCGAAGATACGGGCAAGCACGTTGCGAAAGCTTTCTTCCAGAACGCTCACCAAGGTCATTCGGTCGATGTTCTTGGTGTCTTTAAACTCCTTGAACGTGTCGACCATGCTCAAGATATTCTCATCTTTTTTTCTTGCTACCATAGGGTTTATTATCGTTTGATGTGGCCTTGCCCCAACATTGCAAGCCGATTGCACGTGCGAATGGTGTTTCCACGTATCGGCGGCATGGGGGCGAGCCAATTAATTTCTCCTTATAATTATTAGTTTATGAGTTGACAAGCTTGTTAGTTGACGAGTTAACAAGTTGACAAGTTAACCAGAGGGTAAGTTGATAAGTGTATGAGTTGACAAGTTCGGGGTTAATTTGTTAAAGCATTAACAGCAATGCCACAAAACATTTAGCTTAACTCCTTTAAGGCGATAGGTCGTTGACAAGCTGACGAGTTAACAAAGTTGTTACCGTTCTGCAACAAAGCATTTGGCTTAACTCCTTAACTCCTTTGTTCGACAGGCCGTTGACAAGCTGACGAGTTAACAAAGTCATAGCCGCTCTGCAACAAAGCATTTGGCTTAACTCCTTAACTCCATAACTCCTTAAC
>ERZ772971.1938-NODE-1938-length-11703-cov-7.688359_pt1 | contig 11703 bp, 8 predicted proteins | sample MGYA00511943_ERZ772971 | MGnify/ENA primary metagenome ERZ772971 (study PRJEB29015, sample SAMEA2737929) | human oral metagenome | biome: human oral; feature: human-associated habitat; material: dental | place: China | collected 2144 ... | reverse complement strand
AAACAGCAATGGAATTGATGGATTCCATATATGCAAAAAATTCAAATATTACGGAAGATCGTCTTACTATGATGAAAACATTATTTGCTGAACGGTTAGATATGCTAAATACATATCTAACGAAATTAAAGTAATAAAATATTTAACAGAATAAATTTAATATCAGAATAAAAGTAGCATTACTAACATATAGACACAGATGGCATATGCCAAATAATCTATATTATGTATAGTAATGCTACTTTTTTGTCATCATCTCTATGCATTCTTATATCATTAATTCTATACATTCTTTTCATATCACTTACAGAGTTACACTACTTTCAAACAATCGCATAACTAAAGGTAAATAAAAACAGGTTTTAGAGGTTTATAAAATCACATTACTCTCAAATGCCCGAATGGTATAAGTATCACATCAATTAGTTTTAGAGATTTACAGAATTACACTACTCTCAAACGATTTTAAGTAACTACTGGGCAAGGGAAGTGTTTTAGAGATTTACAGAATTACACTACTCTCAAACAACAAGATTTGGTTAAGACATACAAAAAAAGTTTTAGAGATTTACAGAATTACACTACTCTCAAACAGAGCATGGAGGGGTAATGGATAAGTTATCGTTTTAGAGATTTACAGAATTACACTACTCTCAAACTCGTGACGGAAAAATCTCAAACGTAGTCGTGTTTTAGAGATTTACAGAATTACACTACTCTCAAACATAGCGATAATAGTTAGTATAAAAACAACAGTTTTAGAGATTTACAGAATTACACTACTCTCAAACGGTGCCAAAGCCTTCGGGTACCCACCTAGAGTTTTAGAGATTTACAGAATTACACTACTCTCAAACAAACAATGTTGAAATCTGACTCGATTGTTGAGTTTTAGAGATTTACAGAATTACACTACTCTCAAACGTTATGAATGTTAATATAGGGGGTTTAAAAGTTTTAGAGATTTACAGAATTATACTACTCTCAAACGTCCTTTGGAAACATTACACACCTTCCTTAGTTTTAGAGATTTACAGAATTACACTACTCTCAAACTAATCTAGTAGCGAATGAATGACGGCAATCGTTTTAGAGATTTACAGAATTACACTACTCTCAAACCATCGAAAAGCAATGATGGTAATTTTAATGGTTTTAGAGATTTACAGAATTACACTACTCTCAAACTTAACTGCACCCACGGCATTAGGTGCGATAGTTTTAGAGATTTACAGAATTACACTACTCTCAAACGATGCGGGTATGCTAAACAAACATCTTTTTGTTTTAGAGATTTACAGAATTACACTACTCTCAAACCCCAAATTAAATTTGTGACTCAAGAGTAACTCGGGCTACCACCAGGTGTAATCCTGTATCTCATTCAAATAACACAAAAATCATTATCTAAAATATACCCATTAATAAGTTTTTTATCAAGGCTTTCTCTATCAAATGATCCAGTTGTTAGACAAACTAATCGTAATTGTCGGCTTAGCACATTTTGATAAAATGCATTTATTTCATCATCATTTAAGACTAAATCTAAATTTATCATAATATATATCATAGGAGATAGTAATGTATCAACCACTTCTATATAAGACATAAGATCCATAACTTCTCCTTTTCGATTAGACTCGAAATTAAAACTACCTAATTTAATAAGCTCAGCAGTACCAATTTCCATTTTATGTTGAATTGATAAAGGATATCCAAATTCTAAGGAATAATAAAATGCATGAATCCGATTAACAATATCAGCTACCTCTTCAGTCATTAATAAAGCTTCTTTTGTTAGTTGATTTTGTAATTTAGTTAATAAAGATTTACTATTTACATCTACATATAAAGGATTAAGTATGATATGACTATATTTATCTAAATTAAATGCTTTATCATTATCATTTAAAATCCAAGGTCCCTCACCACTATCACATTGTATATCAAGTTCAGTCACCATTCTACGAAACACTTTACGATTTTCAAATGATACAACAGTTACCTTATCACGGGGCACTTCGAATTCCAATATAGAATCTTGATACATTAATTTCATATTATTAGTATCCTCTCTGTTGAATCTATAACTTCACTTTGCTTATCCCCAACTACAATCTCCATTCTAGAAAACTGTTTTTCCGTAATGGTTAACATAAATAAGCTTCCACTAGGGGGCTTATTTTTACGTACATGATCCATAATGAGATTAGCACTAGTCGTATTAAGTACTAACTTTGAATATACAGACTCTTGTAACATGAGAAATCCCGATATAATTAGATACTTTCTAAAATTTCTATATTCTTTTCTATCCTCCGAAGTTAAAGTCGGTAGGTCAAACATCACTAGTATTCTCATAAATCTATAGCTCATATTCTATAAACCTAATCTCGTTAGCTGCTTGAACACGTAAGGCATCAAATACACTTTTACAATAAATACGTACTGCGGCACTAAATGTTTGAATAGTATCATTAATTTTTACATCTTTAGATAATAATTCTATAAGTGAAAATTTAATATCTCGATTAAATTCTGTGGGCATCAACTTAATAACAATCTCATCAATAAAGCCTCGTAATGGTTCCATTAAATCCGATCCTAAATTATACGGATTAAATTGATTGCAGTGATTAAGCCCTAATTGTGTAATATAACCTAATGATAAAATTTCTCGATTAACTGTAGAAAGCAATATCGCATATCCATAGTTAAGGGCTGCGTTAACAGGATTATCTTGTTCCCTAGAAAACGATTTTCCAAATAAAGCATTAAAATATACCTTGGCCGCATGCCCTTCACGTTGAGTCTCATCATTTAAAGTCAACTCATCTAGATATTGATATAATAAATCCGCCTCCTCTAATCCCTTATACCTTAATAACTCCGCTTGATTCATAATCTTCCGACGCACAATTTCAGTCCATATATAAGCCTGTACATCCTTAGGCCATTCAGCTTGCTCTCGACAACGCTTACTACTATTATGACTACCATACAATGGAAGAACCTCACTAGCAGGATTACGCTTCTCATCACAAAATACAATGGCCACTTTTTTTTAATTAACTCATTGAGAAGTACAGCAGTAAGGCTCACTGCTGTAGACTCAATAACTAACATATAGATTTCATCAATATAGATTTTAGTCGTTTCAAAGTCTTTCCGAATAATCATGTAATTCATTTTAAAATCTAACTTAGAACGACTACCTATCACTACTGTACGCCAACTCATAATATCACCTATTACAGTCTTACTCGTATTTAAACAATAGTTACCTCATTAGAATATAAACCCGTAATGGATTCATTGATAATTTTAAACTCATTTAATGACGAAATTTTAAAATTAACAACTTTACGAGATGCACTAACGTTTATATTACTTAAAGATAGTTTCTTATTCATATTAGTAAAAATATTAAGTATCTCAGCTAATGTCTTACATCGTTCTTCTAAAGAAAGTTTTATAAATTGTCTTCTTCCTACACTATCAATATCTGTTGATTTATTACCTCTCATATTTGTATAAATAGGCTCATTAAACTTAGACACTAAATAATCAAATAACTTTTGAGTATACTCTAAAGTTATATTTTCAACTTGATTATTTAGTGGGTTTCTAGATTTCACCGATGAAGCTTTAAGTTTAATATTTTTATTTTCTGATATTATAGCTGTAAATTTCTCAACCAATTTTATATAAAACTGCATCTCTAAAGGAACTATAAGTTGAATCGCATTATCAATACAAAAACGATCATTTGATCGTCCACCTAAGTAATAATTAAATCCATCAATTTTTAATAACTGATCATTGTATACTTTTTTATAAATTATGCGTATATTATTAGCCTTAGGTAAAACCGTGTTTATATATTCTAAAAGAGCTTGATTAGTTAAATTCTTAGTAGCTATAAAAATAGGTATTGGTAAAAATGATTTAATACTGTTATTCTTTTTATCGCTATATTCAATAATTGTGTAGTAAGCATTCTTTATATCTGAATATCCACCATATTTTGTATTCTGTGACATAATTAAATCATTACTTTTTATTGGCAAATATATATCAGCCTTCACTTTACTAGCCTTAGTTAAATTTATATCGGCCAATTGCCCTTTTTTCTCATAAACCCGTCTTGTAACACGGACATCATTACTAGCCATCATTTTCTTGACTATATCCATGCTAGTATTTTTATCCCAAGCTTTTCCATCTTGAGCATTAGTAAATTTAACGTCATAATTAAACATCTTCGCTAAATTATATGTACGATTTGATCCATTTTTTTTAAAGAATAGACGGAAATTACGTGTGAATTTCTCATGATATACATTGCCAACTACAATATTTAAATAAGCATCCTTAGCATGATGGTGATGATTCAACGAACGAACTTTAATAAAGTTATTATCATGACGAAAATCTGTTACGTTCTCAGCTTTTACAAAGACTACATCAATCTCTGGGTATAAACGACGCAACAATGTTGTAGTAGCTTTCACAGATTGATTAGTTTCTACTAGTTGCCGAGCAATAAATCCACTCAAATCATCTGCTGTAAGTGGTGCAATACGTGTAAGTCGTTCATATTTTCGTTCACTAATGAGCCCTTGATATTTTAAAAATGCCCAGAATGATTTTTGTTTCATTTGAATTGTGTTATCTATTGGATATGTATCTGACTTTTTAGCATTAGCAGTACGCTCACATAACACTAAATTATCAAAGCTATCATCCTTTGTGAGACTTCGAGGATAAATATGATCAATATCATAATTATCTGTATTTAATAGATTTAAATCTATAGCATTTCCTGTATAAGCACAACGTCCCATTTGTGTATAGTACAAATATAACTTTTTACTTTTTAACGCCGCATCATCATAATTAGCCAAACCGGATTTTAACACACTAAATTCTTTATCCTGTAAGCCACTTTGTAAAGCCTCATCTTTTTTAATAGCAGAATATAAATCAGATAATCGTTTTTGACGTGAATCTTTTTTCTTCTTTTCCGATTTATTGGTCCGTGCTACTTCTACAAAAATACGGGATGGCAATGCTTTTTTAATATAAGCTACTTCATCAACAATACGCAATGCTTGCCATACTGCACGTTTAACAGCTGGTGAAAGTGCCAATTCATCGATGATATCGTGAGGATTAACCACTTGCCCTTGTGTCAATTTAGCATTTTCTTCCTCAATACATTCCATAAAAGAGAACTTATCACCTAATAGTTCCATCAAATTATAGCTATCATTACGCATCAATTCAATTATAGTTTTGGGTGCACCATTACCAGCTTTATCACAACCATCGATTCCCTTTAGCAACTTTTTAGAAAGTCGTCCCCAATCTCGATATCGTAATTTTGCCAATTTTTTGATAGTCTCATCATTAAACTGAGATTCAAATTTATTACGTAATGTTTGGCGTAACATTTTTTTACTTTCACCAAAGATAGTAATATCCGTAATAATCTCTTCAGCTATGGATACATCAAAATTATTGCCTAAAATTTTAACCATATCACGATAAGAAGTTAGGTCATTTTTTACTTCTCCATCAAGACCTGTAATCTCAGGTTTATGCTTTTTAGTTATGTAGTTATTATCCTTTAAAAACAACTCTATGCGATTCTTAGTCATTTTCTTATGGTCTTGCTTAAATATAGAATCAATAAGATGTTGTTTTACACCTTGTGCTAATGGTTTACCATCAATACGCACATTATTTAACTCATTGAGCAGCATAAACTCACTATATAAAAGAGATGACTTAGGTAACACAGCTTCACCAAAAAGATATGTACATTTATTTGTAAGGTTTTTAATAAATGCCGCTGCAGATTTTTCTCGATCAATCTTCTCTTCAAAATTCCAAGGTGTAACTCGACCCGCTTGCTTACGCACAGCCCAAGAAAATCCGCCATTATCGATATTGTGATGTGTATTTAATGGTCCTACATAGTATGGAATACGGAATTCTAACATTTTAATCAATTTTTCTGTTACAGAAAAACCATCGGATACTGTATGCAAAAATGAAAATTTAGGCCCACATTTATCTAATATGACTTTGAGTTCTTCTAAATGTAGTTGATAAGGTATAACTCCATTATCTTTAATACGTTGTAAAGGTAATAAGGTTTGTAATTCAATTTCATTAAGTATATATTCTTTATCTTTAGAATCAGCTAACCCCTCTACTATTTTCTTAGTATATTTGTAAAAATCTTCACGACTACAACTAGTTTCTTCTGTACGACCTTGTTTAATATAGTGTACATAGTTATGTAACCCTTTTTTATCAGACTTAAACATCTCATAATAAACACTTCGATCTGATTTTAGTAAAGACTTCAATATCACTAAATCTTCTTTGTGTTTATCGAAAGCTTTTACCTTAGACTGAGAGATAGTTAAACCGGGCTCTTTAATAGACATAAGGATAATTGCATCATATACAGATTTACAATCATCAATAATATGTATTTCATCCCTCCATGCTTTAGCTAATTCATCACGTTTCTCATCGTAAGTATCTCCTACAATTTGAAGCTTTTTAAGATCTTCATCTAAATCTTCTACAGAACCGAACAAATCCGTAAGGCTAGCAGATAGCCCTAATACTAAATTAGCAAAAGCTTTAAGCGATTTTTTATCTTCCTTAATTTTCTCTTTTTGAGGTTTCCCCAAATTATTTGCTGCATCAGGTATGATATATGTATCAACAAGACGTTCTATCGCCTTCGCTTTATCTGATTTTGTTTTACCTTGTTCCATTAGAATCTCACCAATAGAACTAATTGACGCTTTAGCATCAAAGCAATTAAAGGTGATATTCTCTATGGCTTGTGCAACTACATCATCAAGTGTTGAAGCATTAGAATTAAAGGTCGCACCTTCATAAAGGAAGTTGCCACGATATTTTAAAATATGATGTACTGCCAAAAATAACTTACGAATATCGTCAGTACCATTTTCCATCAGATCTTTACGCAAGTGATAAATCGTAGGGTATTCTGTAAAGTAATCTTGATCCGTATAGTCTTCATCAATAAATAAGATGTGCTTTGATTTATGGCCTGTCGTTTTATCTTCATAATGGTATTTACTTTCACGAAGGCGCATAAAGAATGTAGGATCCACTTGTGCCATAGTATCAGCAAATAATTCTTCCAATAGTTTTAAACGCAATTTACGGCGTTCTAAACGACGACGCATAGATCGGAACCCACGTCGTGCTACGGCTGATTCGCCTTCTTCAAAAAGACGACTGCCCCACATTTTATGAGATTTAAACTTTAACAGTTCATATGACTTATTGGTTACTGCCCAGCCCACTGAATTAGTACCAATATCAAGGCCCACAAAATAATCTTGTACAGGATACGATTTCAAATGACTAGAAATAAGTTGATTCGATGTTTGTGTTTCCATAAGTCTGCTCCTTTGGAAATTAATAATTGACATTCATCAAATGGTTAACTATACTATAAGTAATCCAATTAGTTTTGGAGGTTTACAGAATTACACTACGAGTTCAAATACAAATTTATTTACAATGCCTTCGGGCCACCCGATGTAGGGTATCATCTCAATTCTTTGGAATTGAGATTTTTTATTTTAAAGACTCTATATTATAAACTCTGTAATTCACCAAACACTTGTATCTTTAATCTCATTTTATCATATACAGACATAAAAATTCATCTTTCTCTCATATTCGCTAATAAAAAATAAACAAGGAAATATAACAAACCCCCATTATCTACAGTGATAACGGGGATTCTTGCTTTTCACATTATACTATTTATTTTTATATTATCCATGGATGTTAGTATAATATCCATATCCCTGCACAACTCGTAATTAGTGCTACAAGTACAGGCACAGAGGTTCGCTTCAGTAAATCTACAGCCTTAATATGTGCTACCCCTGCTACACCAACCATAACAGGGCTAATGGGACTCAAAAATAAGCCAAGGCTCGCCCCATTCTGCATGCCGAGCATGGTCGTAATCGGATTTAGTCCGAGATTAGATACAATATTAGGCACGAGTGGCACTAATGTAAATAAAGGTGCTACATTACTGCCAGTTACCATGCTAAGTCCTAGCATGCCTCCACCCATAACAGAGGTAAGTCCCTCTGAATTTAGAGATAAAGTTTGCAGTGCACTAACTAACGAATCAATAAGACCTAAGCTCACTAAGCCTTGTGCAAAGACTTGTCCACCTATAATAAGGGTTACCGCATAGGAAAACTGATTCCCCATTCCTTCGAAAAATACAGTAGTACTTTTAAGAACGGTCCTTAAATTACGATGACGAATGAGTTCTGCCAACAAGGCAATGCCAAAAGCAAGCATCATGGCAAGGGTTACATTCATCTTTACGCCAGGCAAGCCATATTGACTAAAGCCCAATATAAAACATAGTGGCAATAACGGAAATATCATGTATAGCTTAGGTCCAATTGGCGCCTCAGGTATACTTTCACATTCACCTACATCCATAGGGCCATCTAATCGATCACGATATCGTTGCCATAAAAAGTGTGCTACCGCCGTCACAACAGCCACTAAGAAATAGAGGCGTAATTGGTAACCTACGAAATAGTTTGGTACCGGTATATTAAGTGTCTTAGCTATAAGCAATGTCGATACGGCACCCGGCCCTACATCCATCAAATGGCCTGTAGCGATAACTGCAGCAGCACTGACAGGACTTACACCTAGTCTCAACAGAACAGGATAGATAGTTACCATCATAAGTAACGCAAGGCTTAATGGATTAGATACACAAATAGATAATCCCATATTAAGCAAAAACATAAGTGCAAGTACAATATATGGCCTATTAAGACGATATAAAGGTCTAATGAATGTGTGTGCTAATCGAGTGCCTGCACCAATATATTCCATATATTTTGCATAGCCTGCACAAGTCATAATCATAAGTCCTAAATTGACTACATTCTCAGATGTCGTAATCCGCACAATATCCATCGCATCAAAAACTAACACCCCAGTTGATTGAGGTTCAGCCAAAATGCCACTAATCCAGTTACCTCCATAAGCAATATACATCATAAGAATGCCCATACCAATCAAAATTGGCTGTGGTTGATACCGCTTTATCAGTAATATACCGGTAACAGTAATAATGATGAGACATATAAGTATATTCATAAATACCTCTCAGAAATCATTATATTGTTATTTATGTTCTTTCAACCACGCAATGGCATATTCCGCATATACCGCTGATGCCGCAGATAATACGCTATCATCCATGGTGAATCGATTATTATGGTGATCAAAGGTGGCGCCTACCTCTGGGTTTTGGATACCAATAAAAGCAAAGCAGCCTGGTTTTTCTTGTAGGTACCAAGCAAAGTCTTCACCTGGCATAACCTTGCGCATCTTAGACAGTTTTTTCTTACCAAGTGTGTCGATAACAACGCGTTCAGCCAATTCACTTGCTGCTGCATCATTAATAGTTGGTGGTACTTTCTTTTCATAAATCAATTCCGCAGTAGCACCATAAGCCAATGCTGTATGTTCAACTACGCGTCGTATGGATTCTACATAGTATTCTTCTTGTTCAGGGTCAAAGAAGCGAATGGTTCCTCCCATTTGGGCTTCTCCAGGAATTACATTCCATTCTGAACCAGAATGGATATTACCAATAGTGAGCACAAGGGAGTCTAATGCACTTACATTGCGCGATACCACAGTTTGTAAATTCATAACAATAGCGCTGGCTACAACGACAGCATCGATGGCTTGATGCGGCTGTGCACCATGACCTTGTTTACCTTTCACACGGATTGTAATTTGACTGCTCGCGGCCATACGTGGCCCTTCTTCTACAGAAATAAGTCCAGCTGATAAATCAATCCATACATGACCGCCAAAGATGGCATCAATTTTTTCAAACCAATTATCAAACTTCATAAAATCAGGAGCACCCGCCCCTGTTTCTTCTGCTGGTTGGAAAGCAAGGTATACATCACCTTCAATACGGTCTTTCATAGAGATAAGCATCTTAGCTGCACCGAGCAAAATCGCCATGTGACCATCGTGACCACAAGCATGCATCTTGCCATCTACAGCAGATTTGAATTCGAAGGTATTATGTTCTTGTACCGGTAAAGCGTCAATATCTGCACGAAGGGCAATCGCTTTACCAGATTTAGCACCATGAATAATGCCGATAAGTCCGGTTCCACGTTCTTCATCAACGTGAACCTCTACGCCCATAGACTCTAATTCTTTTGCCAAGGTTTTTGTAGTTTCAAATTCTTCATTACTCAATTCTGGATGTGTATGAAAGTACCTACGCCAGTCTTGGACATAGGACTTATATTGTTCAATTAAATCGCGACTATGCATCACATCGCCTCCTTAGCGGTTAGCCAAAATATATAAAGGAAAAAGAAATCCCTCTATTTAAGGGAATAACAGGGTAAATGTAAAAGAAAACGACAGGCAATGCCATGTCGTTTTCTTTATGCTTCTTATCGATTGCGCAATACCGCTTGTACCGCCAAGGATACAACAGCAGTTGCTACCGCTACAGCTGCAGTAATTTTTGCAGTTGTGCAGAGCTCATCTTTTGTTGGTTTTGCCTTTGCTGCAATATCTAATGTTTTAGCAACAGCAGGAACCAATACATCATTACGTAAGGATTCTGTATTCATATTTACTCCTCCAATATAGACTATTTATTCTAGGTTATCACGAATAGAATATAAAGTCTACATATTCATCGGATTTTATCTATCTATTTATCAATTATTCATACAAAACATATGAATCTGTCAACGTAAGACTATTTACTAGCCAATTCACCAATTACATCAGCCAAGATGGTAATTGCTTTTTCTAGTTGTTCTTGAGGGATATTAAGCGCTGGCAACAAACGAACCTTATTTTTAGCAGATAAGCATACTACGCCCTTTTCTAGACATTTAGCAATGACGTCCTTAGGATCTACTGTTGTTTCGATACCAATCATAAGGCCCATACCACTAACGCCAACCACGCCTGGTTTACCTTCTAAGGCGTGTTTTACGTAATCACCTTTAGCTTTCACAGTAGCCAAAAATTCTGGTGTTAACCGTTCAATGATGGTACAACCTGCAGCCGCACAGATAGGGTTACCACCAAATGTAGTGGCATGCGCGCCTGCGGTTAATACGAATTGAGTTTTTTCATTGAATAAGGTTGCACCCATAGGCAAGCCACCAGCTAAGCCCTTAGCCGTAGATACGATATCTGGTTCTATACCAAATTGTTCATATGCATATAGACTGCCAGTCCGACCATTACCGGTTTGTACTTCGTCGATAAGTACGAGTTGATCGTGTTCATGCGCATATGTTGTAACCGCTTGTACGAATTCCTTATCGAGAGGCATAACGCCACCTTCACCTTGAATAGGTTCCATCATGATAGCGCAAACTGCTGGATTAGCAAGGACTTTTAAAGCCGCTTCAATATCATTAGCAGGCGTATGAACAAAACCTTCTGTGAATGGGAAGAAATGTTGATGGAACACATCTTGACCTGTAGCAGATAATGTTGTTACCGTACGACCATGAAAACTGTTTACAAGTGTAACAATGACATTACGACCATCCCCGTATTTGTCATGGCTATACTTACGAGCCGCCTTGA
>ERZ772971.1937-NODE-1937-length-11705-cov-11.850472_pt1 | contig 11705 bp, 9 predicted proteins | sample MGYA00511943_ERZ772971 | MGnify/ENA primary metagenome ERZ772971 (study PRJEB29015, sample SAMEA2737929) | human oral metagenome | biome: human oral; feature: human-associated habitat; material: dental | place: China | collected 2144 ... | reverse complement strand
ACTACTCCAGGCCTGATGGTCAGACCATTGAGGTCGCGATGAAGAAGCACCTGGCCACCGGTTCGGTGCGTCAGGGCAGCCTCTTCATCAACCCCGGCGGCCCCGGTGGGTCCGGGGTTCAGTACGTCGAGGGTGCTGCGGAGACGGCCTTCGCCGGTGTACAGGGCTCCTTCGACATCATCGGCTTCGATCCTCGCGGCGTCGGATCCTCCACTCCCGTTACCTGTGCAGCGGCCAACGGTGTGGATCCGATGAGTGACCCCGGCCAGGCGTCGGGTGACGCCCCGTTCGAGGAGCTCGCTCCTCAGATCGAGACGACCTTCCGGCAGATGGAGGCCAACTGCGCCGCCGGCACCAAGCCGGCCGGGCTCCTCGACCACGTGGACACGATCTCAGTGGCCCGGGACCTGGATGTGCTCCGGGCACTGTCAGGAGACCAGAGACTCAACTACCTGGGGATCTCCTACGGCACCTACCTGGGGGCTCACTACGCCGAGCTCTTCCCGGCCAACACCGGCCACATGGTCCTCGACGGCACCCTCGATCCCAGCATCTCCCTGTATGAGAGGCAAGCAGGAGCGATGAAGGGCTTGGAGCGCGCGCTGCGAACCTACGTCGACTGGTGCCAGGCGGGACAGGGGTGCCCGCTCACCGGCGGCACCGACGCCGGAGTGCAGCAGGTCAGGGACCTGTTCACCTCCGTCGATCGGTCGCCCCTGCCGAGCTCCGACCCGAACCGTCCAGTGACCGGGTCCGAGATCCGAATGGCGGTCATGTACAGCCTGTACGGTGACGAACAGAGCTGGAGTGGCCTCTCCTCCTCCTTGGACGAGGCGATCAATCAGCGCAACGGCGCACTCATCCGGCAGATAACGGGCCAGACTGTGGCCGAGGTCGTCAACACCACCGCCGTCCGCGAAGCCATCACCTGCCTGGACTACCCGGTCGATGGAGACATGGCTGTGTGGTCGGCCAGGCACGAGGAGATCAGGCGTGAGGCCCCTACCTTCGGGGGCTCGGCTGCGAGCGCTGATCTTGGTTGCCAGGCCTGGGGGCACAACGGGACCCGTCAGCCCGCTCCCATCCACGCCAAGGGGGCCGCCCCGATCCTGGTCGTGGGTTCCACCGGGGACCCGGCGACGCCGTACGAATGGGCCAGGTCCTTGTCTGAGCAGCTCGAGACCGGTCATCTGCTCACTCGGGAGGGCAATGGGCATACCGCTTACGGTCGCGCAGCCGCATGCACCAAGGCGATAGACACCTACCTGCTCTCCGGCGAGCTCCCGCCGCCCGGGCAGGTATGCCGGGGTGAGGCATAACGTCGCTGGGGAGGATGCGGCCGGGGCCTCCTGAATCGCAGTAACAAACCGCGCCCGTGCGGTGTTGTCGCTTTGTAATATAACGCTTATGAAAAACGGCGTGAAACAACGTACGAGACAGAGCGGCATCCTGCCGAACGGGCGTCGTCGGGTGGTTGCTGGGGTGCTGGCTGCTGTGGCGGGTGTGTGTCTGGGTGTGGGGGCCGGTGCGGTTCCCGCGGTGGCGGTGCCGGCTCCGGCTGTGGCTGCGAAGGCTGTGGTGCCCGAGGGGCTGGAGTCGTTCTACAGCCAGAAGGTGGAGTGGTACGACTGCGGTGCGACCGGTGGGATGGAGAGGTCTGCGCAGAGGACCGGGTTCCAGTGCGCGAAGGTGAAGGTGCCTCTGGACTACTCCAGGCCTGATGGTCAGACCATTGAGGTCGCGATGAAGAAGCACCTGGCTACCGGTTCGGTGCGCCAGGGCAGCCTCTTCGCCAACCCCGGCGGCCCCGGTTACTCGGGGGTGGCGATGGTGGAGAACAACGAGGTCCAGTTCTCACCGGACGTCAACGCCTCCTTCGACATCATCGGCTTCGACCCCCGCGGCGTCGGCGACTCGACTCCCATCACCTGCGACGTCCTCGGTGGAGCGCTGCCCGCCGGGGCTGCCCAGGCGGCCATGGGGGCTGACGACCCCCTGCCCGGCTCGATCGCCGCCGACGCCGCCGGAGCCGATCCCACCCCCTTCCCGGATGCCGAGGGTCCCGCCGCCGGCGAGGCGACTCCGGACGGTGCCGGCTTCAAGACGCTGATCGACGAGATCACCAAGAACTTCAAGCAGGAGGAGGCCCAGTGCGCGGCCAGCACCAAACCCGCTGGGCTCCTCGACCATGTGGACACGATCTCAGTGGCCCGCGACCTCGATGTGCTTCGGGCCCTGTCCGGGGACGAGAAGCTCAACTACCTGGGTTTCTCCTACGGAACCTACCTGGGGGCTCACTACGCCGAGCTCTTCCCGGCCAACACCGGCCACATGGTCTTCGACGGCGCCGTCGACCCCAGTCTGTCGCTGGGCGAGCGGGCCGCTGGACAGGCCAAGGGATTCGAGACCTCGCTGCGCACCTACGTCAAGCAGTGTCAGGCCGGGCAGGCCGGCCCGAGCTGCCCGCTGACCGGTTCGGTGGACGCCGGGACGCAGCAGATCCGCGACCTCATAGCCTCCGCCGACAAGACGCCGCTGAAGACCTCGGACCCGAACGTCACCGTGGACGGCGGCACGATCACCGCCGTCGTGCGTCGCCTCCTGTACGCCTCCGAGTACTGGAACGTCCTTACCTACGCCCTCGACCAGGCCATCACTCAGCAGGACGGCTCCTCCTTCCAGACGCTCTACGGCCCGACCACGACCGGTGTCAGCGCACCGACCTTCTACGCCGTCAACTGCCTCGACATCCCGGTTCAGGGCGACATGACCAGCTGGGAGAAGGAGTACCAGCAGATCCTTCAGAGCTCGCCGACCTTCGGCGCCTCCTTGAGCAACCAGGACGCGCGCTGCCAGGCCTGGGGGCACAACGGGACTCGCAAGCCCGCTCCCGTCCACGCCAAGGGCGCCGCCCCGATCCTGGTCGTCGGCACCACCGGGGACCCGGCCACTCCGTACGCCTGGTCCAAGGCCCTGGCCGAGCAGCTCGACTCCGGCCAGCTGCTGACCTGGGAGGGTGACGGTCACACCGCCTACGGGCGCTCCGGTGCATGCGTCCGCAGAGCGATCGATGGTTACCTCATCGGCGGGACGATGCCCAAGCCGGGTGCGACCTGCAAGGGCAACGAGTGATACCTGCCCTCACGGTGGGCCGCAGGTGTGATGGGTCCCTGTCCTCATTCCGCCCGCAGGAGGAGGAGCGGGTGACTCGTCATGCATAGGCTGCCCCCCGTGACTACCGAGACTACCCCCCGGCCACACGCCAAGCGCGTCGCTGCAGCGATCGCTGCGCTCTTGGTGTGCACCGGCCTGACCGCCTGCCAGGGCAACACGGATATCAAGGCCACGCCGGCCACGGCGTCGGCCTCGGCTCCGGTCCCGGCCGGGCTGGAGAGCTTCTACACCCAGAAGGTCTCCTGGTACACCTGCGCCAAGAAGGGGACGGACCAGGCCGCGTCGGGTGAGGACACGGGCTTCACCTGCGCCAAGATCAAGGTGCCGCTCGACTATGACAACCCCGGCGGCGAGACGATTGAGATCGCGGTGAAGAAACGGGCCGCGAACGGGGACTCGATCGGGTCCCTGTTCGTGAATCCCGGCGGGCCGGGAGGATCGGGCACTGACCTGGTCGACAGCGTCGGCTCGTACTTCTCCAAGAACCTGTTGGGCTCCTACGACGTCGTTGGATTCGATCCCCGCGGCGTGGGCGCCTCAACCGCCGTCGACTGTCTCACCGACGCCGAGCTCGATGCCGAGCGGGCCGGTGAGAATGACCCGGCGACGCCGTCGGCCACGGCCACCACCGAGCGAGCGCGGAAGATGAACGGCTCCTGCGAGCAGAAGACCAGTACTCCGGGGCTTTTGGACCATATCGACACCATCAGCGCCGCTCGGGATCTCGACATCCTGCGTGCGGTCGACGGGCAGCAGGTGCTCACCTACCTCGGCTTCTCCTACGGCACCTACCTGGGCGCCACCTATGCCGAGCTCTTCCCGGGTAACACTGGTCGGTTGGTCCTCGACGGCGCCGTCGATCCCTCCCTGAGCGCGCAGGAACTGGCCCTGGGGCAGGCCAAGGGCTTTGAGGCCTCGCTGAGGGCCTACGTGCAGGACTGCCAGAGCTCGAGGAAGGGCTGCCCGCTCAGCGGGGACGTCGACTCCGGCGTCTCCCAGATCCGGGAGTTCCTCGAGTCCACGAAGACCGAGCCGATCCCCACCTCCGATGACAAGCGGCCGCTGACCCACGACCTGGCCCTGAGCGGGATCCTGGGGGCGATGTACCAGACCAGCCTGTGGACGTCCCTCAACCTGGCCCTGGACCAGGCGATGGGCAGCTCGGGCGACCCGGACGGAAGCGCGCTGCTGACGATCGCCGACGCCATCTCCTACCGGCAGAGCGACGGAAGCTATTCCGGTAACGGCGCTGAGGCCCTCATGGCGGTCAACTGCCTGGACTACCCCGTTCAGGGGGACAACGCCTCCTGGGAGCAGGGCGCCACTGCCGTCAAGGAGGCCTCGCCCACCTTCAACTCCCAGCTGCTCTACCCTGACGCCTACTGCCAGGGCTGGGGTCACGAGTCGACTCGGAAGCGTGAGAAGATCGCGGCCTCCGGTGCGGCGCCGATCCTCGTGGTGGGGACCACCGGCGACCCGGCTACTCCCTACGCCTGGTCCGAGGCCCTGGCGGATCAGCTCGAGACCGGCCAGCTTCTCACCTGGAAGGGCAATGGGCACACCGCCTACGGGCGTTCCAACAACTGCGTCAAGAACGCCGTGGACACCTACCTGCTCAACGGGACGATGCCCGACAAGGGACTCACCTGCTGACCGATACGCGGGGGCCCGGCGAGCTGCTGCCGTAGCCCCCGGCGGATGCGGGTGGGGGTGGGTGGATATGAACAGATACGACCTCGGCCCCCGGACGGCATGACCAGCCGCCCGGGGGCCGAGGCCTGTGGACCAGCGCTCGGATCCGGCCCTGGGGCGCTACTGAGTCAGCTCACCGGCGATGGAGCGACCCATCCACGCGGCCAGCTCCGGCCCCCGCAGACCCTGCGAGAGCAGGAACTGCACCTTGGCGTAGGCGGCCTCCAGAGTCATGTCCCGGCTTCCAACGGCACCGCTGCGGGCGAGCGCGTCCCCGGCCTCGTAGTGCCCCAGGAGCACCTCGGACTCGTGGCACTGGGAGGTGACGACCACGGCCGTCCCGGAGGCGATGGCCCGTTCGACGACGGCGGTCAGCCCCGGCTCCTGGGAGGGGACGTTGCCGACCCCGAACGCCCGCAGCACCACGGCCTCGGGCAGGGGCGTCAGCAGTGCCTCCAGGCGCGTCGCGGTGATGCCGGGGGCCAGGTCGACGACGACGACGTCGTGGCGGGCGTAGGGGGCGGCGTCCTTCCAGCCGGTTCCCGTCGGCGTCTGTGCGGCCCACTGCCACGGGGCGCCGGTGGTGGCCAGTGGGGACGCATTGGGCGACTCGAAACCGGTGAAGGCCCATGACGAGGACTTCGTCGCCCGGTTTCCGGCTAGAAGCCGGTGCCCGAAGAACAGTGAGACCCCGCCGATGCGCCCGGAGGTGGCGGCCTTGAGTGCACCGGTGACGTTCGCTGCGGCGTCGGAGCCGAGCACCCCGAGCGGGAGCTGGGAGCCGGTGACGACGACGGGCGTGGACAGGTCGGTCAGTGCGTAGGACAGGGCGGCGCTGGTGTAGGCCATGGTGTCGGTGCCGTGCAGCACCACGAAGGCCGCCTCCGGGGTTTGATCGGCGTGGCTGCGCAGGTCGTCCACGATCGCCTGCCAGGACAGCGGTGTGGCGTTCGAGGAGTCGATGAGCGGGTCCAGCGAGGTCACCGACACCGAGCGCGCCAGGGGAGTGCCCTCCAGCAGGGATGTCAGCCAGCCCTCCAGATCGGCCCCGGGAACGAGGCCGTGGGGGGAGTCCACCATCCCGATGGTGCCCCCGGTGTAGGTGATATGTACGTGCATGGAGCGGCCTCCTGCCGGTCAGGCGTCGTGCGTCGAGGCGGACCCGGACCCGTCCACCTCGTCGGCGAGGACCTCGTCGAGAAGGTCTCCTCGGATGCGGCCCCGCACCGCGTACCAGCCTGCCACCATCATGACGAGGACGACGGCGAACAGAGCCAGAGTCCAGCGCCCGGCCGGGTCGGTCAGGTTCGAGGCGACGACGACGGTGAAGAAGGCCAGGGCCGCGTAGTTGGTCCACGGGGCGCCGGGCATCCGGTAGGCCGGGCGCACCTCCTTGCCGTCATCCACCCGTCGGAGGAAGGCGAGGTGGGTGACGAGGATGGCGCCCCAGGTGCCGGCGATGCCGATCCCGGCGAGGTTCATGACGATGTCGAAGGCGTCGCCGGGCAGATAGGCGTTGAGGACGACGCCGAGCAGTCCCAGGGCGGCGGTCATGATGATGCCACCGGCGGGAACCTGGTGCTTGTTGAGTCCGGCCGCGACCCGCGGAGCCTCGCCGGCCACCGCCATGGAGCGCAGTGTGCGCCCGGTGGCGTACAGGCCGGCGTTGAGAGACGAGAGCGCGGCGGTGAGGACCACGACCTGGATGATGTCGCCGGCGTAGGGCACGCCGATGCCGGAGAAGAAGGTGACGAAGGGCGACTCGGTCTTGGAGTAGGACGTGTAGGGCAGGACCAGAGCCAGCAGCATGACCGAGCCGACGTAGAAGACGAAGATGCGCAGAATCATCGAGTTGATCGCCTTGGGGAGGATCTTCTCGGCGTCCTTCGCCTCACCGGCGGCCACCCCCACCATCTCCGTGCCTCCGAAAGCGAAGACGACGCCGAGGGTGAGGGCGAAGACGATCGGGAATCCCTCGGGGAAGAAGCCGCCATTGCCCACAATGTTGTGAGCGCCCGCGGTAATGGCCTCCCCGGTTGAGGTGGTACCGGTGTGCAGCCCGAGGACAATGGCGACGATAGCTGCCACCATGAAGGACACGATGGCGGCGACCTTGATGAGTGCGAACCAGAACTCGGCCTCTCCGAACATCTTGACGTTCAACATGTTGAGAATGAAGACCAGTACGAGCGCGATGAGTGCGAAGGCCCACTGCGGTACGACCTGCAGATTCTTCCAGTAGTGGAGGTAAAGGGCCACCGCCGTGATGTCGGCCATGACGGTCACCGACCAGTCCAGGAAGAAGAACCAACCAGTGATGTAGGCGCCCTTCTCCCCGAGGAACTCGCGGGCGTAGGAGACGAATGCGCCGGAGGACGGTCTGCGGATGGCGAGCTCGCCCAGCGCGCGAACCATGAGAAATGCGAAGATGCCGCAGATGGCGTAGGCGAACACCAGACCGGCTCCGCCTTCCTTCAACCGGCCGCCGGCCCCCATGAAAAGACCGGTACCGATGGATCCGCCAATGGCGATCATCTGGAGATGACGATTCTTCAACGACTTGTTGTAGCCGGCGTCGCCGCGGTCCTGGACGAGATCGCCCTGGGGTGAGTCGATGGAGGAGTGAGAGGAATTCGGTTGTGATGACAGAGGTGTGGGGGAGGGGGTGGACGGAGAGTCGGCCATGGGGGTCCTTACGAGATCGAGATCTGTTGAATGATGAGCGGAGAATACCGGGAGCCGGCGGGTGCGGCTGAGTCGGTGGCGCCTACGACGAGTGCACTCATCTCCAGGGGGCGCACTGTATCGGCGATGTTCCAGTGCAGATCGGGGGAATCTGCGGTGAGGGAGGGGATGTCGGGCTTCGATGTTCCGCTTGTCCGCAAGAGGCAGTTCACTGTGTTGAGGAACACGGTCAACAGCGTTGTGCTGGATTGCGGTGGTGGGCGTTGGAACGGTATCTTCGGCTCTGCTGCGCACGTCAGAGCGCCGCCTTAGCTCAGTCGGCAGAGCGATTCACTCGTAATGAATAGGTCGTGGGTTCGATTCCCACAGGCGGCTCGATCAGCCCCGGGAGTGCATGTCTCCCGGGGCTTTCGTGTTCCCTGCGGGTGGATTCCGAAGCTCAGTTGTGGGTTCTGGCACACCCGCCATCCTCTCTGTGCGCGCGCCATGTATGCGCTGCAGGCGGCGGCTTTCCAGGGCTGTGTCGCTGAAATACCGGCACCGAGGTGGGTGCGTCAGGGGCTCATGGGCAGGAAGAGGGATGATTTTCTCGATCTCATGGGGCGTGGAGTGAGCTTCCCAGTAGTAGTCACTCTTCTCGCTGAGAGAATCCTCGACCCGCATCTGAGCATCCTCTGGAAGGTTCTTCGTTGCGGTTCAGTCGATCTTCGGATACCTCCAGTCGGTCGAGGGAGTGAGTTGGATGGGTGCGGTTTGTATGGTCGAGCCTTGTGGGGATCTCCGATGGAGACATCAGCGCTTTCACAGTTTTCATCCCTACCTGAAGGTTGCTTGGAGGGTGTGCTCCGATGATGTCTAGTTGCGGCATTAGGATGCTGAGCGCGGTCGGTAATGCGGGCGGCGAAAAGCTGTGTTGCATTGAGGGCAATGATTGTTTAATCTAACGTTGTCCGCAGCGGGATACATGCTTGAACCCGCTCCCCCGTCAGAATGAGGAATCATGGCACAGAAGACTCAGGTCATCCTCGTCGACGATGTCGACGGGTCCGAGGCCAACCAGACCGTTACTTTCGCCCTTGACGGCGTCACCTATGAGATCGACCTGAACGATGAGCACGCAGCCGCGCTCCGTGAATCCCTCGAGGAGTGGGTCGGAAAGGCTCGCCGTACCGGTGGCCGTCGTAGTTCTGGCCGTCGTCGTTCCAGCGGTCCTTCCGACACTCAGAAGATTCGTGAGTGGGCTCGCGAGCAGGGCCTGGAGGTTTCTGAGCGCGGTCGTGTCTCCGCTGAGGTGCGCAAGGCCTACTATGAGGCCAACCCCAACAACTGAGGGCAATGCGGGTGCCGGCTCGCCTGAGTCGTCACTCTGTAGTGAGTTAATCTCGAGCTGATTGCCACCTCGCACAATGGTCCTGGTTATGCGTTGAAGCGCATAACCAGGACTGTCGTGTTTTCAATACGTGAATATGCTCGTCATGTGGTTCCTGCGGAGGGAGGTGGCGTGCCCGGTTCTAGGACCTCCAGGACCTCGCGCCGTGCCTGCGATCCTGGCAGGATAGGCCCATGGCTTACACCCTCGTACTGCTCCGCCACGGCGAGAGCGAATGGAACGCGAAGAACCTCTTCACCGGCTGGGTCGATGTCCCACTGTCAGACAAGGGCCGCGCCGAGGCCGTCCACGGTGGCGAGCTGCTCAAGGAGGCCGGCGTCCTCCCCGAGAAGCTCTTCACCTCGATGCTGCGCCGCGCCATCATGACCGCCAACCTGTCCCTGGACGCCGCTGACCGCCACTGGATTCCGGTGGAGCGCGACTGGCGTCTCAACGAGCGTCACTACGGCGCCCTGCAGGGCAAGAACAAGAAGGAGATCCGCGACGAGTACGGGGAGGAGCAGTTCATGCAGTGGCGCCGCTCCTACGACGTGCCGCCGCCGGCCATCGAGGCCGGCTCGGAGTTCTCCCAGGACGCCGACCCCCGCTACACCGGTGAGCCCATCCCGGCCACCGAGTGCCTCAAGGACGTCCTCGAGCGCCTCCTGCCCTACTGGGAGGGCACCATCGTCCCCGAGATCAAGACCGGCAAGACCGTCATGATCGCCGCCCACGGCAACTCGCTGCGCGCCATCGTCAAGCACCTGGATGACATCTCCGACGACGACATCGCCGGCGTCAACATCCCCACCGGGATCCCTCTGGTCTACGAGCTCGACGAGGAGACCCTCAAGCCGCTGAAGAAGGGCGGCCGCTACCTCGACCCCGAGGCCGAGGCCAAGATCGCTGCGGTGGCCAACCAGGGCAAGTGAGCCCACTGGTCTCCCGGATCCTGTGAATGACGCGGGCGGCGTCGAATCTGAAACAAGGTTCGACGCCGCCCGTCTCGTCGGTGCCGATCGGCTCCGGGGCGGGGAGGCGCTCAGTGGAGCGCGTCGGCGTCCTCGGCGTCGTGCGTCTCCGGCATGGAGGCCCCTGAGACGAGGTAGGCCACGCGGCTGGCCACCGACGTCGAGTGGTCGCCGAAGCGCTCCAGGAACCGGCCCATGAGGACCGCGTCGATGACCTGCTGGCGGCTCAGGTCGTGAGCCGGGTCCAGGATCATCTGGAAGGAGCGCCGGTGCAGGGCGTCGAGCTCGGAGTCGTTGGCCTGGATGACGGCGGCCAGCTCCAGGTCCCGGGACGAGATGAGGCGGGCGACGTCCTTACCGGCGCGCACAGCCAGCTCCGCCATCTCCAGAATGAGTCCCAGGACCGGCTCGGGCAGCGGCGGCTCGGGGTAACGGCCCCGGGCGATCGCCGCCACGTGACGCGCCAGGTCGCCCTGGCGCTCAAGGGTCTGGGCCATGCGCAGCGCGGACAGGACGTTGCGCAGGTCCCCGGCCACCGGCTGCTGGCGGGCCAGCAGCATGACGCACAGGTCGTCGATGTCGCGCTGGAGGTCGTTGATGCGCTCGTCGGCGTCGATCACCTGCTCGGCGATGACGATGTCCCCCTGGCGCAGGGACTCCGCGGCCCGCTCGATCGCGGTGGCGACCTGGTTGGCCATGGACTCGAGATCGGAGCCCAGTTGCTTGAGCTCCTGGTTGAAGATGGCGCGCATGAGGCTGCTCCTGTTCCGGGCGGGGGGCCGATGACTCGTGCCGATCGATGATGCGGCTTGACGGCGCGGCTCGACGGTGCTGCCAAGGCCGCCGCCAAGGGTGATGGTCCCAAGCACAGCAGCCTTACGACACCATCGCAAGCGGCGCGCCCAGGGGCGGAACCGGCCGGGAAGCGCCCTCGGCTCTCAACTACCCTAGAAACGTGGGTCCGATCGTCACCGTTCTTCTCGTTGCCGCCGCCGCGGCTCTCGTGGGCCTGGGGGTGGTGATCGGCGTCGTGCTGTCCCGGCGCGAGCGCAGAGCGGCCACGAGCGCCGCCGATCTCGCCGGCCTGGCCGGCACCGACACGACCGTCCCCGTCCTGGCCGCGCTGCGCTCCACAGTCGTCGTCCTGGACGATGACGATGAGGTGCTGCGTGCCTCGGCAGCGGCCTACACCTTCAACATCGTGCGTGACGACGCCGTTGTCGAGCCGACCGTGGCGGCCATGGTGAACCGGGTGCGGGCCTCGGGGCAGGCTCAGGACGCCGCCGTCACCGTGTCTCGCGGCAGAGTGCCGGGTGCGGGCCAGTTCCACCTGCAGGTGCGTGTGGCCGGCATCGGCCAGGGACGCGTCCTCATCCTCATCGAGGACCACACCGCCGCCCGTCGGGTGGAGGCCATGCGCCGCGACTTCGTCGCCAATGTCTCCCATGAGCTCAAGACCCCGGTCGGTGCGATCCAGCTGCTGGCCGAGACCGTTGAGGCCGGTGCCGACGATCCCGACTTCGTGCGCGACTACTCCGGGCGCATGCGCAAGGAGGCCCGCCGCCTGGGCGTCCTGGTCCAGGAGATCATCGAGCTCACCCGCCTTCAGGAGGGAGACGCCCTGGCCGAGCCCGAGGTCGTCGACATCGACGACGTCGTGGCCGAGGCCGTGGACCGGGTCCGTGTGGAGGCTGACGGCCGTCAGATCACCCTTGTGGCCGGGGGGACCAGGGGGTTGCAGGTGCGCGGCGACGCCGCGCTCATCACCACCGCCGTGCGCAACCTGCTGGACAACGCCATCCGCTACTCCGAGC
>ERZ772971.1933-NODE-1933-length-11709-cov-4.586236_pt1 | contig 11709 bp, 9 predicted proteins | sample MGYA00511943_ERZ772971 | MGnify/ENA primary metagenome ERZ772971 (study PRJEB29015, sample SAMEA2737929) | human oral metagenome | biome: human oral; feature: human-associated habitat; material: dental | place: China | collected 2144 ... | reverse complement strand
ATTAAAGCATACATAATCGGTTATATCCACTTTTCGAGTCGCTTCTTCATATCCAAGAAGTGCAAGTCTTATTGCACCGTCTGCCGCTAAATCATAGGTATTCGGATTAAAAATGCTTATCCATAAATAATATTTCGGCCAGGCAATTCCCGTTACCGTAGGTCCTTTCCTTAGAAATTCACATGTTATTATATAATTTCCGGCCTTTGTATATTTATAATTTACAAGTTTTTTTATTGATTCAATATCCACTTCTTTATTAATCATTTCTTTTTCTTGCAATAATTCAAAAGTCTTATTTACTATATATATTCTGTTTTTTTTCTCTTTTTGTATCCATTTATATAATATGATGCTGCCGTTCTTTTTATATTCCGTTACAATATTTTCCGGAAATAATTTGTTTATATCCTCATTGTCAAATTGATACTTATCCCATAATATGCTTAAAGCAATATCGCCTGTCGCCAATTCATAATTCATAGGTTCAAAAACAAAATTTGTTTTCTCGCATGTCACGGCCTGCTTATATAGATAATCAATATTTATTTCCTTTAAATTAATAATCTTATCATAATACTTATTTCCGGAACTTCCATTTACTTCGGAAAATGACAAATAAATCTTTTGTTTGCTGTCTTTGGAAATACTCATCATTTTTTCATATAGTTGTTCCATGTTTTTACTACAACCGATCAATAATAATGAGAATGCAAATATTATTAATAAATATTTTTTCATATTTCCCTCAAGCGCACCGTCGGCGAATCCGTTCAAGATCGTTCTAAACCGCCAGCCTTTTTGTTTGTAAATAAATCAAATATACCATTCTTTTCAAAGCTATTCCTATTGCATAGACAGTTTCATAGCAGGCACATATCTTGTCTGAAATACAAACTATCCAGCCTTCCGGTGTGAGCGGCGGCAATGGAACCAAAGGAAACATATGATGCACTATTATATCTTTTTCATGATTGGTAAGAGAAAAATCTTCTTTCGCATTTTTTAAGGCAATAAACGGATGTGCAAATCCATGAGCACAAGGAAAACTTTTATGTGTATGCCAATCATATAGAAAATAATCATGCAGCAGTGCGCCCCGAACTAAACTATCATAGTCAATTCGAAGATTAAATTTACTTGCAATATTCAAACTCAAAATTGCAACACTAATGCTGTGCTTATAAACTGAAAAATTACCATGCTGAATAAATTCTTTTTCAAGTGAAAATCTGCCGTTTTTTTCACAGTAATTGATTTTATTAATAATTAATTTTCGTTTTTCCGACGAATCCATTCTATGATTTTCCCTTCGCTGTTTTTCAGCATGTTATATACTATTCCTCAAATCTAATTACCTGCTCTCGTGTATCGACGTAAGCCGTTACGCCAAAAGGAATAATACATTTGGGAGACGAATGTCCTATGTTTACATTATAAACAATCGGCAGATTTGAATCTGCTGCTGTTTCAATTAAAATCTTTTTATAATCGTTATAATAAGCTTCATCCATAGGTTTTCCGACTATAATTCCCTTTATTACGGAAAAGATACCTGTTTCTTTCAGTTTTATCAGCATCTTTTTATACAGCTCAGGAGGAGCTTTCTCTTCACTCGATTCGAGAAGCAGAATTTTATTCGTCCAATCGTCCGGTGTCGGAAATAAATTATATTTTGTACACAAATCCACAGTGTCGGAATATCGGGAATTATCAAACATATCATAAATGGATTCTATACAGCCGCCTAAAATTTGCCCGTTAAATGCCGCACTGCCTTGTAAAAGCTCAAAACCTGAATTTTTATGTTTATTTTTGGGAACACCGATTTGAGATTCATCGAATGATTTTCTTTCTTCATACCAATATTCACTCGGCCGTATTTCCCTTATCGTTCCGGTACGAATCAATTCTTCAAAATACTTACTCGTGTATGGAAGCATCTCATTATCAAGCTCACAAATATCAGGAAGAAAGGCCTGACCATAAAAAGTATTTAATCCTACTTTATGGAGCATAAAATGATTCATTGTCGTATCTGAATAACCTAAAAAGATTTTTTTATTACATAAAGACATAGAATTCATTAAAAACTATGTTCAAAATAACTACCAGAATATAAAAATAGATAGGATAATTTGTCCTTGTAGATGGTGGAATAATAATCAAAATGAAAGACAGAAACTTTTAGCATTATTATGATCTACTTTTCCCCTAGTACAAGTTTTGTACTATTTACCAAAAGGAAAAACTTTAGTAATTGCTACTTGTGTTTACATTGATAGCTTGAATTTGTGAATTTTAAAATTGTTAGACTATTAAAAAATTGAATATGAAATTAATTGTACTTAAAGGAGAGCCTGATGCTGGTAAAACAGTTACTATTAACTATGTATACAATAAGTTAAGAGGACAAGGGTATATTGAACCTTCTATAGATGTCTTTAAGGATTTAGAAAATGGAGATTTCTTGACGGTTCTCAAAAAGGGAAGTATTAAACTTGGTGTTGTTTCTCAAGGAGATTATGCTATACGGGAATGCTCCGTAAAAAATCACTTAGAGAATTTGGAAAAACAGAATTGCTCAATAGTAATATGTGTTCAAACTATTGGAAAAGGCAAAGAGAAAATACAAAAAGCTATAGATGGATATCCACAAAAAGAAATAGTTACTATTTCAAAAATTGAAGATTATAAAAAAAGAGCTCAAGAAATCAATGATAAAGTAATAGAAATCTTGAATAATTTAAAGGACTTATCAAAAACATTATGAAAATCTACACCCTACACCCTGAATTAGCTTCCTTTGTAGGGAAGCATTATACAAAAGCTCCTTTGAAAGTGCTCTTTCAAGGGGAGAGCCACTATCTGCCAGAGGCTTATGACCATAAGGTGGGGCAGGAGTGGTATGAGCGGAGTACCGCGAGCTATGGCTTTACAAAGGAGGCTTTGGCTTGGCTCAATACAGCAGCGATTATACGGCATGATGTGATAGAGAGCAGTTACAAAAACCCTTCTCATGCTATTTATAGGCATATAGGTGGGGTGTATGGAGCGGTGTTTGACAAGGGGGATTACCCACAAGCCCTTGAATATATAGCCTTTAGCAACTACTTTCTACGCCCTGCGGAGGTAAGTGGAGAGAGTATCATAGTGGCAGGGGAGGCGGAGGAGTTGCGTTCTTTCGAGCAGTTGTGTGCCTTGGAGAGCCAGTATCGCCCTGACTTGATTATCTTTGTCAGTAAAAAAGCCCATGAGTCTTTTCTGCGGACAGCTCAAAAGCAGCAAGCAAGTGGTTTACTTAGTAAGGCACGGAGTATCCCGCACCCCAATACGTCTTGGTGGAACAGACCTATCAGCCAGTACGAAGGGCGTACGGGGAAGGAGCAGTTAGAGAAAATCCTGCAAGAGGCATAGTAAAAATATATTTTCTAAATTATTAGGGTGTAATTGATAATTAATTTCTATCTTTGCACCCTATTACTATTAGTATGAATTTATTTGAAACATTGGGGCTAAGCGCACCCCTACTCGAAGCGATTGATGACTTGGGCTTCGAGCGTCCGTCTGAGGTACAACAAGCCGCTATCCCTGTATTGCTTGAAGCGCCTACCGATATGGTAGCACTGGCACAGACAGGAACAGGAAAAACCGCTGCTTTTGGTTTTCCACTTCTTCAACTGATTGATCCCACACAGCGTATTACTCAAGGACTTATCTTGGCGCCTACTCGTGAGCTATGTTTGCAAATCGCATCCGAGCTCAAGCAATATGCTAAGTATATGCCACAGGTGCATATTGTAGCCATCTATGGGGGGGCAAGTATAGAGGAACAAGCCCGCAGCCTTAAGAAGGGGGCACATATTATCGTGGCTACCCCTGGCCGTATGCAGGATATGATGCGCCGCGAACTGGTTTCTATTGCTCATATCAGCTATTGTGTGCTCGATGAGGCCGATGAAATGCTCAATATGGGTTTCTATGAGGATATCCGCTCTATATTATCCGAAACACCCGATGAAAAGAATACTTGGCTCTTCTCAGCTACCATGCCTGCCGAGGTGGCCAAAATCGCCAAAGAGTTCATGTATAAGCCCAAGGAGATTACCATAGGGCATAAGAACCAAGCCTCCAACAACGTACTCCACGAATGCTATATCGTCAATGGCCGTCAGCGCTATGAAGCTCTCAAGCGCTTGGCCGATGCTAATCCGTCTATCTTCTCTGTAGTCTTCTGCCGTACCAAGCGTGATACCCAAGCGGTAGCCGAAAAGCTGATAGAGGATGGTTACAATGCGGCTGCCCTCCATGGTGACCTAAGCCAAAACCAACGAGACTTAGTGATGAAAGGTTTCCGTGCTAAGCAAATCCAGATGCTGGTGGCTACCGATGTGGCAGCCCGTGGGATAGATGTAGATGATATTACCCATGTGATCCACTACCAACTCCCTGACGAGATAGAGACCTACACTCACCGCAGTGGTCGTACAGGGCGTGCAGGTAAGTCGGGTGTATCTATGGTGATTCTTACCAAGAGTGAGGCCAAGCGTATCAAGACGATTGAGAAGATTATCCAAAAGACTTTTGAGTACAAGTCTATCCCTAGTGGTATGGAAATCTGTGAGATACAGCTCTACCACTTGGCCAATACGATTAAGGATACCCAGGTGAATCCTGCCGTGAATGAGTATCTGCCAGCCATTTATGATGTGCTAAGCGGTCTGAACCGTGAGGAGCTGATTCAGCGTATGGTGGCGGTGGAGTTCAACCGTTTCTACAACTACTACAGCAAGTCCAAAGACCTCAATGCGGAAACCACAGAAGGCAAGTCTTTCTCTACCGAAGGAGAGACTCGTTACTTTATCAATATAGGGGAGCGCGATGGTTATGATTGGCGCTTGCTCAAGGATTTCCTTAGGGAGAACATAGGCTTGGGCAAGAACGACATCTTCAAGGTAGATGTAAAGGATACTTTTTCCTTCTTCAATACTGAAGCGGAGATGACCCAGCTGGTATTGGATACTTTTGCCGATTTCAAGATGGACAACCGCTCCATTCATATAGAAATCTCCCAACAAAAAGGAGCTGGAGACAAAGGAAAGAAAGATAGAAAAGACAAAAGAGAAAGAAGAGACCGCAAGCCTGCAGATAGAAGAGATAAAAAAGGAGCACCTAAACGCAAAGATGCTTCTGATACCTTTTCTAAAAAACGGAAAAAGAGAAAATAGTAGCTAATTGTTAATTATCAATGGTTAATTGTTAATGATTTAGGTTTCTTAAGCCCTATTAGCATTGATAATTGATAATTAACAATTGACAATTATTATTTTTTTCTTATATTTGGGGCAGATTTTGAAGTTGAGTAGTTGTATTGTTAATTTGTTGAAAACAAGTGTTTTATGAAAAAAAGTTTTCTTTTTTTTCTACTATTCTTGTCCTTTGCCACTTGGGCACAGGAGGAGACGGTTATGCGAGGAAATGTCTTTAACACCAAGACAAATCTGCCATTGGATAATGTAAATATACTGAATATCAATCAAGTAAAAGGAGCTATCACCAATGCTAAGGGAGATTTTGCCATTCGTGCGGCGGTGAATGATACATTGCACCTTTCTTACCTTGGTTTTAAGTCCATCAAGATCAAGGTGACTCAGGATATGATTCGCTTTCCTGGCACACGTATCGGGCTGACGGAATTGGCCTATGCCTTGGAGGAGGTGGTTATCTCACCCTATCGCCTTACAGGTTATTTGGCTATAGATGCCAAGTATATGCCTATCAATACCAATAAGCAGTACAGTATCTCTGGTTTGGACTTGGGCTATGAACCTCGTACAGGAGCCCCTTCAACAGCTGGAAAAGTATTGGAAGCCATAGGAAATCCAGTAGGTAGTATCTATAAGCTCTTTAGCAGCCGTGAGAAAGATCTTAGAAAGCTTAAGAAGATGAAACAGAGTGATGAGATTCGCTCCATGCTCAATAGCAAATATGATAGAGAGAGCCTTAGTGAGATCTTAGGCATAGACAAAGACAAATTGGAGGACTTGCTCCGCCATTGTAACTATTCGAAGGACTTTATCAAAAACTCCAATGACCTACAGTTCTTAGATGCCCTTACCCAATGCTATGAGGAGTACAAACTCCTTAATAAGTGACAAATGACTAACGACAAGTGACTAATGACTAATCCCTAAACCCCTATAACCCTTATATAGATGAAAAAGTTTTTTAAAATTATTGGAATTATTTTTGTGGTCTTGATACTGCTACTTGTTTCCATTCCTTTTCTCTTTAAGAATACGATAAAAGAGAAAATCATGGAGAAAGTGAACGAAAGTGTAGATGCACAAATCAGTTTTACGGACTTCTCCCTCAGTGTGTTCAAGAACTTCCCTAATGCAACCGTGGAAGTGGGCGGACTGAAGGTGATTAATAACGCCCCTTTTGAGGGAGATACCTTGGCCTATGTGGGTAATTTCTCTGCAAAGGTGAACCTTAAGGATATACTCTTTAAGAAAGACGATGAACCTTACAAACTCCTTGGCTTCTCCATAGCCGATGCGGTGGTAAATGTACGTATAAATGAAGCAGGCAAAGGCAACTTTGACATTGCTAAAAGCACCTCGGATACTCCAGAGAGTGAGGAGCCTAATAATTTCTCTCTTGACTTAAATGAGTATAGCATTGATAATCTGCGCTTTACTTTTAAGGAAGATGGCTCTAAGATGAGTGTAATAGTGGATAGTCTTTATCACAAAGGAAAAGGAAACTTTGCAAATCAAGTGCTTGATTTAGAGACTACTACATCGCTTAAATTGTCTTTTGCCTCTGATGGTACGGCTTTCTTGCGCAACAATGTGGTGACCCTTGATGCTATCTTGGGTATAGACCTTAATCAGCAAAAATATACGCTAAAGGACAACACGCTAAAACTAAATGACTTAGAGCTTAATTTTGATGGCTTTGTACAACTCTTAGACGATGGCCAGCTCTATGACCTGAGTTTTAAGACACCTAAGACTACCTTTAAGAACTGTTTAGACCTGATTCCTGCTGCTTATACCAAGAGTATAGAGGGGGTACAGACAACAGGCGAATTTACGATCAACGGAAAGGTAGCGGGCAAATATACCCCTACGACTATTCCTAAGTTGGACATTCGTATGCTCTCCAATAATGCGTCTTTCAAGTATCCGTCTCTGCCTAAGTCGGTTAAGAATATTGATATAGATGTTAAGATAGGCAATGATACCGAGAAATTGGAAGATACTTATGTGAATATCAATCGTTTTGCTTTCACGATAGACCAAGATGCTTTCTCTGCAAAAGCCCTTTTGAGGAACCTTACAGGCAATATGCTTGTGGATGCAGACCTTAAAGGAACTATCAACTTGGAGAATATCCAAAAAGCCTATCCTGTACAGATGGATTTAGACCTAAAGGGAATCCTCAAGGCCGATGTAACAACCTCCTTTGATATGGCATCGGTGGAAAAACAAGCCTACGAACGCATTCGTAACTCTGGACATGCCTCTTTGGAAAAGTTTGTCTATTCTGGGGCAGGCTTCCTACAGCCTTTCCATATCAACAAGGCAGGACTTTCCTTCAATAACGCTAAGATAGAGCTTACCGAACTGGACGCCAAGACAGGTAAGACCGACTTTAATATCAAGGGAACCTTGGAAAACTTCTATGGCTTTACCTTGCGCAATGAAGTGCTCAAAGGGAATTTCTCCTTGGCCTCCAATCATATAGATGTAGGTGACTTTATGCAAACCGATACGCCAGCGGAAACCCCTAAGCAAGAGGAAGAAAAACCCGCTGAGACCAAGCCTGCCACTACAAATACCTCTACTGCAGGAGCCTCTATCAAAATTCCTGCTTTCTTAGATTGTACCCTCGATGCCAAGGCAAAGACTGTACTCTATGATAAGCTTAACCTAAACAATGTCTCAGGTAAGCTTATTATCAAGGACGAAAAAGTAAGCCTACAGAACTTGCAGACTGATATATTTGGAGGAAAAACAGCCGTTACAGGAAGCGTATCTACCAAGGGAGATACCTCCACTTTTGCTGTAGATCTAGATATGACCAAGCTCAATGTTACGGAGTCTTTCTCTCAGATAGATATGCTTAAGAAGATCATGCCTATCGCTAAGGTGGTAGAAGGATTCTTTAGCTCCAAGATCAATGTAACAGGAAAGCTCACTCCAGAGCTCACTCCCGATATTAATTCGCTTTCAGGAAGCCTTTCCGCTTCCCTGTTGGATAGCCATGTGAAACAAACCTCTCCACTGGTTTCAGCCTTGGATTCACAGTTCACCCAGTTGAATCTTTCAAAAATCAACCTTAAAGATCTTAAGGCCAATGTAACCTTTGAGAATGGTCGTGTGGTAGTAAAACCTTTCACAATTAAGTGGAATGGTAGTACCATCAATGTAGCAGGAACCCATGGTTTTGACCAAACGATGGACTACAAACTAACCTTCAATGTACCGGCTAAGATGCTCGGAGCAGATGCTTCGGCTCTATTGGCTAAACTCACCGCTACCGAGCAGCAGAAGTTGGGGGATATTCCAGTGAATGTGAATATGGGAGGTAACTTTACCAAACCACAAGTCTCTACCGATATGAAACAGGTGATAAATAATCTCGCCTTACAGGTGGCCAAAGCACAGGCCAATCAGCTAACAGACAAGGTAATGGATAAGGTAACCAATGAAGTAACCAACAAGATTACCGAGAAGATAGGAGGAGAAGCCATGAACAAAGCCACAGATGCTTTGGGTAAGATCATAGGTGGTAAAACACAGGCTAACCCTGCCGATACCACTAAAACCCAACAACAAGCCCCTAAAGACCAAGCTAAAAAAGCAGTAAACAACCTCTTGGATGGACTGTTTAAGAAGAAAGAATAAAATCAATAACTAGTGACAAATGACTAGTGACTAATCCTATTGTCACTAGTCATTTGTCGTTAGTCACTATTTGTTAATCATTAGAAATGAAGGATACAGCAAGACATCAAGGGATGCGAAATCTTTTGGCGCGACAGCTTTCAGAGCGTCCGCAGTACCCGATCTCTGATGAAAAGGTATTACAAGCCATTAGAACCATTCCCCGACATTTGTTTTTAGATAGTATTTTTGAAGAAAGAGCCTATCAGGATATAGCCTTTCCTATTGGTGCAGATCAGACGATTTCTCGCCCTCATACAGTGGCATTCCAGACACAGTTGCTAGAGGTGCAACCAGGACAGAAAGTACTTGAGATAGGTACAGGAAGCGGCTATCAGGCGGCCGTATTGGTATTACTGAAGGTAGAACTTTATACGATAGAAAGGCAACAAGAGCTCTTCAAGAAGACCAAACTTCTACTAGAGCGAATGGGTTATATGCCTAAAAAAATGATTTTTGGGGACGGCTATAAGGGTTATATAGAACAAGCACCTTATGACCGTATTTTGGTAACTGCGGGGGCGCCAGAGGTACCTATGGAATTGCTGGTACAACTGAAGATCGGAGGGCGGCTAGTAATACCTATAGGGAAAGGCGAGCAGATTATGACCGTTTTTACACGCCTTTCGGCCAATGAGTTTAACAAAGAGGAATATGGAACCTTTGGGTTTGTACCTATGCTGGAGAATATACAATCGAAAATTAGGTAAAAAGTAGAGGGTAAGAAAGAGGTAATGGGTTTTACTTTTTATCCTTTATTTTTTACTTGCAAGATGCAAATATACGAAAAAAAAACGGAAAATAAAAATGGATTTTTTGCTATAATTCAAATATTTTTTATTAACTTTGTAGTGCAAAAGAAGCTATTAATAAATATTATAAAGATATGAAACAAAGAGTTCCCGTTTCCCAGATTATGTCTAAGGACGTAGTAACAATAGACCCTACTAAGACCTTGTATGAGGCAGAGGCATTGTTCAAAAAACACCACATTCGTCATATTCCAGTAGTGGAAGGACGCAAACTTATAGGAGTACTGAGCCTCACCGACTTGTTACGTATTAGCTTTGCTGACCTTTCTGATGACGAAAAGCATGTGGATAGTGTAGTGTATGATATGTTCACCATTCCACAAGTAATGGCCAAGGTACCGCTTTCTATCTCTCCTGATACTACTATCAAAGAAGCCGCAGAGATACTTGCAGGACAAACTTTCCACGCCTTGCCTATTACTGAAAATGGAAACTTGGTAGGTATGCTTACCACTACCGATCTTATCAAGTATCTGTTAGAGCAGTACTAAGACTCGCCTTATCATAGGAGACAAGAAGAAGCCAAAATCCGCGGATTTTGGCTTCTTTCATTACAATTATACCATGCAAACTATTGAATACTTATTTGAGGGTTTCTTTGAGCCAACCAAAGAAAGTACGCTGCCAAAGGAGTGCATTCTGAGGTTGTAATACCCAGTGGTTTTCGTCGGGGAAGTAGAGGAGCTTGCTCTTGATTCCTCTGAGCTGGGCAGCGGTGAAGGCTTGGAAGCCTTGTTCTTCGGGAACACGATAGTCCTTGCCGCCATGAATGATGAGAATAGGTGTATCCCATGCCTCCACTTTCTCTATAGGGTTGAACTCGGTAACGGCCTTTTGAGCTATGGCATTGCCTTTATCCCAATAATCTCCTCCGAACTCATGTCGGTTGAAGAAAATCTCTTCAGTAGTACCGTACATACTCTTAGTATTGAATACCCCGCAGTGGGCGATAAAGGTCTTAAAACGTTTGTTGTGGATACCTGCTAAGTAATATACAGAATATCCTCCGTAGCTAGCCCCTACAGCACCCAAGCGAGAAGTATCTACATAAGGCTCTTTGGCGATATCGTCAATGGCAGCTAAATAGTCTTTCATCACCTGTCCGCCCCAGTCGCCACTAATTTCGGCATTCCAAGCCACTCCATGTCCTGGCATACCACGACGGTTGGGAGCGATGACAATATAACCCTGAGAGGCCATCAGTTGGAGGTTCCAGCGGAAACTGTAGAACTGAGTTAGTGCCGATTGAGGCCCTCCCTCACAATAGAGTAGGGTAGGGTATTTCTTTTTAGGAGAGAAATCAGGTGGATAGATAACCCAAGCGAGCATATCCTTGCCATCGGTGGTTTTTATAGTGCGCTCTTTTACAGGGCACTTGGCTATGTTCTTATAGAGGTCATCGTTGATATGAGAGAGTTGTTTTACGTCCAAGGGTGCTTTACGTCCTTTGAGATTGACAGTATATATCTCGGCGGCTCTATTCATATCATTACGAGAGACCACTAAGAGGTCGCCTGATTGGCCTAAGATATCACTTATATCAAAGACCCCTTTGGTGAGTTGCTTAGGGGTAGGGTTCTTAGCAAAAGGCTCTATTTCAAAGAGTTGCTGGGTACCTTGGGTAGCCGCGGTAAAGTAGATTTTCTTTCCGTCATTGCTCCAAATGTAGCTAAAAACGGTATTGTCCCAAGAGGCAGTAAGGTTGATCCTATTACCCTCCTGGAGGATATATAGGTCATTTTTATCCGCTTCGTTGCCGTCCTCCTTCATGCTTAGCCAAGCCAAAACACCGTCTTTGCTAAAAGAAGGGTGGGTATCATAGCCCATCATACCCTCGGTGAGGTTGGTTGTTTTCTTACTTTCTATATCATACTGATAGATGTCGGTATTGGTACTTACCACATAGTCAGTACCTACTTTGGCTTTGGTTACATAGAGAA
>ERZ772971.1931-NODE-1931-length-11718-cov-7.526880_pt1 | contig 11718 bp, 20 predicted proteins | sample MGYA00511943_ERZ772971 | MGnify/ENA primary metagenome ERZ772971 (study PRJEB29015, sample SAMEA2737929) | human oral metagenome | biome: human oral; feature: human-associated habitat; material: dental | place: China | collected 2144 ... | reverse complement strand
GCCAGATGGCCGATTCTCCCCCTTCCTGTTACCTCTCGCTCGCCCCGATGCAGGGGCTTTGAATATGGTTTTTATGTTTCAATAGAATCAATAAATTGTAATTTTATTGAAGATTATGGTGTAAATATGGTTCAAAATGAAGACGTCTAATGCCAAAATTTTAATTGCTAAAACCAACCACTTTGTATAGCATTAATACTATTAGCGAGGAAATCAGTGAAGAGATATGAAAAAGCAACTCCGTTGTATGGCCTATAAGTCTGGGGAAGTCTATATTGCGGTCTGTCTTGACCTTTCGCTTGCTGCCCAAGCAGACAGTATGAAAGAGGCTATTGAAAAATTGGATGAGCAGGTTAAAGATTATCTGCGGGAAGCATATGCAGATAAAAAATATACGCGCCAAATGCTTGATCGTTCTGCTCCATTTGCTTTGTGGCTAAAATATTATTTGTTTCGGATTTTGCTTGCTAGAACTGGCAATACTAAAAATAAGGCTTTCTTTAAAGAGGAAAGTTGTCCTGCATGATTTTTTCGCGTATCAGCCCGTTGACTTATCAGGAGGTTGTGCGAGCATTGAAGCGTATGGGGTTTGAAATGAAGCCCAAAACAGCTACTGCACACGAGCAATGGATTAGGGTAGATGGGCGAGGAAAATTATTAGTTACGGTGGACAAACATAATGCTCCTTTTGCAAGGGATTTGATTCGGTCTATGGCAAAACAGGCCGGTATGAGCGTGAAAGAATTTTTCAAAGTTTGTAAGTCGAAGAAATGATTAAAGGCCGTCTGAAATTCAGACGGCCTTTTTGTTATCCATGTATTTCCCGCCATTCGGTTTTTGCCTGCTGTTCGCGTTGGTCTAGCCAGTCGGCGATGGCGGAAAGACTGACGAATTGGCTGCTTTTTTGACTGTTGTCCGTATTGATGACCGGCCATGGGAGGGTTTGGGTTTTGGCGCGGCGGCGGGCGGTTTTTTCGTTTATGTGCGGTAACCAGTCGGCAGTGGCCTGTTCGAGGGTGATATGGGTTTTGCCGTAGATGAGCATGAGCCGGTGGCGGGTAGGTAGGTTTTCCATTTTTAGTGTGCCTTGTGTTGTTGTCTGATTCTTTCTGCGTAGTCTTCCGCGTCTGTTCGGGTGGTGAATTCTTTCAGAACTTTGGTGCTTCGTCGTCTGCCTGCGTTATTCTTTGTCCAGTGTTTTTTGTTATATTAGGGAGGCTGGTATTCTATTACCTGCCATTTGCCGTCGTGATGCCGGAAGCCTATATTGGGTTGGGTGTTAATTTGGGTATGCTGTATGCGGTCTGTCAGGGTCATTTCGTGTCTTTCGTGGTGCCGTCCGCCCATCGTTTGAATTTAATGCCGGTGGTGCGCTCGGTGATGATTTGAAGGATGATTAGTATCAGGGCAATGATGGGCGGCATTATTCTTCTTCTTGGAAGAGGATTTCTAGTATTTTTGTAATTCGGTTCTGTACCATTATTTCTACTGTCAACATGATGAGTGCAGCCATCAGTACGGCAATAAGAATAATGGCGGTGGCGATGTTGATGATGTTTTCCATATTTATTCTCCGTAAACGATGCCGCGCATACGTTCTTCTGTGGTCATACGTTCGTAGGTTTTTTCAAGTTGCAGGGTTGCGAAGTCGGCAGCGTCCTGTTGTTGGCGGATGAGGCGTTGGGCTTCGGTTTCTTGAGAAGGTTGAGGTGTGGTGCAGGCTGCAAGTATGGCAAGCACGACTGCTCCGATTGGGGCTTTCATTTCATACTCCGTCAGCAGGCTTTTTGCAGATCGTTTTGAGTTAGGGCTGTCAATGCTTGTTTGACTGCCGCCATGGGGGTTTTGTACTCGGGAACAAGACCGACAATGAGTTCGCCGTCGGTGTTGATGATGTCGCAACCGTAGTGCTCTACGGGGTGGCCGTAGGCAGTGCGGGTAGTTTCGGCGGTTACGCGGATGTCGATGGAGTATTCTTCTGTGATGGTCATTTTGGGGTCTTTCTGGGTTGGGTTTTTGTGGGGGCCGTCTGAAGGTTCACGCTTTTAGACGACCTGTATTACTAGCAAGCGTTAAAACTCTTTGCGGCGGCAATCGAAAACGGGGCGGCTTCTAAAACCGAATCGCTTAGGGTTTTGTTTTCAGCTTCAATGCGGAAATCGACCATTTCTTTAAATTTTCTTAAAACGTGCTTTCTGGCAGATTCCAGTTCTTTAATGGCGTTTTCCATGCCGATATTCTTTGCCCGCTCTTTATCAACCGTCATTCTTGCGACTGCGTCGAATACTGCTTTTCGGGCGCGGCTTGCTTCGGGTTTCAGATATTGGGCAACTTGGTTTTGTTTTTTCATGATGGTTTCCATGTCGTTACTCCATGTGGCTGTTGTTTGTTTCGATGGATGTAGTTTAGTAAACACTTAATTCATAGTCAAATAAAAAGTTTATTGTTTGTTCAATAAATATTAAATTATCTGATTTTTAAGGGAATTTAATTTGCAAAAAAATGCCTAACGGGACTGGCGGTAGGCGGTTTTGGATGTCTAGGTGAAAGAAAACCGCCCAGTGGGCGGTTTTTTCAAGGGGAGGGATTGGGCGGCGGTTCGATATTGTTATGAGTGGTAAGGAAGCCAAGAAAAAAACAGAGGGTGGCTCTCTGAGAGAATATGGTTATGTGTTTTCATTCTCACATAAATACGGTCGCCGTTAGAAACGGGAAGGCCGCTAACTGTTTGGTGCAGCATGAATGAAATACTTTCTTCTTGATCGACACTATCATACGGTGGGATTTCAAAATTGGAAATTACATCGTCGTTGTGAACAATCTCTAAAAAGATTGGTTCAGTTTGCAATGTCTGCATATACTCATCATCAGCGTAAAATGAAATAGACAGGCATAGACGACCTAAAATAGATTGTTGCGCCGGGATATGACATACATCAGGCAAAATTCCTATTAGGCTGTATTTGTCATTTTCTGCATGGCGGATGATTTCATCGCAATAGTGTACATTTAAGTGAATCATGCCTGCTCCATGTATTCGTACTGCCGTTCGAACGCTGCGCGAACCTCAAGCGGGGAAACGCCTAATGCGTTTGCCAGTTTTTGTACAGTCTCATTATGCAGGGATTGTTTGCTGTTTTCGATGCGGGACAGATAGGGTTGACGCAATCCTGCGGCGGCTGCCAATTCAGACTGGGTAAACCCCTTTTTCATTCTTAGGCTGACAAATGTCTCCCCGCCTGCTTTGAGGGCTATTTTATCGGCAATTTTCGCTGCCGCCCTGTCCATTGCTGCTTTGCGGCGCGGATTTTTCCGCACATGCTCAATATGCTCTGCAGCGGGGGTAGTGTTGGGGCTTATCGGTTTGACGCATTTAATCTGCCCGTTTATCCGCAGGCAGTTTATGTGGGTGACGGGGGTGGCGGATGTAGGTGTTGATACTGTGCAGGCGGCCACGGCAACAGTGAGTGTTGCACCCATTTGGAACCATGTGCCGTTAGTTGGAGTACAGTTCTTCATAGTCTTTGATAATCCGTTTTGTGATTGGGTGTTCTGCCTGATAGTCAAATTTGTCTGTCTTCTTGTTTACAACAGCCAATATATCTATGCGGCGGATATACGCGCCGTTTGGCTGTTTTTCATGGAATGGTGCGTAAATTATTCTGTATCCGGCGACTTCTTCGCTGTCAGATCGGACGCGTAAAACTTTAATGTCTTTTTCCCATAATGACAATATGGGTTTCACTTCCAAATCAATCGGGCCTATGGGTTCGCCATATTCTCTGAAGTATCTGTTTTTGTATAAGCCATCAAAAATAGCAGAGTCCGCCTGAATCATCTCAATGATGTTCTCGAGATAAGCGACTGCGTCTTCGTCTTTTTCAAAGAGGCGGTCTAAATCCTGCTCGGCGTTAAAGTGGACGGTCAGCTCCATGCGTGCCCTTTTTTATATATTATATCTTTTTAGTTATACCGCGCAATATGCGGTAATAAATCAGTTGTTCAATATTTTAAATCCATAGCCTTCTGCCGGTAACAGTCTTTTTTCTGCTACATCTCTTCGAGCTTCCACGCGCCTTTGATTTTGCCGCAGATTTTAAGCTGTTCAAGGTCATGCTTCTCTACAGTTTCGGTTTCGTAGCGTTTGTTGTCGCTTAGAATTTTGACGCCGCCGGTAACGGTGCGTTGCAGGCGTTTGGCACGCAGGCCGTCGGAGACGTGAATAAGGTACACGCCGTCTTCCACCATTTCAGTAACGGCGGTATCGACAAATATAACGTCGCCTTCATCAATAGTTCCGGCCATGCTGTCGCCGCGTGCGGTGATGATTTTGATGTGGGACAGGTTTCCGCCGAATTTGTCTTTGGCCCACAGGCGCGATACGTTGACGTAATCGACGACTTCCGCGGGCAAGTTTTCGATACCATTGCCGCATGCAGCTTCGATGTTGAGGCGTTCAAAGCGGATTTGTTGATCGTCATCTGAACCAATCGTACTGTTTGGCGTGGAATCCAAATAATATGGTCCCATGCCGTAGTCTTCTTCCAGTCGCCTGCTGACTTTTTCGCCAAAAGATGCTTTGCCACTCATCAATTGGGACAAAAGGCTTTTATCTTTTGTCGGTAGGGTTTTGTCTTCAAAGAATTTTTTTAAATTCTCAATCCGTATTTCTTTCAATTCTGACTTATTCATAGCTATCTCCCAGCAGTAATATTCATATTCTATTTAGTTTCTACTAAACAAACAAATAATAAATATATTTGCTTTTGTGTTTAATGACTGCTAAACTTTTTTAATGTTTGGAAATGGAGCAGATATGACTCACGCTGAATTTATTAAAACGCTTTCGACTAAGCGTGGAGCAAGGTCGGAATATGCCCAAAAGTTGGGTTTGTCTCTGTCGTTTTTGTGGTAAATCGAAAACCGAAGGGCGGTAACACCGAAGCGGTGCTACGAAAATGTAATTTTGCTTACCAATGGTCGGGTTTTCTATTTCTGCAATCAGGTCAATGAGCGGGGTACGGCGGTTGTCTGGCAGGGACAGGCATATGAGCCTTATCCGATTAAGGCTGACGGCTTTGAATCAACTTCGCAAGGCGCGGGCAACCGTCCGACGCTGACGGTATCGAATCTCTTGGGTTTGATTACGGGCGCGGCGGATCAGTTCGGTCAGCTCGTCGGCGTGCAGGTTGTGCGCCGTCAAACCTATGCCAAGTTTTTAGATGCGGTCAATTTCCAGTCCGGGCGCAATCCGACCGCAGACCCGATGCAGGAAGTCGTCGGCAAATATTTGGTTGAACGGATGACGGCATTGAATGCAGAAACGGCAACCTTCGAACTTGCTGCGCCGTCTGAATCGGATGGTTCTGTCATTCCCGCCCGTATTATGTTGGCAAATACCTGCTGCTGGCAGTATCGCGGCGAAGGGTGCGGTTATCCGCATACGGCATCGGCAAAAATTGACCGTCTTGCAGAAACCGTCAGTCGAAATGATGCCGCCCGGTCGTCTGAAATCAACACGTTGACGGCGAAGCTGGAGAATGTTGAGGTCGGCGGTCGGAACTATGCCTTATCGACGGCTGCTGCGGATAAGATTCTTACGGTAAGCGGCAACAATCAGACCAAATCCGTTACATTGGATGTGTCCTCAAGTTTGGATTTAAAACAAGGGGACGCGCTGATTATTGCTTGTGATCTCGACATTGTTAATGCGACGTCCATGTTCGGCAAACCGTATCCGCGCATCGGTGTTGAGCTTTCTGTCACTTATTCGGACAACACGATAGGCTACTTTAGCGCATGGTATGACGAAGCAGTCAAAGATGCACCGAAGACGCTGAAGCGTCGTCTGATTGCAAAACATACGGTGGCGAAAGATGTGAAGGCCGTCCGCGGGTTGATTGTGCAGGCACGTTATCAGACATCTGATTCCATCAAGGTTTCGGGTGTAAAACTGGAGCGCGGCACGGTAGCAACTGACTGGAGTCCCGCACCGGAGGACAGTAACGCCGATACGTCTGCTTTGACGGCCTTGTCGGCTAAAGTTCAGCAGGCCAGTTCTGCTGTTGCAGAGATAGGAGGGAAAATACAGTCTTTGTACACGCTGAAGACTGAGGCAATAGCAGGCGGCCGTCGTGCAGTTGCAGGGGTTGCAGTGGGAGCCGATGGAAAGACGGGCAGCGGCGAAATCCTCCTGATGGCAGATAAAGTTGCTTATGTCGATCCGAAAGATAAGACGGTTACGCCCGCTTTCGTTACCGTTATCGAAAACGGCAGGGCGAAGCAGGCGTTGAACGGTGATCTGTTTGCTTCAGGTTCTGTTTTGGCGAAGCATCTTGCCGCCAACCTAACCGTCGAAGCGCCGACGTTGAATGGTGCAACCGTCAATGCAGGTCTGATCAACGGCGGTACGATACGTGGTGCAAGAATCGAAGCCGTGGATTTGGAGGCCGCTAATATCATCGGAGATGTCGTGGCGGTCAGGACGTTTGAGCTGAAGCAGTCGCCATTAGGCTATCAGGAATTGATATGCCAAATCCCTGATAGCCGAAAAGCACGCCGGACGGTCATCGTACCGCCGGTTTTTGCTGTTGCAGAAAACGGTGCAGTTGTCAGTCTGCAACTGTATATGGATGGTGTGATTCAGCGGGAGGTTACGATTCAGTCGCCTGAAAAGAGGATAGAACGTAACGAGAAATTTTCCGTATGGGTTCCGGGTGGGCCACCGTTGTATATGAGGACTCCGCAGGATGTGCCTCTTAGTTTTTCCGTCCCATTCCATCTACCAAAGATAGGCAGTATATCTTTTCAGAAAGGTATCGATGGTGCAGCGCATTCATTGCATATCCTCTGCCGCATTAGCGGCAATTTTGATTATTCGCCCCTGGGCGATTTATCGGGTATCGTCTGTCTTATTGTTTAAATTTTAGCCGTCCGAAAGGGCGGCTTTTTTCTGCCTGCCTGAGGGTGGGCTTTTTTTATGGAGGTTTATTATGGATCAGGCAAAACGTACAGCCTATGTTAAAATCATTAACGCTTTATTCGACGGAGCTGTCAAGGTACAGTCCGGTCAAATTACCGAAACCGTCGTTGATATGGCGGACAAGATGTTTGACGAAATTGCGACCTGCCATGAGCGCATCAAGCCGATGGCGGTGTTGGCAGACGGTATTGCAGGAAGTATTGTCAAACTTGCGCCAAACGAAATTCCGCTTATTTTTGGGAATTCGTCGTTTGGAAGCTATCTGAAAAGTAAAACCCGTGATGAAGTGTTTAAAGTGTTGAAGCAAAGCAAGGTTAATAATGCCGTTAAAGTCCTTGAGGCATTTTACGAAAGCTGGTTAAAGTACACTGCAAAAGACCGCCGTCTGAAAGTCTGCATCGTAACCGCGCAATCCCGTTGGCGTTCGCGCTTTGAAATGGAATTGCTGGGAATTTAAACAGGAGCAGAAGTAAATGAAAGCAGTCAGGGATATAGCTTTATGGCTGGCAGTAACGGTTTGGATCAACTTTTTCCCCGACAGTTACCGCTATGATACCGTTCCACAGGGACGGTACGGATACTGGCATGCAGACCATCCGTGGTATCCCTATGCGCGCTTTCTGCTGCCTTTATTTTTAGCCTGTATCCTTTTCTACCGTCATTTTCGAAACCGGAAATAGATACGGCTGCAAAACCGAAACCGTCTGAATGGTTCAGACGGTCTTTTTTTATCCAAAGGAAACCATCATGTCAAAAGACAAAAATCAAATCATCGTCGGAATCAACCGTGAAATCATCGATACCGAAACCGACAGTTCTGCCGAGTTTCACGTCATCCGACATATATCGCTGGATTATGCAACCGGCTTTAATGTGGTGTCGTTAGACAGCTACGTGCGCAAATCGACATTTGAACGTCGCGGGCGTTCGGTCGGTTCGATGCAGTTGAGTATTCCGGGCGTGCCGCCGCGCGGTACGGATGTATTGGACTGGGCATACCAGGCTGTTGTGGCGGCGGTTGAAGAGGGCGCGGTCGATGCCTACGGTCAGCCTATTTCCGCCAACAGCCTGACCGGCGCGGAGTTGGTCTATGCCGATTTGCCTGAAGCAGCCATCTGATTCATAACACGGAAGGTCGTCTGAAAAACAGTTTCAGACGACCTTCGCATAAGGGAAAAGAAAATGTCTGAACCGATTATTACCCCTGCCGCCGTTTATACTTTCGGCGGTGTGGTCGGCGCAGGTCATCTGTTGGGGATGCCTGTCGATGCAGTCGTGCTGGGCGCGGTGGCTTCGGCGGCGGTAACGATGATAAGCGAGCCGAAAAGCCGCTGGATGGTAGTGGCCTATATCGTTATCGGCGGGCTTTTGGGTGGCGCTTTTGCCCCGCCGCTGACGCATTTCTTAATCGGCGAAGTAGTTGGCAGCCATCCGTCGCTGGGTGAGCAGCGCATACAGTTTGCACATGCCTTTGCCCCCGTCGTTGTCGGCTTGTTGTGGCAGGTATTGTTGAGATTTGCCCGCGCCGTCTGGCCATCGTTCGAAAAGCATGCAGACGATATTGTGGAGTGGCTGCTGAACCTTCTGCCGTGGAGACCGAAAAAATGAAATTACTTTTGATTCTTTCTGCCGCCCCATCACTGATTTCGGCGTACTTGATGATTTGTCGTCTGAATGGGCGCAAGTGGAGTGCATTGTCGCCGGAGGCGTGGGCGTATCTCGCCTTTTTAGGTGGAGCGATCTATACCTTTTACATAGTCTTTGCTTACGGACTAACGCCGAGCTTAGGCAAATTTATGATGGATATTGCCGCCTGTGTATATTTCGGCACCCGTTCGGTACGGGTTGTCAAATGGCAGCATCGGCATGGTTTGAAATAGTTTGCCTGAAAAAAGTAAAACGCCGCGGAATATAGGGCTTCGCGGCGTTTTCGTATCAAAACTTTAGATAAGGACGTTTGATATGGATAACAATCTTCAAATGAAAGATTAGATACATGATGAATTATACAGAAATTTTGAATGTCGTTGCTGGATTATTTAAGTAAATCATAGGTCGTCTGAAATATTCAGACGGCCTTTTTTAATGGAGAAAAAAATGTTCAAAGAATTGCCTTGGATGGCGGAAATCAAACGCCACAACGGTTTGAGTGAGATTGTCGGTGTGAAACACAATTCGACGGTTTTGAAATGGCTGGAAGATATGCCCAAGTTTCCGCCTGCCGCTAAAGCATGGTGGAAGGATGACGAAGTACCTTGGTGCGGACTCGCCGTCGGTCATGCCTTGGGCGTTGCCGGTCGGTACGTCATTAAAGATTGGTATCGGGCGGGCGCATGGGCGGACGGTACGGTCATGACCCGATTGGACAAGCCCGCTTATGGCGCAATCGCCGTCAAAAAACGCAAAGGCGGCAACCACGTCTTTTTTATCGGCGGGCGTAATGCCAAAGGTCAGATTATGGGATGGGGCGGAAATCAGGGCAACAAAGTAAGCTGTATCCCATTTAACCTGTCCGACATCGACAGTATTTGGTGGCCGTCAAAAATCCAAAACGGCAATGCAGTCAAATCCCAGCCGTCCGCCGACCGTTATCTGTTGCCGGTTGTTACAGCAACAGGCGCATTTGGAGCAAGCGAGTCATGAAGACGTCTTTTCTTGGCTGGTACATCGCAGGGACAGCCGTGTTGTTTGCGGCTGTTTTTACCGCATGGCATTTCGACCGTGCCGAAAAATACCGCATGGGACGGGAGGCTGCTGCTGCCGAAATTTCGAATCGTCTGAAAGACGGCTATATCGAGCAGGCAAAGCAGGCGCGTTCTGTCGAGCAGAAAGCCGCCGCCGCGTTTGCCGAACGACAAACCAAATTAGAAGAGGAAAAACAAAATGCTGAAAAAACTGTTGCCGCTATGCGTCTTGAGCTTAACCGCCTGCGCCACTACGCCGCCGCATCTCATGGCGCGTCAGATTCCCAAGGCTGGCTATTATTCGGACAGTGTGCTGAAAAATATGCAGGACTGGCAGAAACAGCTGACGGACATGCAGCCGATTTAAGGGAATGGCAGGCATATGGTCATGCAGTAAGCAGCCAGCGTGCCGAATAAGCAACCGCCCGAACCTGTAAGAAAAGATTACAGGTTCGGGCGGTTTCAGCATTTAATCGAATAAGACGGCGCCGATGCGCCATCAAGAGGAATTTTCAGACGCTTTGGACATTGCTTCGGCAAAATCGAGCCGGCGCGGGCGGCGGCGTATATTGGTATAAACCCGCATGCTTTCCCAGTCCCCGTGCAGCGTAACCTGCTGCATCAGCGGGATGGACAGCCCGTCTTCGGCAAGGCGCGTCGCCCCTTCGTGCCGTAAATCGTGAAACCTCAAATCTTCGATATGCAAGGCATGACAGGCGTTGGTAAACAGCGCGCTTACCGTTTTCGACTGGTAGCCGCCTAAAAGCAAATCGGGATTGCCCCGCATCTGCCTTCTGATTTCTTCGCTGCGCAAAGCCTCAATCAGCGGTATCAGTTCGTCCCTGACTTCAAATTTCTTATGATTCCCCTTGCTTCCGCGCGGGTGTTTTACATCTTTTACCAGCCATTGACGCGTTTCCAAATCCAAATCCGCCCATGCCAGCCGTCCGATTTCTGCCTGACGTCGGCAGGAATAGATGGCGAACCATATGATCAGGTGCATAGGCACGCGCATATCGTTCGAGCTTCTGCGGTTCCACGAAAAATAAAAGTAATCTGTCAGCTTCTGCAATTCTTCTGATGTCGGCAGTCTGTCGCGCTTTTCTGCTTTGCCAATGACCCGCGCGCGCCGTAGGCCTTCAATCGCAATATCGATTTCAGACCAAGTAACTGGATAGCCCCAAACAAAATGGGCATGCTTCAAAATCGAGCGCAAATATTGCAGGTCTGAATTGATGGTGGATGGCTTGACCGGAAGCAGACCCAATTCATCCGATCCGCGTTGGCGGATAAAGGCATAAGACGTGAAATCCTCGCGACGCAACCGGTCGATGCGCTTGTCGGCAATCTCAAAATTCATCACAAAATTCAGTGTCCTGAACTTCGAATCACTATACTCTGTTCGCACCTCGTCTGCATACCGCTTGGCGGCTTCCCGAAGGGTGGGGCATAATGTTTGCCGTTTCTCGCGGAAAAGCAGTTCAGGGTGCATTTCAAGCTCTGCCTCTCTTAATTTCAGCCATTCGACTGCCATAGCCTTTTTAGAAAAGGTACGACTTTCCGAGAAATCAGGGTATCCCGCCTTTTTAATCCGTATCTGCGCCCGATATACGATAGCACCTGACGGATTGGTTCGTTTTGTTATCGTTCCCATTATTTGCACCATATCCAAATTAAATAAAAATGGTGCATATATGGTACATTGAAAATGCTAAAACGTGCAGAAATAGGGCGGAATAATACAAAATAAACACTTTTAAAAATTAAATAAAATCTAATGAAAACAATCAAATGACTGAATTTAAAGAAAAATGCAGAATTGTGCTTGCTCCGATGCAGGGTTTGACGGACGCCCCGATGCGCGACCTGCTGACCCGCATCGGCGGTTTTGACGAATGCGTCAGCGAATTCGTCCGTATCACGCACACCGTCCATTCACGCGCCACCTGGCTGAAATACGCCCCCGAAATCGCCAACGGCAACCGTACGCCGTCGGGCGTTCCCTGCACGGTTCAGCTTTTAGGCAGCGACGAGGAAAAAATGGCGGAAAAC
>ERZ772971.1930-NODE-1930-length-11723-cov-3.506342_pt1 | contig 11723 bp, 5 predicted proteins | sample MGYA00511943_ERZ772971 | MGnify/ENA primary metagenome ERZ772971 (study PRJEB29015, sample SAMEA2737929) | human oral metagenome | biome: human oral; feature: human-associated habitat; material: dental | place: China | collected 2144 ... | reverse complement strand
CGATAAATCCCAACAGCCTCCCAAATAACATCCAATGCACCCCCACGATCACCCAGGTCAGACAAGCGACTAGAAAGATCGTTCAACGATCTTGCCAAGACCGGGATGAACGCCTCTGCATTCCCCTCAACAAGCCCACGATAAATCCCGACAGCCTCCCGAGCCGCATCCAACGCCCCCTCGCGATCACCCACCCCAGACAGCACGATGGACAGATTGTTCAAGGACCTTGCCAAGTCTGGCTTAAACGCCTCCACGTTCCCCTCAGCAAGCCCACGATAAATCCCAACAGCCTCCCAAATAACATCCAATGCACCCCCACGATCACCCACACCAGACAGCACGATGGACAGATTATTCAACGACCTTGCCAAGTCTGGCTTAAACGCCTTAACGTTCCCCTCAGCAAGCCTACGATAAATCCCGACGGCCTCCCGAATCGCTTTCAACGCACCCCCACGATCACCCACCTCAAACAACCGATTAGACAGATTACTCAACGACGCAGCTAGATCCGACTTGAACACCTCCGCATTCCCCTCAGCAAGCCCACGATAAATCCCAACAGCCTCCCGAGCCGCATCCAACGCACCCCCACGATCACCCACCCCAAACAACCGATTAGACAGATTACTCAACGACCCCGCCAGATCCGGATTAAACGCAGCCGTATTCCCCTCAGCAAGCCCGCACCGGATCTCGACAGCCTCCCGAATCGCTTTCAACGCCCCTTCGTGATCACCTACCTCAGACAACCGATTTGACAGATTACTCAACGACATCGCCAGATCCGACTTGAAGACTTCTGCATTCCCCTCGACAAGCCCACGATAAATCCCGACAGCCTCCCGCGCCGCATCCAACGCACCCCCACGATCACCCACACCAAACAAGCAGCCAGACAGATTGTTCAACGACCCCGCCAAGCCCGGGTTGATCGCGGTCTTGTTCTCCTCGGGAAGCCCGCGCCGAATCTCGACAGCCTCCCGAATCGCTTTCAACGCACCTTCGCGGTCACCCACTTCGGATAACCGGTTGGAGAGATTGTTCATGTAGGTCGCCCGCTCGGTGGGGGTCATGTCCTTTTCTTGGTCGCGGCTCATTGCTGTCACAGCGAGGCCGCGCAGGTACGAGTGCCTCGATGGAATCGAGTCGGCTATTTCGGCTGCCGGTATATTCATTCCGTCTTTTAGGGCCTCCTCCAGGGCCGTGACGAAGGGGCCGCCTTGCTTGAGTGCGGCTTCCAGGCCGCTTATCCACAGGTGTGTCCGGCAGCGTAGGGCGGAATGCGCGAGTTGTGCTGCGGGAGCGTCTCCTTGGGAGGTGCATCTTGTGATCACGTCGCAGACCTGTTGACTCTGCCTGCCGTGGCACAGCGCTCGGCGGGCGATCGCCGGTGGGCACGTGGCCTCGTTCAGGCGTGAATCACTCAGTGGGTCGGGTGGCAGCACCTTGTTCAGCAGTTCCTCGGGGTCATCGATAGTTTCGCCATCGTCTACGAAGACTTCAACGATGAGTTTCTCGGCCACCGGGTCGGGGCGTAGGACATACGCATCGCCCGGGTCCGCGAGCATCTTCGACAGCAACTCCGCATAGGTCTTACGAAGCTCGACTTCACTCCACTCGGGTAGGCGCGACAGCACATCAGCTGTTTCGGAAACCGTGCGTGACCCCACCAAGCTCAGCGTCGCGGCGCTGGTTCTCAGCGTGGCCTCGGACACCTTGGCCATTCCCTGTCGCGCCGCCTCGTCCTGCCAGTATTTGATCTCGCGCCTCAGAATGTCCTCGTACAGTCGCTCCCGTGAACTCGGCAGGTTGGCGGCGTCAACCTCGGATGCGATCAGCCAGCCGTGGAGCACGAAGTCAAGGGTTGTCCACCGCGAGTTCTCCGGGATTCCCACATCATCTGGTTCGGGTGTTCCCAAATATCGGGCGAATCTCTTCGCCGCCCTCCCGACCATCCTGGCGCTGGTCTTTACCTGGCGGGGAAGCTCGACCCTAAACAGCCCTTGCGCCATGGCCCCCGAGAGCACATCGTCTTTGAGTAGGTCATCGAGCCATGCGCCTGCAGAGCGTGCGGTGAGCACCACCCGGGTGGGTGCGCCCCGTTCACGGAGACGACGGAGCAGTCGGGTGAGTTCCTCTTTATGGGATTCCTCGGCGTAGTCCAGTACCAGTAGCAGGTGTGATTCCACTCTGGTGAGCCAGATCAGTTCTGCCTCGCTCAGCTCGGTGGTTTTCGGGACGAATCCTGCCACCCAGCCGGTTTTCTCCAGTTTCGAGCACAACTCGGCGGCGAGCCGGGTCTTGCCCGACCCGCCGACACCGGTCACAACGGCCACGGCCAGATCCTCCCGGCCCTCCCCCGGCTGTTTATTGGCCCAGTCGGTGAGTTCTGTTAGTTTGTCGCGACCGGTGAAGGGCACGATTCCCGTGCGGGCCTTGATCAGCTGCAGCGGGCTTCGCGTAGCACCCGGGGCGGGTTTCAGATACCCCGGTTCGAGCACTCGTGTCCGCGGTGGCGCATAGACCGAGTGGGGAGCCACCATAGTGCCGCGCAGCGCCCCGATATCCACGCACACGTCCCAGTCCCAGCCTGTTGTGCCGGTCAGGAAGTCCGCGCCCCTGCTCACCGCCGACTCCCAGTCGCCGAACGGGGTTCCGTCCGGCTTGCGGGAGGCCTGCTGCATGTCGATGGCCAACAAATCACCAGAGCCAGTTGCTGTCCGGTAGACCATCGCCTTCAAGGGCATGTCGTCGAGCAGGAAGGGTTCGTGCACCACCTCGTGGTCCGCGACCGGTTCGGGCCGCCCACTCGCCAACCACGTCCTGTTACAGGGGATGAGGACGATGCTGTGCCGGTCCTCGTTCGATTTGGTCACCGTCAGGATCATGGGGTGCAGCCCGGCGTCCAGGGCAGCGCTACTGAAGGCCACGCACAGGTCGAGGCAGGTGCCCTGCCCCGAGGCGCGGAACACCTCCTCCACGGGGCGGACGAACTGGGCCCCGGGCCGGCTGTCCGCGGGTTCCAGTACGTACCTGATACCCAGCTTCGCCATGAGCTCGAAGATCGCCTTCGCCTTCTCCTCAGCCGGGCGGCTGTCCGGGCCGGGGAGTTCGCGACGATTCCTCGATGGGATCATGTAGGTGACGGCGCCGGTGGGCACGTAGTCGGCCAGCCGGGCAGGATCCGCGACACTGTCCCAACGGGTACGCCGAACCATCGAATCACGCGGGGACATCGACGGCTCCGATCTTGGTTCGGATGCTCACTTTGTCCAGGTCGGGGACTTTCCTGAAGGTGACGTCCAGGAGGTTCAGGCCGGCCTTCATGTCGGGCAGGTGGGCCACCCAGCCGTCGCTGCTCCTGCTGACGTCCACCACATCCCCTGTAAGGGTCACCTGGAGCTCGGGGTCTCCCGGGTCGGGCGCATCCAGCCGGATGCCGACCTCGGTCGGCTGCCCAGCCGGGACCACGTCGTCGTGATCGAGCAGCACATAGGCCTCGTCCTCCTTCGCGCCGCGCGCGGCGGAGGGCAGGCCGGGAAGTCCGAAATCCTCAGTCTGAGCCCAAGCGGCCCTATCCTCGACGAGCTGGCCGTGTTTCGCGGGGCTGCGTCTGGTGTCCTTCTTGGGACGCTGCCCGGTGTTCTCATCTGCGTCGAGCCAAGCCGGGAAGGCGCTGATCTTCGGCACCGTGCCGTCGCCACCCTGCCAGTGCCGCGGTTCCCAGCCCGGCAGGTGGGACCAGTCCGGGGTCTCCTTGGAACACACGAGCCGATCGGCGACGACCTCGGCCCGCGACAACGTCCCGTGGCCCTCGCTGTAGAAGTGCGTCCAAGCGCCCAGCAGTGCCGGATCCTCAACAAGCTCCCCAATCCGGCTGGTCATCTCCTGGAACCGCTCATAAGAGGTTTTCGCCCTACGACGGAAGCCCTCGCAGGCCAGGGACAGATCCTGCGGGTAGACAACGGCATCGGCATCCCGGATCGTCCGGTACTTCGGCACCAGATCGTAGATGGAGTCCCAGCCACGCAGCACGCCAGTGGCAGCATCAAGGGGTAGGGGCCCGAGCCGAACGCCGTTGATCAGCATGTCCAGCGCCTTCGTCGCCCCGCGGAACGGTGTCCCCAAAGTGATGATGTGTTCGGTGACCTCGTGCCCGCCAAGCATGCCCCACCACCAAGCCGCAACCAACCCGCCCATCGAATGTGCGTAGATGACGACCCTGCGTTTCCGGTGCTCCAGCCGCCAGGCGATCTCCCTTCCCAGCGCCTCGGCGCTCTTCCATATCGACTGCCGGAAATCGTAAGGAAAATTCACTATTGAAGCACCGGGGTCGACGTGGTCTGTGGGATGCGCGGTCGTGACGGCCTCCTGGAAAACATGGGAAAGCCTTTTGGTGATTTTGCTGTAGCCGGGAACGAGCCAGAACGGGGTGATGTGGAAGTCCGTGAACAGGCCGGTCGGCACGAGCGGACGGTCCATCGCCAAATCCTCGGGGCGGCACATCGCCTTCCCCACCGACCGCACGTCCGGTTTCCACACCTTCTTCCCGCTCTCGTCGGCGAGAACACTGCCGCCGATACCCGGAACGATGACAAAGAGATGATCGAGTTTCGTCATTGAAATAGCCTCCGCCCACAGGGTAGCGAACTCGGCAGGGGAGGAACGGGGGTCAGCAGAATTCCGTCGGCTGCTCGACGAGTGGTTCAGCCGGCCTCGGAGGTCGCTTTGCCCACCCACTCCCGCACGGGACGGAGCCTGTCCGCGTACACGGGCTCTACCTGGAGGGTCTCGACGCATCGCCGGAGGATGTCCAGGTCGTCCGGCGTCACGCGGTCGCCGATCCCGGAAAGGTGGCGCTCCGCTTCCCCGGGGGCGTCGGTGAGGCAGGCGTGGAGCGCCGCGGCGAACCTGCCGCAGGGGGCGTGATCGGCGAGCTCCGGGCGGAGACGCAGGGCGCAGAGGATCGCGGAGACGTTGGCCTCGCCGATGAACCCCCGGACTGCCTCGTGGGCCTTCCCGGGATTCCCTGCGACGTCATGGGCCTGCTCGGCTGAGGACACGGCGGCCAGAGCCAGCAGGACCTCGATGTATATGAACTCCCCATGCTCGATGTGGCCGGACTCCTTGTCGGGGAGGACGTCCCGGGAGCCTCGATCGGCTTCCGCGCGGGGTGGGGTGTCGGTGGCACAGTCCGGCACGTCGTCCCCTCGCGCGGCGGTTTCCTCGACGACCTCGCGCTGCAGATCGACGACCTCCCGAGCGGCGACCAGGGCCTCTGGGAAATCCCCCAGCTCCGCCAGCTGGGTGGCTAGAGCGGACAACGGCATGGCCAGAAACGGCCCGAAGGCCCTGCGGAGTTCACCGGAAAGCCCCCGATACACCTCGATGGTTTCCCGGTGAATTCCTACGGCCTCCCGCAGCACCTCCACGGCTTGCGCAGAATTCCCCGCCTCCACCAGCCGGGCGGACCAACCGGCCAGCGACACAACCAGGCGGGAGCCGAAAAATACGCGGAATTCTCCGGTGAGCCGACGATGAATCCCTACGACTTCTCGTTCCACATTCAGCGCACCCGCGTGATCTCCCACATCCCACAGGCGGGAGGCGAGATTGGCCAGGGGAAGAATCAGGCCTTGGCCCGTTGAATCCTCATCTGCGGATTCGCGGTGAATTCGCACGGCTTTCCGGGCCATCTCCAGGGCGCCCACGCGATCTCCCGCATCGGCCAGGTGCGTGGAAAGACCAAGCAGGTTCATCGGCTCCCGGCTTGTTTCCAGGACACGAGCGAGTGCCGCGACCGCGACGCCACGCAAGACCGGATCCCCCGGCCAGATTGCGGCGAGAATCGTGATGGCGGGCAGATCCTCCCCGCCTTTCAACGCCTCCTCCAGTGCCGTGACGAACGGGCCTCCCTGACGCTGCGCGACGTCAAGGGCGGCCACCCACAGGTGTGGCCGGTGACGCAGAACGGAGCGCGCAAGGCGCACCGCGGCCGCATCCTCCCGGGACGTGCACCGTGTGATCGCGTCGCACACCCGCTCGTCCTGGGCATCACGAGCATCGGTTTGCCCGGTTCCCAGCGTGGAGCACCCGGTGTCGCCTGACCCGGGGGTGCCGGACGGCTCCGGCAGTACCTGGTCCAGCAGCTTCTCGGGGTCCTCGCAGCCTTCACCGTCCACGAAGGTTGCGATGATCAGGTGCTCCGCGATCGGCTCCGGGCGCAGAGCGCATCCTCCCGCGGGCCGCGACAGCATCTCGAACAGCAGCCGGGCGTACCCCTCGGCGTCCGGCACGGCGCTGGCCTCCGGCAGACGGGACAGCACGTCGCGGGCCTCCTCCGGTGTGACGGGGCGAAGCAGGCTCAGCGTCGCCGCCGCGGTTCTCCACGTCGCCTCGGGAAGTTCTCCCAGTCCGCGCCTGATGGCCTCTGCCTGCCAGGCGGAGATCTCACGTCGCAGGATCTCGTCGTACGGTTCGTCGCGATCGGCGAAGGGCATGGTTCCCGTGCGGGCGTCGATCGGCTGCATCGGATCCCGCTCAATACCCGGGGCGGGCTCCAGGCGGCCCGGTTCGAGCACCGGGCTGCGCGGTGGTTCGTGGACCGAGCGGTCGTGGTCGCCCCTCAGGTTGTCGGATCTCCGCCGCGTGCGCGCATACTTCAATTCCAGTCCGGCGACGATCCCCCTGATCCTCTCAGCACCCAACATCCCTTGATGCTAGTGACGCAGGAGTTCATTCCCCTTTGCCGAATCCGGTTGAGCCACCCCCGTTCAATAATGAGGCGCATGTCCCAGGCACTCGACGACGTCCGACGCTCCCTGGTCCGGCGGGTGGCGGTCCTCAGGGTGTCGCGTCTCAGCGGGTTGATCACCCTCGTGGCGGCTCTCGTCCTGACCGTGGTGTGGTGGAACGATCCGCTGCCGTTGAGTGTGCTCCTTCCCTGGGTTCCTCAGTGGCTCATCCTCAGTGGTGGCCTGTTTCTTTTCATCGGGTTCATGATCGCCGCGTTCACTCCGCAGGGGCTCGTCCCTTTCTTCGGCATGTGTGCCGTGGTCCTGGTTCTCCTCGAGGGTTTCCTGTGGTGGTGGACCTTTGAGCATTCCTCGTTCAATGTCGGGGCTCTGCTGGCCCAGGCACTGGCCATGCTGTCGGTGGGGGTGATGATCATCAGCCACGTGATGCTGCGGTGTCTGGGTGAATCGCTCGGCATCGCCTCCGACGATCCCACGTCCCCGGCTCGGATCCGCCCATCCCCGCGACCCGAAGAGGCGGGCGAGGCCCCGGAGCAATCCGCCGCAGCGGTGTGGACCGCGCGACCCGCACCCATCGGGCAGCGCGTCATCCCCCTGGTGCCGGCCATCGTGTTCGTGATCGCAACCATGTCCCTGCACGCCGTGGCGCAGCCCCACACGCAGACCCACGCCTCCACGGCCTCGGCCGGTCCGTCCGGGCATCCGGCGCGCATCGGCACGGCCGTCGCATGGCAGCAAGATCTCCCGGAGTTGCAGGAGGTGGCCGCCGGTCCAGCCGGGCCGCTGATCCTCACCGACACGGGAATCACCGCTCTCGATCCACGGGACGGCACCGCCCTGTGGAGCTACCACCGTCCCGGATTCTCCTGCACCGCGTTGCCGAACGGTCCCTTTGCACGGAAGGATCTCGTCGGCTCCCGACTGGCCCTCAGCCCTGACCGCACCCACCTGGCATGTCGGATACCGGCTTCGGGGAAGGGCGACCACAACGCCCTGACGATCGTGCTCGACACCCGCACCGGTCAGGTCACCGGGCAGCACGCCTCCCACTCGACGTGGGCCCTCCAGCTCACCGACTCCGCCCTCCTGGACGGCGCCACCGCATACGACCTGAACACCGGCGAGACCCGTTGGACCCTGCCGACCCCCGGGAGCCTGACCAGTGGCGACGTCAAACGCCGCGACGTCCACTCCGGGGCCGCGGGGCGCAGTTCCTTCATCCTGATGCCCACACCGTCCGGCGACGACACCGGTCTGCGTGCCACCGCCACCGTGGTTCTCATCTCCGACTCCGAACCCGATGCCACGGCCAAGGTGTCGGACATCGCCGTCGATCCGTTCACCAATCGTCTCGCGATCATCGACGGCTGGACCGTCCAGTACGCGGGAAGCTCTGACGCCACGGCGCAGGCCGTCACCCTCGACTCCCTGGCGGGCCGGGAGGACAAGGCCGCCGTTCCGCTCGGGGAAACATCGGGTCCCAACACCATCGCCTCCACCATCTCGGACACCATCACCACCTACCCCTCCTACTCCCCACGAACCCGCGACGAGGTCGTCGCATCCCATGGGCCGTGGGCGGAGACCGTCTTCGACCCCGGCACCGGGAATGTCACCCCGACTTCCCGATATGCCGGGGTGGCGACCGCCACGGTTGACTTCACGAGAATCGCCACCAACGACACCCTGGGGTGGGCGTTCACGCTCCGGCCCAGCGACGATTCCGGCGGTGTAGTCGTTCCCGTGGATGAACGGGCAACGTACAGTTCACCCACGCTGATCGCAAGCAAACTCACCAGGGACGAACCGCTCCTGCCGGGCCAACCCAACCCGGTCAGCCAGTTCGGAGAGGCCCTGACGTTGCTGCAGGCCCCCGGCGCCACCGTCGTCGTCTACAACTCCGCGTACGGATCATCGTCCGGCCACGGCCAGCGCGGCCCCGAAGCCGGACATGCGTACCGTCTTCACGGCCTACCGGAAGGCGTGTCATGAACCAGCCTCGGCTTCTCCGCCTGACGGTGATCTCCTCGCTGCTGTGGGTGCTGCTCCTGGGAGTGGGGGCGTGTTCACCGTTCGAGCCCCGGGCCGGTGTCAACGACGCCGGGGACGTCTCCGATCTCCTGACGGTGTCGCGATCCGGCGACGCCGACCTGGTGCTCAGCCCGAGCGACAAGGTGGTGGGCAAGCCCCACAACCAGGGGACGGCCTCCAACCCGCTCATTCTCCTCGACTCCGTACGGCCCGGAGCCCATATCTTCCACGAGCAGCCGGAACTCACTCTCAAGACGACGACAATCGTCTCCCTGAATCCCGCAGACGGGTCGGTGCGATGGGCCCGCCGGGCGGACACGAGGATCGACGAGGTCCGCTACAGCCCGGACATGCGGTACATGGCCTTCGTGCTCCACCCGGACGAGCTCTCCCGAGGCGACGGCACCGAATCCGTGGATCACAGCGTCGAGGCCCAGCGCATGAAGATCAGCGTCCTGGACACCGCCACGGGAAGGGAGGTTCGCTCCGCGGAGCTGCCGGGGGTCAACATTCTGGGCTTCGAGCTGACCGACACGAAACTGGTGGTCGAGACCTCCCGGGGGCACGCACCGGCCGAGGACGGGACCATCAACGTGTTCTCCCTCGACGATGCCCTCGATTTCCTCCCCTCCACCTTCCCGACCGATCAGTGGCTCGTCGGCGCCACGTCGGATTCCGTCCTCCTGTCGCCCCGGAAAACCGGCGGGGGATGCATGACCCTCACCAGGGCAGGCACCGGCGGGGAGGCCCTGGGCGTCGTTCCCTGCGTTCACGGTGTCAAACCGGGCGGCTGGGTCATCCGTTTCACGAATCCGAGGACCGCGGCCGAAGCCCTCGCCCGGGAGGAGACCTCCACGTCCGACGTCCTGGCGCTGCCGCGCGAACTGTTCAACGTCACCACGGGGGCGGTGATCGACGTGACCGGCATGTCCGTCGACCACGTGGACCTGCCCGACGGTCCGGGACTGCTCCTGCAGAAGGTCACCACGACCGGAGAGGGGAAGACCACCAGCACACCCGCGGCCTGGCTGAGCGCGACCCCGGACAGCACACAGGCCCGCACCGACGACATGACCAGACTGCTTCTCGCCCCCGAGAGGATCTCCCAGAAAACCGTCCGAATGGGAGAGGGGGAGACGTGAGTGCACACCACCCGGCTGCGCCAGGCCGCAAACTTCCCTCCCCTGAAGCCGATTGAGCCGGGCCGCGACGTCCCTCCCCTGAAGCCGATTGAGCCGGGCCGCGACGTCCCTCCCCTGAAGCTGGTTGAGCCGGGCCGGGAGGAACGAGCGACCCGAGTCGACACCACCATCAGCCGGACAGCACACGGCGCGTCGACGACATGCGCAGGCCGCTTCTCAAAGCCCGCGGGATTTCCCGGAAACCAGACGGGTGACCCTCCCCTGTTCGATAATGAAGTACGTGCCCCAGACCTCTGACGACATCATCGACACCGACGCAGACGATATCCCCATCGCCGCGAACCGGCGGGTCCTGGTCCTGCGGGCCCTGAGGATCGGCGGGCTGATTGCTGTGCTACCCAGCATGGTTCTGGCGATTGTGTGGTGGAATAGTTTCCCTCTGCCGCAAGGCCTGCTCACATCATTTCTCCAGCTTTTGCTCCCTCTCCCGGCGCTGTGGGTCGCGAGTGCGCTCGTCCGCAAGGTGTATCTCTGGTTCGACAACAAGTTTGCCCGCAGGATATGGCGGGGGGCGCGGAAGTTTTTCGCATCGCTCGTCGCTGTCTACACGATCGCTGTGACGGGGTGGCATGTGCATCGCTGGTGGCATTTCTATGCGGATTTCTCGTTCAGCATCATCGTGTTGCTGACGCTGGCCGCACTGGCTGTCGCTCTGGGGCTGGCGACCGCCGTCGATCTGTGGCTCAGGGGCATCCGCGACCAGCGCGACGTCCTTCCTGGCGAACCCGATGACCCGGCCCGGTTTCGTCCCTTCCGCCCGGACGCGAGCGACGAGGATGATTCCGGTTCCTCTCGGCGAAGGGGCCGCAGGTACTGGGGTCGTCGTTTCATCGCGCTGCTGGCGCCCGCTCTGGCCCTGACGCTCACGTTGCTTCTCGTTCACAACGCACCGAACCCGGTGGTCCAGACCACCACCCACGCTCCGGATGGCCCCCTCCCCACCCGGCCCACGCGCCTCGGAGCCAGAATCGCCTGGGAGAAGGACGTCCCCGGTCTGCTCGACCTCAAGTCTGGGATCACCGGCCCCCTGATCCTCACCCCCGAGGGCTTGACCGCCGTCAATCCCACTGACGGCTCCACACTCTGGAGTTATCACCGCCCAGGAGCGCGATACAGCCGTTTCTGGAATTGGGGACAGCAGAACATGTTCGGAGCGAGCCCGCGCAACAGTTCGTATCTACTGACCAATCCCAATGGTCATTACGTCGCGCTTCGCATTGTCATCCCTCCTACACTGAAGCAGGGCGATAAAATAATACACGAAGGCGTCTTGACCATCATCATTGACACCACGACCGGCCAGGTCACCAGCGAGCGACTCACCGAAGAGTATTCAACTTTTCAGCTCACCGACACCGCTTTCTTCGACGGCAGGACGGCCTACAACCTCTCCGACGGCCAAGCTCGATGGACCCTGAAGGCAGAAGATATGGAAGAAGGCGTATCTTTCGCCGGCCCCACAGGCCACAATTCGTTTGTCATCAATATGAAAATAAATCCCAATTCAGGTCATCACAATATCTACGACCTGACCCTCGCTTCAGACAAAGACCCCAGCCGGAAAGCTACAGCGTCAAATTTTCCCGCGACCGACAAAATCTCCAACGACAGGCCCGTAAGTGTCGATGGGTGGACCGTGCAGTACGCGGAGAAGGTCGATGATCCCGACCAAGACGTGGCCCGGCAGATGCAGGCCGTCAGCTTCGATTCCCTGGCCGGCCTGGAGGAC
>ERZ772971.1925-NODE-1925-length-11738-cov-3.259180_pt1 | contig 11738 bp, 12 predicted proteins | sample MGYA00511943_ERZ772971 | MGnify/ENA primary metagenome ERZ772971 (study PRJEB29015, sample SAMEA2737929) | human oral metagenome | biome: human oral; feature: human-associated habitat; material: dental | place: China | collected 2144 ... | reverse complement strand
CTGAGAATCAACATTTTCAGCAATGTCGCTTGCTGCGGTGCTAGCGAATGTCTTGGTATTTTTGGGAGTTTGACTTGACGCTAAGTCGCCGTATGTTGTGGTTACGCTTGATATATGGCCGCCTTCTGTAAACGCAACCTTGCTCAGGCTTACGCCGTCCGAGCTAACCGAGCCGCCGCTGCCGTCAGACACTGTTTCTTTTGCGTCTAGCGATGCTTGCCGTGAGGCAATGATATCGGCCACTATAGTCTCGTCTTCAAGGTTTTCTTTTGCCGTTATGCTTTGATCTAATAGCAAAGTATCTTCGTCTGTTACGACTACGTCTTTATCGCTATTTTGCGGTATGACGATAGCGTCTTTTTCGACGCTTTTTATGATACTTGCTTCGGCCGGCACGACTATCCTTTACTTTAAAATTTGCGCTATTATAATGTTTTTTCTATTTTTTGTATATTGTACTTGAGTGCAGGTGCGGTTTTGTTTTTTAAATTTGCAATCGTAAAATCGCAAACGTAATGAAAATAGGCGCTTTTGTTTGGCATTTCGTTTAAATTTATCCATTTTTTTATTTTAAAAATGTAAAATCTCGTTTAAAAACTTAAGGTTAAAAATGACTGCGCTCCTCGTCGCCGAATACATCGGCATCGCCTCGGCAGCCACGAGCGGATTTATCTTCGCGGTTAAGCGCGACTGCGACTGGCTGGGTATCTTTATCGCTGCGCTTCTAACCGCACTTGGAGGCGGATTTATGCGCGACGCTATCGTCTCGCGCCCGCCGTATTCGTTTACGCACTACGCTCCGTGCATCATCGTGATGGCGATGCTCTTTCTCTCGGCGTTTTTGCGCCTGCACAAGCGAAGCGATATCGAGAAAAAATTCCTTTTCGTCACCACCGACGCCGTGGATCTCGTGAGCTTTTCTATCGTTGGAGCGATCGTGGCGCTACAGTTTGGTTATAACGTCTTTGGCGTCGTGCTGCTCGCGCTTTGCAACGGCGTAGGCGGCGGCATGATACGCGACGTGCTGTTTAACGAGATCCCTTGGTGCCTAAAAACCGGGCTTTACGCGACGGTTAGCATCGTCGTGGGGCTGATTTATTTTGCGATGGATTACGCGGGATTTACGAGCGTATTTTGGGTGATGGGGCTTTTTGCGTTTGGTATCGCGTTTAGGCTTGCGGCATATTACCTTGGCTGGCATTTACCGACATTGCAGAAGTAAAATTTGCCTAATTTTTTGCCGCGATGGGCTAAAATTTAGAATTTGCGGGTAGCCTTAAAGGGGGAAATATGAATTTGCAAAATTTACGCTCAAAATATTAAGAATACGGACTCGGACGCATATTTGAGGAGATAAAAAGTTATGCTAAAAATGCGGTGGAAATTTCGCTAAAAGCAAGCGACGATCAGCAAATACCGATAGGCGCGTCAAAATTCGGCGGATCGCCCGATCTACCGCGGAGCGAGCCGTGGCCCGTAAATGAGCAAACCGGCAAGCCGCTTCATTTTGTAGCGCAGATAAATTTTAGCGAAGTTTCGGAGTTTGATACCCAGAGCGAGTTGCCGAGTCGCGGCATGCTCTATCTATTTTATGATTGCGCCTGGATACCGTAGGGATACGATCCAAAAGACGACGCTTTTACAAAAGGTGATTTATGCGGAGGATACGAGCTAGCTGGAACGCAAAGTCGCGCCGTTTGAAAACAACGAAGCGTTTGCGGCGACTTCTTTAAAATTTGCAAATACGACCGAGTTGCCGGATTTGGAGAGCGATTTGGTCGGCGACACCTAGATGAGCGATGACGAAATCGACGCGTATTGGTAGATGGCGGATGATTTTTGTGAGCGGAGCAATAAAATTTTAGGACATTCGGACAATATCCAAGGCGGCATGGAGCTAGAGTGCGAGCTTGTGACAAACGGCTTTTATTGCGGCGGCGATGAGGATTATAGCGGGCCGAAGTTTGAAAAAATGCGGCAAAATATCGGCGAGTGGACGCTACTACTACAAATCGTCAGTAACGACGAAAATGAGATGATGTGGTGCGATTGCGGTAAAATTTATCTGTGGATCAGAAAAAGCGATCTACGCGAGAGGAAATTTGATAAAAGCTGGCAGTGCTACAGTGCGATTAAATTTGCGGCCTTATAGGATCAAATTTGAGGATTGCTGTGCTAAATCGGCACGAACTAAAAACACTCAAATTTGGCTTTCGTTTGCTGGATAAAAAGACAGAGCCGACGATGGTTGTTAAAATTTAGTAAAACAGAGTCAAATTTAAAAGCCTAATCCGCTTTTTGCAGTATCGCTGCAGCTATCGCGAATCCGCCGTCGTGGCTAATCGTGATTTGAGCGCCTTTTACGTTAAAATTTTTAATGATTTTTTCTGAAAATTTTACTTTAGGCGCATTTTTGTCGTCTTTGTAAATTTGAGCGTCAAAAAACGAAAACTCGGCCGAGATCCCGCAGCCAAGAGCCTTGCTGATAGCTTCTTTAGCTGCGAAAAATCCTGCTATCGTAGCATCCGTTTTTGCGATACTTATCTCTTCGTCGCTTAAAAAATATCTCAAAAAATCCTCGCCTCGCCACTCTTTAAGTTTAGAGATTCGTGAAATCGCTACGATATCTATGCCGATCATTGCACCACAAAGTCGGTAAAGTAGATGTTTTTTATGTGACCGTCGGCCAAAACCTCGTTTAGGCGGTCGACTATCTCGTCTTTTAGGCGGTTTTTGCCTTTTTGAGTGCTTACCTCTTCGTACGTTTTAGACGAGAGTGTAGATACGACGATATCCCTTATTAGCGGCTTTTTCTTATCGATTTCAGGCGTTAACGTATCGGCGCTAAGCTCTAGATCAACCTTCGTTTTTAGGTATCTTGAGCCGCTTTCGCTAAGTAAATTTACGATAAACTGATCGAGCGGATAAACCGGGCCCATATTTACATAATCGTTTGATCGCTTGCCCGCCGTATTTTTAGGCGTTGAAGCTTGAACCTGCTCGGTTTGCGCCTGCACTGCTTGCGCTTGCGCGGTATCTTCGCTATTTCCCATTAGTAAAAACGCTAGCAATCCGCCGACTACCAAAAGAAGCAACAAAATAACGATGATGATGACGAGAACCAGCCCGTTTCCCTTTTTGCTTTGATTTTCCAAAATGTCTTCAGCCATTCATTCTCCTTAAAATTTTAGCTATAATTATATCTTAAATTTTTGAAAAATGAGAAGGCAATGGTACATAAAACAAATGCCGCGAGGTTTCTAGACGGCAAACATATCCCCTACGAGCTAGTCGAATACGAAGTGGACGAAAGCGATCTGAGCGCCGTTCACGTAGCTGCCGTTTGCGGCGAGCAAATAGAAAAAATATATAAAACCATCGTCTGCGAATGCGAGCCTAAAGGCTACGTCGTAGCGTGCATACAGGGCGATTTGAGCTTAAATTTAAAGGCTCTAGCTAGACTAAGCGGACATAAAAAATGCGAACTTTTAAACTTAAGAGAGCTTGAAAAAGTGACGGGCTACATCCGCGGCGGCTGCTCGCCCATAGCGATGAAAAAGGCGTTTGAGACGTTTTTTGACGAGAGGATTTTAAAGCAAGACTACGTCTACGTAAGCGCCGGCGTGCGCGGAAAACAGATAAAAATCGCGCCGAAAAGCTTAATAGAAGCCATCAACGCAAAGCTTGGAGACGTCGCCGTTTAGTAAAATTTAACCCAAAAATGCTAAAATACGCCGTCTTAAAGTAAAATAAATTTATAAAGGTAAAATTTTGATAGACGAAATTTTTAGAGAATACGATATACGCGGCATTTACGAGCGCGATCTAAATGAAATCAGCGTCAAAGCGATCGGGTTAAATTTGGGTCGAGAGATGCTACGCCGAGGCGCAAAAAACGTTAGCGTAGGATATGACGCTAGACTAAGCGCGGGCGAGATTTTTGGCTGGCTAGTTAGCGGGCTAAATTTAGCTGGGATCAAAGTCTATGATATCGGCTTGTTACCGACTCCGGTTGGCTATTTTAGCGTGTTTTCAGACAAATTTGACGCAAATATAATGATAACCGGCTCTCATAATCCAAAAGAGTACAACGGCTTTAAAATCACGATTTTTAAGGATAGTTACTTCGGTGAGGATTTGCAAAAGTTAAAAACCGCCGTACTAGCGGACATCGCGGCAAAAACGCAAATCCCCGATGATTTGAGAGCCGAGAAATTCGACATCGCGACGCCTTATAAAAATTTTCTTATAGGGCAGTTTGCACATCTAAAAGCCTTACCGCTTAAAATCGTCATCGACTGCGCAAACGGCGCGGTCGGCGCGGTTCTGCCCGAAATTTGCGAGGCGTTAAATTTAGACGCTCAAATTTTATACCCAGAGCCCGACGGCAACTTCCCAAACCATCATCCAGACCCTAGCGAGGAGAAAAATTTAAGCGATCTAAAGGCCGCGCTCAAGGGCAAATTTGATATAGGATTTGGCTTTGACGGCGACGGCGACCGTATCGCGGTTTTAACAAAAAAACGCAACATAAAAGGCGACGAGCTAGCCTATCTATATAGCCTCGCGATGAAAAATCCGCGCGTGCTGGGCGAGGTCAAATGCTCGCAAAATATGTACGACGAGATCGACGCTCACGGCGGTAAAAGCTTCATGGGTAAGACCGGCCACAGTAACATCAAAAAGGCGATGAAGGAGCTAAATATCGACATGGCGGCCGAGGTGAGCGGGCATATTTTCTTTAAGGAGCGGTATTTTGGCTTTGACGACGCGACGTATGCGATGTTTCGCGCGCTAGAGCTGGTCGCAAAGGGCTTTAACCTTGACGGCGAGCTAGATAAACTGCCAAAAGTCTTTAGCACCGACGAGATCAAGGTAAAAACGACCGACGCACAAAAATTTAAGCTTGTGGCAAAGCTAAAAGAGGTTTTGGTTGAAATTTACGAAAATGGCGACGCGCAAAATTTGCTAGCAGGCCTAGGTAAAATAGCCGAAATCATCGACATAGACGGCGTTAGAGTGAGATTTGAGGACGGTAGCTGGGCGCTAGTACGAGCCTCAAATACGACGCCTGTTATCGTTACGAGATTTGAGACCAAGGATCAAAATTTACTGGTGCGGCTTCAAGAAACATTTTTAAATTTGGTCGAAAATTTAAAGCAAAAGGCGTAAAAATGACAAACGTTATACTTTGCGGAGGTTCGGGCACGAGACTTTGGCCGTTGTCGCGAACGCTAATGCCAAAGCAATTCATTAGGCTTTTTAACGGAAAATCGCTCTTTGACCTTACGCTTAGACGCAACGTGCACGCGCAAAAAACGATCATCGTTTGCAACGAGGCGCACTACTTTTTGGCGCTTGACGAATGCGGAAATAAAAAAATAGACAAATTTATCCTCGAGCCATTTGGTAAAAACACCGCCGCGGCGATCACGTTTGCAGCGCTTTGCTGCGATGAAGACGAAATTTTGCTCGTCACTCCGAGCGATCATTTGATCGAGAAGGAGGCCGAATACAAAAAGGCTCTTTTAATCGCGCAAAGCTATGCAAATCAGGGTTTTTTGGTGACGTTTGGTATAAAACCTAACGAACCAAACACGGGCTACGGCTACATCAAGGCCGATAAAAACGGCGACGTAGAGCGATTTATCGAAAAGCCTAACCTCGAAACCGCGACGAAATTTATAAAAGAGGGCGGATATTACTTTAATAGCGGCATGTTTTGCTTTAAGGCGGGCGTGTTTTTGGGCGAGATGAAAAAGTACGCGCCAAGTATCGTAAAAGACGTGACGGCGGCGATAGAGGGCTCGGCAAACGAGCCTTGCCTGCTAAAAATAAGTCCGAATTTTATGGATAAGATCGAGGATATCAGTATCGACTACGCCCTAATGCAAAAAAGCTTAAATATCAAAATGGTGCCGCTGGATGCGGGCTGGAGCGATATGGGCAGCTTTGACGAGCTGAGTAAAAAGATAAAAAACGAGGGCGAGTCGCTACAAATCGGCGCGAGCGAAAATTTCATCCTAACTAAAAAACCGACCGCACTAGTAGACGTGCAAAATTTGCTCGTAGTAGACACCAAAGACGCACTTTTGATCGCTAAAAAAGGTAGCTCACAAAAGGTAAAAGAGGTTTATAAGCACTTTTCAAATTCATTGCCTGAAATTTGCGAAACGCACACGAGCGTATATCGTCCGTGGGGCAGCTATGAGGTGCTGGGCGAGGGTAGCGGCTACAAGATGAAAAAGATCGTGGTTAAGCCCGGCAAAAGGCTGAGTCTGCAAAAGCACTTTAAGCGAAACGAGCACTGGGTCGTCGTCGAGGGCGAGGCGCTAGTAACCATAGATGATAGTGAGATGCAGATAAAACGAAACGAGTCGATATATATAAAAAGCGGGCAGATTCACCGGCTGGAAAATACGGCAAACTCCGATCTCATCGTTATAGAAGTGCAAACGGGCGAGTATCTGGGCGAGGACGATATAGTTCGTATCAGCGACGACTACGATAGAAAGTAGCGGCGGAGCGGATGAAAAAAGCTCTGGTTTGCGACTGGCTAGAAACCTATGCCGGAGCTGAGCGTTGCGTGCAGAGTTTTACGGATATTTGGGATGATTTTGAGGTTTTTAGCCTTGTTGATTACCTTAAATTTGACGATAGACAAAAGATTTTAAATGGCAAATTCGCTCGAACCAGTTTTATTCAAAATTTACCGTTTGCAAAGAGTAAATTTAGGAGCTATCTGCCGCTTTTTCCGCTAGCGATAGAGCAGTTTGATCTGAGCAAATTCGACGTCGTGCTGTCTAGTTCGCACGCCGTGGCAAAGGGCGCTTTGACACATTCAAACCAGCTTCATATAAGCTACGTACACACTCCGATGCGCTACGCTTGGGATATGTATTTTGACTATTTGCGCCAAAACGGACTAGAGCGCGGGCTAAAAGCGGTGCTAGCTAGATATTTTTTACATAAAATTCGCCTGTGGGATATCGCCGTGGCAAACAGAGCCGACGTTTACGTCGCAAATTCAAATTTTATCGCTCGCCGTATACATAAAATTTACAGCAAAGATGCCGCCGTGATCTACCCGCCTGTCGATACCGCAAATTTTAAATTAAACGAAAATAAAGAGGACTTTTACGTCACGGTTTCAAGGATGGTGCCTTATAAAAAGATCGATTTAATCGTGCGCGCCTTTAACGAAAGCGGCAAAAAGCTAGTCGTAGTGGGTGACGGCGAGCAGATGAATGAAATCAAAAATATCGCTAAAAGCAATGTTGAAATTTTAGGTTTTCAAAGCGCACGTGAGACTGCGGAGCTGATGGGTAAGGCAAAAGCCTTCGTCTTTGCTGCCGTGGAGGATTTTGGTATAGCGCCCGTGGAAGCTCAGGCCTGCGGGACTCCAGTCATCTGCCTGGGTAAGGGCGGTGCGAAAGAGAGCGTGATAGACGGCGTCACGGGCGTTTATTTTAGCGAGCAAAGCAAAACTAGCCTAAACGAAGCGGTGGTAAAATTTGAAAAAATAAGAGACAAATTTGATCCGCAAGCGATCAGGCAAAATGCGCTAAAATTTTCAAAAGAGCGCTTTGAGCGAGAGATAAAGGAGCTCGTGGAGAGTAGTTACGAGAGATTTTTAGAGGGCGAGCTATGAGTCTGCGCTCTAAAATTTTGCTAAAAGCCGTGATCGATTACGTCATCGTTGTCGCTACTGCGCCGATTTGGCTTACGGTCGTCGCCGTTATAGCAGCAGTCATAAAGATAAATGAGCCTGGTGAGAGCATCTTTTTTAAACAAAAGCGAATAGGGCGCTTCGGCAAGCCGTTTAGCTGCTATAAATTTAGATCTATGCATAAAAATTGGCGTAAAATTTTAGACGATTATCTTGCGCAAAATCCCGCAGAGGCTGAGCATTTTGCCAAATTTCACAAATACGAATTTGATCCGCGCATAACAAAAGTCGGCGGATTTATCAGGCGTACTTCGCTTGATGAGCTACCGCAGCTTTTTAACGTCCTTAGGCTTGAGATGAGTTTGGTCGGACCGCGTCCGTATATGTTTTACGAAAAAAGGCAAATCGGCAAAAACTTAGGCAAGATAACAAGGGTCAGGCCGGGGCTTACCGGGCTTTGGCAGGTGAGCGGCAGGAATGAAATTTCATTTGACGAGCGTGTGAAAATGGAGTGTGCATACGTTGATAATCTTTCGATTTTTAGGGATTTTTTGATACTTTTTCGTACGATTTTCGTGGTTTTAAAATAAATTTTACTCGCAGTATTTTTCATACCTTTTTTGGTTGACTTTAAGCTTGCTTTCTAAATCTTATTTTGTTTATCTTTTGTTCAATAAGATAGAAATTTACGAATCCAAACACGACCGAACCGGCCGTCACGAAGGCTAAATTTACGCCCCTCAGCCAAAATTCGCTGAGCCAAATAAAAAGAAAATGGCTGATAAAAATAGCGTATGAAAGCGAGCCTGCGATATCGTTAAATTTAAGCTTAATTTTAAACCTCTCATGCGCTAGAACGATGGCTACGCCGATCAAGTATCCAAGCATCGTCTCTGCGCCAAAAGCGCTAAATTTGTGCGAGTAAAAAAGATAGCCTCCCAGCGCCGCTACCGCCGCGTAAAAAACGGCGAGCTTGCCAAGCTCTTTTTGATAGATCAAAAATCCCGTGTAAAACATAAAAAATACGCCGCAAACAAGCCTGTATCCGTAAATGTCGGCGTTTATAAAGCCTAAATTTGCCGCTACGTAAACTCCTAGCGAACCAAGGGCTAGAGCGTAGCCCAGCCGTCTAAATTTGATCGCGAGTACGAGCAGGGCATACGCCTGAAGCTCGGCTCCTAGCGACCAAGCCGGCGGTATAAGGAAATTTAGCCCAACAGGCGCGTCTATGACGGAAACGTCGAGCCAAAAAAAGTAGTTTAGCGGCGCGATGAGAGCATTTAGAAGTAAATTTTTCACGCTAAAATTTGGATGCAAATAAGATGTCGCGCAAAAAAACAGTATCGTGAGTGCAAACGCGAAGAAAAACGCGGGATAAATGCGCAAAAATCTATCTTTTATAAAGTAGCTTATTTGTGCGTTTTGCGGCGCGATTTTGATAAAAACCTTTGATGTAACCAGCCCTGCTAGGATATAAAAAATCACGACGGCAAAGACGCCTATATTTTTCCCCGCCAGTCCTATACCAACGTGCGATAGTAGCACGAAATACGCTAAAATAAATCTAATATAACCAAACATTTTGTTCCTAATTTTTGCTTTTTACGGCATTTTTTGGCTGCAACTAACCTGATTTTGCGGCGCGATTTATTTTTTCGTAAATTTTGCCGCCTTGCTCTTTTGGAGCGCGACCGTTGTAGCCTACCAAAAATGACGCCTTTTGCCGAGCTTTTCTACGCAAAGGCGATTGTTGCCTTTTTTAGCCGGATAGCTATGTAAAATTCGCCGTCCGTATTTGCATTTTGCCCAAGTATGCATAAAATTTAAACATCTTAAGTTTTGCCATTTTTGCGTTTATTTCGGTTTTGATTTTACCGTAAATTTGAGCATTTTAGGCTTTTGTATCGGCTTTAAATTTTGGAGCAATTTTAAAGCCGCGACGAATTTAAAAATCTCCGCTTTCGCCGAATTTAACGCTAGAGCCTAAAATTTTGCAAACCAAGTCTAAAATTTCTAAATTTACCTCTAGCGCGTATTCGTCGATAACCTTAAAAACTTCTTGCCTTACGTCTAAGCAGCTATCTACGTGAGTTTTTGCGTATGTTTCGCTAGCGATTTTAGCTAGCGTAAAAGTATCTATATCTTTTTGCCTCATCGCTGTTTTTAACGTTTTTGAGAGTTTCCATTTTAGATTTTCCATATTTTTCCTTCAGCATTTTTACGGTGCGGGTTTTGGTGCGCAAAATTTACATCCACTCCAAAACCTGTGTGATATCGCCCGCGACGAAGCATTTTAGCCCTTGTGCGTCAAGCGGTTTGCTTGGCACGATCGCGTTTTTAAATTTCTGCGTTTTGGCTTCTTTTAGGCGCTGATCGAGGTTAAATATCTCGCGAATCTCGCCGTTTAGGCTAAGCTCGCCCATAAATACGCTCTCTTTGCTGATCGGACGGTTTTTAAAGCTGGAGATGATCGCCGCGACTACGGCTAGATCGGCCGCCGTTTCGCCGATCTTGACGCCGCCGCTCACGTTTATAAAAACATCGTAGTGGCCCAGCGGGATCTCTAATTTTCGCTCAAGTAGCGCTAGCAGCATATCCAGGCGGTTTTTATCAAAGCCTGTGGAGCTGCGTTTAGGATACGCGCTCTCGCACACGAGCGCCTGGATCTCGACGCTAAGCGCGCGAGAGCCCTCCATTGTGATAGTGATTGCCGAGCCGCTAGTAGCCTTGCCTCGCGTGAAAAATTTGCCCGCAACGTCATTGGCGCTGATGAGTCCGTTTTCGCTCATCTCGAAAATCCCCACTTCGCTAGTCGAACCGAAGCGGTTTTTAAAACCCCGCAGCATACGCAGCTCGCGGCTGGAGTCCCCCTCAAAATAAAGCACCACGTCCACCATATGTTCCAAAATTCGCGGCCCCGCGATCGAGCCGTCTTTCGTGATATGGCCGATGATAAAGACGCAGATATTTTCGTTTTTGGCTAGGCGCATGAGCTCGAAGGTGATCTCGCGCACCTGCGATACGGAGCCCGGTGCCGAGGCGATTTTTTCGCTGTAGAGGGTCTGTATGGAGTCGATGACTAGGATTTTATACTCGTTTTTGCGCACTTCGGCTAGGATGTTTTCGAGTAAAATTTCCGTGAGTAAAAACAGCCCGTCTTTGACCGCGTCAAGGCGCTGGGCGCGCATTTTGATCTGGCTCGCGCTCTCTTCGCCGCTTACATACAGCGTCTTTTTGCCTTGGGCGGCGAAATTTGACGCGATTTTTAGCAGCAAGGTGCTCTTGCCGATGCCGGGGCTTCCGCCGATCAGCACCAGCGAGCCCTCCACGACGCCGCCGCCAAGGACTAAGTCTAGTTCGCTATTTTGCGTGCTGATGCGCGTGACTTTTTCTATTTCAACCTCGCTGATTTGCTTTGCGAGGCTGGGTTTTGCGGTGCTTTTTGATATCTCTTTTAGCGTTTCGATCTGCTGCGCGTTAAGCTCTAAAAAGCTATCCCAAGCCCCGCACTGAGGGCATTTGCCGACCCATTTGCTCTGCTGATTGCCGCAGGCTTGACACTCAAATACGGTTTTAGTTTTCGCCATTTTTTTCCTTTGCGCGATTATACTTTAAAATGTTTAAATTTTACTCCGACTGCGTTGTTAAATTTCAAATCGAAACACGCAAGCGCGAAAAATCGGCGAATTTAACTAAAATCAACGAAAATTCAACTTCATCCAAATACAATTTGTCAAATTTAAATCCGAAACGGAGCGAAAATGAAACAAAATCTTAGCAGAAATCAGTTTTTAGTCATCTCGCTCACGCTTTTTGCGATGTTTTTCGGCGCGGGGAACTTCATCTTTCCGCCGAATTTGGGGCGAGAAGCTGGGCAGAATTTTTACGTCGCGATCATGTTTTTTTGCGCCACGGCAGTGCTTTTGCCGGTGCTTGGCGTCGCAGCGATCGCTAGAGCAAAAGGGCTTCAGAGCCTAGTGCGCCGCATAGACCCCGTGTTTGCGGTACTTTTTACCGCGCTTTTATATCTCACGATCGGGCCGCTTTTTGCCATACCTCGCGCGGCAAA